>OMKS01004318.1_pt1 | contig 10761 bp, 6 predicted proteins | sample 1674721 | NCBI WGS metagenome assembly OMKS01 (sample SAMN06264996, study PRJEB25208) | sediment metagenome | isolation source: hot spring sediment | place: USA: California | collected 2014-09-02 | reverse complement strand
GCGTAAATGTTGCTAAAAAGCAAACCATTGTTGCAAAGCTGCGAAAAGTTTGGCGTCACGCCCTTAACGCCACCCAATGGCTCAATTGTTTTTGCCGAAAAACTCTCAAGCAGAATTATTACTACATTTGGATTATTAATCTTTATAATCTTTTCAAAATCACTATTTCCGAAATTTAGCGCCTGAAAATAATCATTCGACTCATCATCGTCAACATATTTTGGGTACTCTCTGTACATATGCCCCGATTTAGTTATGCTGTAAACTAAGTTCCAAATAACGTTTAACGAGGCATGATTGCTAAAAAGGTTATTGCTAAAGTAAACCTTACCCGGATTCATGGGAGCAACACCAAATCCACCCCGAATAGGGATTATCATTGTTGCTGCTAAAAAAAGGTATATTGGAATACTCCACCATTTTGCCTTACCCAAATATTTTGAATGCACCAGCTTGTTATACGCATAAGCAAATGCAATAAACAGCAAAAAGCTTACTACAACAAAAATTACAATTAGCCACCACTTTACCGATGCCATTGCCTCGCCAGGGGTTTTAAGATAGAGCAAAGGAGCAGCATCAATTCTAAAGCCCCAATTACGGTAAAGCTCTAAATCTGTAATAACTATTAATGATGATAGCGCAATAAGAAAAAAGGTTACAATTCGTAAAGCTTGACTAACAATGCTACCCGAAAACCCGAATAAAGCAAAAATGAAAAACACGAGCAACATTACGTAACCCGAAATGGATAAATCCATCCACAAGCCCCGGATAAAAATATTTACCAGTTCATATAACGACAACGAGGATGACTCGCTAAAATGGTAAAGCAAAAAAAGTACTCGAGCAATCAGAAAGAAAACTATCCAAAGGCCCGCATACTTCAGCAAAAATAACGCTCTATTTTTCACGGAATTTTTTATTTAAAAGGATACAAAATTAGCGCAAATTGGCAAATATTAAAACAAAGCTATTTTTTTGCAAAAACCTAAAGCTATAAGCTTAATTTTTTATAGTATTGCAAGAGCAATTAATAAATATAAGTTCCATTTTTAAACTTGCATACTAACCAAAGTATAACACAAAGGCGGCTGAACAAACACTCCGACATGCGCATTAATAACTGCATATTCAGGAACAAGCATCCGACCTTTGTAAATAGATTAATATCAAATGAAAACTAAACTCATAAGCATTACCATTATCCTTGTGGCCTTTTTTGGTTTAACAAAAACGGCCAAAGCCTGGTCGGAGCATCCGCTATTGGCATACCAAGTGCTTTCAACCATTGAAAGCCTTAAGAACCAAAATGACATTGAGGTAAAAACCCTAAAAGCGTTCCTCATTGAGAATGAAAAAGCCCTAGAAGTTTTTTTTGCAGATCAGGAACAATGGTTTCAGCAAAACCTAACCTACTATCCACCGCTGCCTGCTGAGCTTACCTTTAGGGCAACAGGCAATGCCGATGATATACTTGAGCGCTTTTACCGTGCCATTAGGCTAAATCCGAACGTTAGGATGAAGCTTTACCTTCATCTGCTGCCCAAAGAGGAATTAGGCGAAAGACCTTCCATCTCGCCAAAATACCTTACAACGCTTAACAACTACTCCTCGCTCGAAAGCACAACATACGCCGAACTTTTTGAGGGCGATAAAGTATCGCCACTTGCTGTGCTTTGCACGGCAAACGATGAGCCCGACTACGGTTTCGACCTTGGTTTATTTGAGAATAACAATACTCCTCAGGGAAACATTTACGGGTTAGGCCCTCAACCCTTTGGCGATCCAAACCTTGAGTACGGAAGCCAAGCACCATTCCACATGGGTTTTTACCACGAAGCGAAGATTGTGTTCTTTTTTGGACCATTCCTAAAAAAAACACTCCCCGAGTATCGCATTAACATGTTTAAATCGCTTGCCAAATTTGCTTTTGCTAACGAGAACCCATACTGGGGTTACCGGTTTATGGGATGGGGTATGCACTACCTTGGCGACCTGTCGATGCCATACCACTCGGTTGCGCTCCCCGGTGTTAGCCCGCTTAAAATGATTTGGATTAACATTAAAGCGATGCTTGGCTTTCCAAAAAGCAAAGACAATGCTGTACAGCTAGTAAGCAACAGACACTCCGTTATGGAAGAATTCCAATGGCAAGTTCTCAGATTGGCATACGATGGCGATCACCTCGATCATCCTTTACTAAGCGCACTGCGCAACCCAATTGAGATGGTTGAATATTACGATAATTTCCCACGCGAAGTTGCAGCAAAAGAGGCGGCTAAAAAATCGAAAATGGTTGATAAGATGCTTGAAAAATGGATGCCTGAAGTGCTGGTATCCGACCCCGAATTTGAAACTCCTGGATCGGTAGAACTTTCCAATATTCTTGAGCTAATCGAGGAGGAGAAGGGACAGCAGGGCATTGATGAAATGACCAGCATGCTTGCCGAAATTTTCAGGTCGTATAGCATGCATTTGCAAAGCTATTACTTCGACATAACGGGTTAATGGTAAACTTCAGTTAGTATAAAAAAGGTACATTTAAGTGCTTTTTGCGTAATTGCTTCTCGGTAAAATGTCAGGGAAGCAATTATTTTTTATCAAGGTTATAATTTTTTTGGAGGAAATGCTAATTCTGCCTCAGGGTTTCCTTAGCATACTCTTCGTAAAGCTGGTGGACAATGCCGTCGGAAACACCAATGGTTGGGACAATTATTTGCTTTGCACCCGACCACTTCATCACTTTTAAAAATATTTCGGAAGCGGGAATAATTACATCGGCCCTATCGGGGTTGAGCCCAAGCACCTTAATACGCTCATCAACGGTATAGTAGCTCAAGAATTTTCTAATCTCCGATAGCTCATCGAGCACCAAAACCTGACCATTTTTTTTGCCCGATAGCTTGAATATTTTGTTAATGTTTCCTCCCGAACCAATAATTGAAACATCTTTCTTATGGGTTTTTAGGCTTTTTAGCCAATGCTTCATCTCCTTAAACTGCTCATCGGTAACCTTTTGGTTAAGCATTCTTATTGTACCAATGTTAAACGAATGCGACTCCTTAAGCTTTTTGCTGCTAAAAAGGGTAATCTCGGTACTTCCTCCGCCAACATCAACATACAAATAGTGGTTGTTATCCTCAATTAGCTCAACAATTTGATTGGAGTAAATAATCTCTGCTTCACGCTTACCATCAATCACTTCAATACGAATTCCCGTTTCGCGTTCAATCCTATCAACAACCTCGCTGCTATTTGCCGCCTCGCGCATTGCCGATGTTGCACAGGCTCTAAAAGCCTGAACCTCGTGTACCTCCATTAGGTATTTAAAAGCAAGCAGTGTTTTCGAGAGTTTTTGTATCTTATTTTCCGAGAGGCTTCCCCCAATAAAGGCTTCATCGCCAAGGCGAACAGGAACACGAGTTAGCGATGATTTTTTAAAGATAGCCTTACCCTCATCCTCCATTACATTCATAAACAGGAGACGAACGGCGTTTGAGCCAATATCGATTGCAGCGAATTTAAGTAGTTTCAATCTTTTAAACTTTTTTTGTACTCCTTTAGGTAATAGTTATAAAGCTCAATTTGCGAACGGTAAGGCTTTTCCCCCACGCTATTCCGCAATGCATTGGTTTGCTTCTCATCAATAACTCGGCCCTTAACATTATCCTTAAACCCAGCATCAAAAACTGCCCTAACTTCGGCCTGTATATCGCTATCGAGAATGGGAATGGCCACTTCAACCCTGTGGTCGAGGTTTCGGGTCATCCAATCGGCCGACGAAATGAAATATTTTGGATGATTGTTATTGCAGAATATGAAGAAACGCGAGTGCTCCAGAAAGCGATCGACAACGCTAACTACCTCAATATTCTCACTTTGTTCAGGGACTCCAGGTACCAAAGAGCAAATACCCCTAACCATAAGCTTTATTTTTACTCCTGCATTGCTGGCCTGGTACAGCTTGCGGATTACATCTAAATCGACAATATTATTGATTTTGCAATGGATATAGGCTGGCAGCTTTTTTCGCGCATTGGCAATCTCGGTATCAATATGCATGTAAAGCTTACGACGCATGCTTAAGGGAGAAACCCACAAATACCTATAGTTGAATGTTTTGTAGTTGTACTCAAGGAAAGAGAACACCTTTTCGACTTCGCTAGTAATTCGCTTATCGGCAGTAAAAATGTTGATATCGGTGTATAAATTGGCATTCCCTTCGTGAAAGTTACCCGTGCTTACCGTTGCGTAGTTAACTAGTTTACCATTCTCCTCGCGCGTAATTAGGGTTTGCTTGTTGTGAACCTTAAGCCCATAAATACCAAAAATTACCTTTACACCAGCCTCCTCCATTCGCTTGCTCCAGTATATGTTTGCCCCCTCATCGAAACGAGCCATAAGCTCAATAACAACGGTAACCGACTTACCGTTATATGCAGCGTTCATTAAAGCTTTAACCACCTTCGACTCGGTAGCAACCCTGTAAAGCGTAATTTTTATGCTTGTTACCTGCGGATCGATTGCCGCTTCGCGCAGCATGCGGGTGTAGTACGAAAAGCTATGATATGGATAGTGTAACGAGATATCCTTTTTGGCCACTTCGGCTAATATGCTTGGGGCTCTCTCGAGCCTTTCGCAAGGGATTGGCGGTAGAGGTTCGTTTACCAGGCTCAAGCATCCCAAATGTGGGAATGAGATAAAGTCGCGAAAGTTATGGTACCGAGCACCTGCTAAAAGGTTATCTTCGGCATCGAGGCTCATTTTATCGATTATAAACTGGAGCAAATCGGGGGTAATGGCCGAGTCGTAAACAAACCGAACTGGCTGACCCTTATTTCGATTTCGCAATCCTTTCGAGATTTTCTCAAGCAAGCTTTCGGCAATATCGTTATCGACATCGAGCTCGGCATCGCGGGTAATTTTTATGGTATAAGCTTCGAACTTGTTATAGGGCAATATGTCGAAAACCTGATTTAGGCAAAACCTGATAACATCGTCGAGCAGGATTATGTACTTTTTCTCGCCAACATCGGGCAAACGTACAAATCGGGAGTGGTCGTTTGTTGGTATCTCAACCAATGCATACTCCTGTTCATTGGGTTGTTCTGTCTCTTGCTGCTCTTGATCATCATTCTCAACCCACATTTTAATGGCAAGGTATATGCTCCTATCGGTTAGCTCAGGAAAAACTTCGAGCCTACTAACCATGATAGGTGCAATAGATGGAGCGATGCTTATTCTGAACAGATCTCTAACGTAAGCTTCTTGTTCGCTACTAAGCTCTTGCTCGTTAACAATAAAAATGTTTTGTGCTTTAAGTTCGGCAACAATTTTTGCAAACACCGTATCGAAACGTTGTTGAAAGCCCTCAACAATTCGTTTTATTTTTTGGACAACCTTTTTGGGCTTATCGGTAACATACTGCTTAATTCCCTTATCGAGCTGCATTAAACGGAGCTGCGTAGCAACCCTTACCCTAAAAAACTCATCGAGGTTGTTACTGAAAATCCCAAGGAACTTAAGCCTCTCAAGAAGCGGAACCGAGGGATCTTCGGCTTCCTGTAAAACTCGCTCGTTAAACGAAAGCCAGCTAATCTCTCTGTTGATGTAATCCTTTTTTTCTTTGGCCATAGCATTGCTAAGGTTTACTTTAACTGCTTAGGAAAAAATGTGTTGCTCTCTAGCACCTTTCCTTGCTTCACTTCTTCCCAACTATTAATGCTGAAAACCAGCTTTACTATACCCGCTGTGGGTAAGTTATCGATTCCTTTTTTCAGAAAATGGTTGGCAAAGTAGGTTAACGATGGGTTATGCCCAACTATTGCAACCGTTTCGAAGCTGCTTGGCAAGGCGTGAATTACACTAAAAACATTTGCAACGCTTGCATCGTAAAGGGTTTCGTGTATCGAAAGCGTGCTGGCAGGTAAACCCACAACCTGACAAAGCAGCATAGCTGTTTGCTTTGCTCTAGCAGCAGGACTAGCAGCAATTTTCTCGATACCTGAAAGATCGTTTGCTAAATGCGCAAACAGATGTTGGGCATCTCTTATCCCCTTCTCTTTTAAAGGCCTATCAAAATCGGTTACCGTTAAATCATCCCACGACGATTTTGCATGCCTAATTACGTAAAGCGTTTTACTGCTAGCCATACCTTCTACCTAAATAATATCAACATAAAATCACAAAGTTTGTTTGAGCCGCTAAAGTAGCGTACTTGCCAAGTCGGCCAGATAGCTCCGTTCGCCTTTAACAAGGTTTATGTGCGTAAAAATATCCTGACCATGCATTTTGTCGGACAGGTAAGTTAACCCATTCGATTTCATATCGAGGTACGGGTGGTCAATTTGCTGTATATCGCCTGTGAAGACGAACTTTGTCCCCTCGCCCGCTCGGGTAATTATGGTTTTAACCTCGTGTGGGGTTAAGTTCTGCGCCTCATCAACAATAAAATATACGTTCGAAAGGCTGCGGCCTCTAATATATGCAAGAGGAGTTATTAAGAGTTTTTCGGTACGCTGAAGTTCCTCAATATGCTGATACTCTTTGCTAGACGATTTAAACTTGTTCTTAATAACCGTAAGGTTATCGAAAAGAGGTTGCATGTAAGGCCCAATTTTCTCGTTCACATCGCCTGGCAAAAAGCCAATATCTCTGTTGGCCAGCGGAACAATTGGACGGGCAAGGAGAATTTGGTTAAAATCCTTTTCCTGCTGCAATGCAGCAGCAAGTGCCAGTAAAGTTTTTCCTGTTCCTGCTTTACCCGTTAGAGCCACCAGCTGAACTTCGGGCCGCAAAAGGGCATCGAGCGAGAAGGTTTGCTCCGAATTTCGAGGTTCAATTCCGTAGGCTCTAATTTTTTCGACCCTCCCAATTGTTTTGGTGGCAGGATTAAAATGGCCTAATGCACTCGACTTAGCCCCTTTTATAATGAAATACTGATTTGCATAAGGAGCCTGCTTTATCTCCTTTGCATCTATTCCATCGTAACTATCGTATAGCTTTTGCACAAGGGCATCATCCACCCCATCAACAGTAACAATCTCGCGGTTAAGGGTGTCTAAGTTCTTAATCTTATCGGAAAGGTAATCCTGTGCCACCAACCCCAACGATTTTGCCTTCATCCTAAGGTTTATATCCTTAGATACTAATATTATTGGATGCTTAGGCTTTTCCTTTTGCAGGTAGTTGGCTATGGCCAAAATTCTGTGATCGGGGCTTTTTTCGGCAAACGACTGCTCCATTTCGGGGGAGAAGGGTTTACCAGTTTCAATCCGTAGTTTACCGTGACCTTTACCAAGCGATATACCCCCGTTGAAAAGTTTATCGCCTGCAATCTTATCGAGTTCGCGGGTAAACTCTCGGGCATGAAAGTTTATCATTTCGTTACCCTTCTTAAAATGGTCGAGCTCCTCGAGCGCAACTATGGGAATAACAATATCATTCTCCTGAAAATTGTAAATACATGTAAAATCGTGAAGCAACACATTAGTGTCGAGCACAAAAACCTTTTTTACTTTTGCCGCCATAAAGCTAATTTTTAGATTATAAATGTACGAATAAATGCAAGCGATATAAGGGGTTTAAAGCATTAAATTTATGTTAAGCTTTGGCCATCATAAAATTCTACTTTACACACCTAAGCAACATAGCTATTACTTCAAACATAGCAAAACAATGCTTTGCTGATTTTTCACAATACAAATACTTATCAACATAAACCCAACAACAGTAGTGCGGAAATATCTTTGAAATTGGCTAACATTACACAAAATTTCAGAGGAGAACAAACCCATGAACTACCAGCAAACGCTTAGCTATCTTTTCTCGCAGCTGCCCATGTACCAGCGTGTTGGCAAAATGGCCTATAAGGCCAACCTCGACACTACCATTGCCCTCGACGAATACTTCAACCATCCGCACACTAAGTACAAAACCATTCATGTTGCTGGCACTAACGGTAAGGGAAGCACTTCGCACATGCTTGCTTCGGTGCTAATGGATGCTGGGTATAAGGTTGGATTATACACATCGCCACATATTAAAAGTTTTAGGGAGCGAATCAGGATTAACAGCCAAATGGTAAGCGAACAGTTTGTGGTTGAATTTACCGCAAAGCACCAACAAATTTTCGAGAAGCTTAAACCCTCATTTTTTGAGATGACTGTAGCCATGGCCTTTGAGTATTTTGCAGAGCAAAAGGTTGATATTGCGGTTATTGAGGTTGGTTTAGGCGGACGGCTCGACTCAACAAACATAATAGCTCCCGAACTCTCAATAATTACAAATATTGGTTTCGACCATACCAATCTGCTTGGCAATACCCTAGCTGAAATAGCCACCGAAAAAGCAGGGGTTATAAAACAAAACACACCCGTAATTATTGGTGAGAACCAACCCGAAATAAGCTCAATTTTTAAGGATAAAGCCAAAAGCCTAAATGCGCCGATATACTTTGCCAGCAATGAATATTTGATAAGTACTAGCGAACAAAAGGAAATTGATAAGCAGTATTTTAGCATTACAAAAGGCGAAGCAGTAGCTTACAAAAACCTGAGCATTGATTTACTCGGAGAATATCAGGCTAAAAACTTACCTAGCGTACTTTGCGCCATTGATTTGCTTGTAAAAAAAGGATATACCATAACCAAACACAACATAACCAACGGGTTAAGCAATACAATAGCCAACACAGGCTTACTTGGCCGCTGGCAAATAATTAGCAAAAACCCTCTTACTATTTGCGATACAGGGCATAATGTTGATGGTATAGCCCAAATTGCCAGGCAAATAAAAAATACGCCTCACAGTAAAACCCACATGGTAATTGGTATGGTTGGCGATAAGAACATTGAGGGTATACTCAAGCTACTTCCGAAAAATGCAACTTACTACTTTACCAAGGCAAATATTCCGCGAGCATTGAACGAGCTAGAACTTGCCAATAAGGCAAAAAGTTTCGGATTAGTGGGAAACACCTACCAAAATGTAGAAGAAGCCCTTGGTGAGGCAAAAAAAAATGCACATCCTAACGATTTGATTTTCATTGGCGGCAGCACATTCACAGTTGCCGATGCGCTAATTTTAGAATAATTCGCAGGAAAAAATTTTGCAGAATTAAAAAATGCATGTATTTTTGCAACGCTTTAAACGAAAAGCATTTCACAAATTTAATGGGAGCTTAGCTCAGTTGGTTCAGAGCACCTGCCTTACAAGCAGGGGGTCGCTGGTTCGAATCCAGCAGTTCCCACACTAATATTCAACCACTTACAGCGTTTATCGAGGTAAGTGGTTTTTTGTTGGAACTACAAATTGACCAAAATGCGGGGTTTGCTCACCTAAGCAGCCAACAGGAGCGGCACTGGTTCGCCGCCTGACTGGCGCAGTCAGGAAAATTTATTAAAAATCAGGCTCAACCAACCTTCTGTTGGTAAACCTGAAATAATAAGCGAGCCGAGGCACAGCCCCCCGTTCGGCTTAGGTTTACCCCCGCTCGGCGAAGTCTGCTACTTCGCCAATCTTAAATAGCGGTCTCCTGACCGCATAAAATTCAATTACCAATACGCTTTCCATGGCAAATCAGGATAAACAATCCCCGTTCGGCTGAAGTTACGCATCAGCTGAATATATATTGGTAGGCGATGCCTAACTAACGAAACTAACTCTTTTTGGGTCAATAAAAAAAGCCCCTGCTTTGCGGAGGCTTTAGTATGTGTTGTAAACTGTTTACTTAACAGAATCCATGTAGGCAATCATATCGAGAAGCTTACTTGAGTAGCCCCACTCGTTGTCGTACCAAGCCACTATTTTAGCAAAGTTATCGTTAAGCATAATACCCGCCTTGGCATCGAAAATTGAGGTGCGTGAGTCGCCAATAAAATCGCTCGACACAAGATCCTCATCACAAAAGCCAAGTACACCCTTCATCTCATTTTCCGAAGCCTTTTTCATGGCAGCCTTAATGCTTTCGTAATCGGTAGCTTTCTCAAGGCGAACGGTAAGGTCAACAACCGAAACGTTTAGGGTTGGCACGCGAAACGACATTCCGGTTAGCTTGCCTTTTAGCTCAGGAAGAACCTTAGTTGCTGCTTTAGCAGCACCGGTTGACGATGGGATAATGTTACCTGCTGCAGCGCGTCCGCCTCTCCAATCCTTAGCCGATGGGGCATCAACGGTTTTCTGGGTAGCAGTAGTTGCGTGAACGGTGGTCATTAAACCCTCAACAAGGCCAAAGTTATCGTTTAAAACCTTAACCACAGGGGCTAAGCAGTTGGTTGTGCACGATGCGTTCGAAACGATATCCATTTCCTTAGCGTATTGCTTATGGTTAACACCGTAAACGAACATTGGGGTATCGTCCTTCGATGGAGCCGACATAATAACTCGTTTGGCACCAGCCTTAAGGTGAGCCTCGGCCTTAGGCCTATCAAGGAATAGTCCGGTCGATTCGATTACGTACTCTGCTCCTACCTCGTTCCACTTAAGGTTAACAGGGTCTTTTTCGGCAGTAACGCGAATGGCTTTGCCATTAACGATGAGTTTTCCATCTTTTACTTCAACAGTACCATTGAACTTGCCATGAACGGTGTCATAGCGAAGCATGTACGACATATAATCAACATCGATAAGGTCGTTAATTCCTACAATTTCGATGTCATTTCTGGACATGGCAGCACGAAATGCTAAACGGCCAATTCGTCCAAAACCATTGATACCAACTTTAATACTGTCTCTTATACACATCTGACGCTGCCGACG
>OMKS01004317.1_pt1 | contig 10765 bp, 8 predicted proteins | sample 1674721 | NCBI WGS metagenome assembly OMKS01 (sample SAMN06264996, study PRJEB25208) | sediment metagenome | isolation source: hot spring sediment | place: USA: California | collected 2014-09-02 | reverse complement strand
ATATACATATTATCCGAGCCTAAGGCTGCAACTCCATCCTGGAAAGCAATGTCCATCCCTTTCAAGGCTGTTGACATTAATACAACGGATGTTACACCGATTACAATACCAAGAGTTGTAAGAATAGTTCTTATTTTATTCGACCTGATTGCCCTAAACGAAATAAATAAACTTTCCTTCAATTCAAAAAAGAAATGACCCACGCTTTTCCCCCAAATTATTTTAGTTTTCTTCTTGAACCTTTAACTGCGGAATATATCTATCGGGAACTCTTTCATCGCTTTCAATTAAACCATCTCTAATTCTTATAATTCTGGCAGCATGTTTAGCGATATATTCTTCATGTGTAACAAGAATAATTGTATTTCCCTGTTTATGAATCTCATTAAAAAGCAGCATTATTTCTTCACCGATCTTACTATCTAAATTACCGGTAGGTTCATCAGCAAGAATAATTGAAGGTTGAGTAACCAATGCTCTTGCAACCGCAACTCTTTGACGCTGTCCACCTGAGAGCTCGTTGGGTTTATGGTCAATTCTATCTCCTAACCCGACATTTATCAAAGCTTCACGCGCACGTTCTTTTCTTTCGTAGGATGGAACACCTGCATAAATTAAAGGTAATTCAACATTATGGAGTGCATCTGATCTTGGCAGTAAATTAAATGTCTGAAAAACGAAACCAATTTCACGGTTTCTAATTTTTGCGAGTTCGTTATCAGACATTTCACTAACATTTTGACCTTTGAAATCGTACAATCCTTTTGTCGGTGTATCAAGACAACCAATAATATTCATCAAAGTTGATTTCCCGGAGCCCGATGGTCCCATAATCGCGAGGTATTCATTTTTGTCAATTTTTAATGAAACATCTGCCAGCGCATGTACTTCTTCGGAACCGACTTGATAGATTTTAGCTATATGTTCTATATTTATAATATTCATTTCAAACCCGAAATTAATTGAGATTATTCTGACGGTGGTCTATTCCCTCTTTTTGCCAGACCTTCACCACCTTGAATAGAAACTTTTGTTCCATCTTCCAATTCTTTTGATATTGCTCTATAGCTGCCGCTTACAACTGTTTCATTGCCTTCTAAACCTGAAATAATTTCGATATGAGTATCATCACTAATACCTGTTTCAACAGGAATGATTTTGGCAACATTTTCATTTACGATAAATACAACTTCTTGCGGTGCTTTTTTACCATTAGTATTTTCTTCGCCCTCTTTAGGAGGCAGTGTTCTTGCTGTAACGCTTTGTATCGGAACTGCAATAACATCTACCCTTGTTTCTGTTTCAATATCCGCATCGCAAGACATTCCCGGACGAATTTCTGGTATGTTCTCAACTAATTGGATTTTCACTTCAAAGTTTACCACTTCATCTTGTGTACCAAAACCGCTTGTTTTAGCACTGTTTCCTATCTGAGTTACAATACCCAAAAATTCTCTTCCACGAAATGCATCAATCTTAACTCTTGCAGTATCACCGACCGAAACGAGTACAACATCATTTTCATCAACATCAACAGTTGCTTCCATTTTGTCGAGATCGGCAACAGTCATAATATTTGTACCTTGGCTAAAACCGCTACCCAAGACTCGTTCTCCAAGTTCTACATTCAACGCACTAACCGTACCGTTAAGCGGAGAATATATAGTTGTTTTTGCAAGGTTTTCATCTGCTTCTCTTAATGACCCCTGTGCTTGAGTAACCGATGCTTTCTGTGATTCATATTGTCCTTCTGATTGAAGGTAATTTGAACGAGATATTTCTAATTCTTGGTCACTTGCCAATCCTTTTTCATATAATTCTTTCATTCTTTCGTATTCAGCTTTAACTTGTATCAGATTTGCTTCTCTAACTTTTAGATTAGCCCTTGCGGATTCAAGTTGGGCTTGTGCTCTATCTCTTTGAGCTAAATATATGTCCGGTTTAATTCTTATTAAAAGTGTACCTCTATTTACTTTAGCGCCTTCTTTTACCGGGAGTTCTACAATTTCACCAGTTACTTCCGGTGTTATTACAACTTGTTCTACCGGATTAATTTTGCCAGTTGCCGAGACAATTTGAGTAATAGTTTTCTTTTCAACTTTTTCTGTTTGTACAGGGACTATTACTTCCTTATTACCGCTGGCAACTACTAAAATAACAACCACAAGGAGAAGTAACCCTAAACCACCAAAAATGAAAAGTTTCTTCTTCGATCTCTTTTTCTTACTGTTTGCCATGAAAAGGTCTCCTTAATTAAAATTATTCAAAAACTTTATAATCTAATTTGCCTAATGCATTGAGCAGTTTGTCTCTCGAAGTAAAGAAATCAAACAATGCATTAATATTGCTGCTAAGTGCTTGAACATAATCTCTATCTGCTTGAATCAACTGTACAATATTTCCGGCACCAAGATTATATCTTTCCGTATTAATCCTTCTATTTTCACTAGCAGAAATAACATTTTTATTTGTTACATCTAAATTCTTTTTTGATGCTAATAAATCTAAATAACCTTGCTTTATTTCTATTTTAATCTGTCTCTCTAATGCAGCTAAGTCTTCTTCAGTATTTAGAGCCATTATTTGAGCAGACTGAATTCTTGTATCAACATTGAAATTAGAAAAAATAGGTATGCTTAAAGTAAGACCAACACTTGTAGTCCTTCTATTAAACAAATTATCAAGTGATGTTGCGCTAGAACCATAACTATAGTTGCCGGTTAATTGGGGAAAAATCCCCCCTCTTGCAATTGTCACACCACTGTGTGCACTTTCAACTGCCAATTTCTGACTTTTGTAATCGAATCTATTTTGAAGTGCTTCGTTTACCATAACTTCCATTTCACCAAATTCTTTCATGTAAATTTCGGTGTTTACATCAGCACCATCTATCATCTCGTTTACAAAAAGGTATTCTTCGAGCACATCCAGAGCAAGGTAGTTTAAAAGAGCGCTTTTTGAATTTTCATAAATATTTTCAGCTTGTATAAGTTGTAACTCAGCATTCCCCAACTGAACTTGTTGAGCATAAACATCTACGATAGGAATAGAACCTAAGCGATTCTTTTCTTCGATAGTTTCAAGAAGTTTTTGATTATATCTAACATTTTCTAATCGAACTTTCAGCACTTCTTCATTATTAATTACAGCATAGTAATATTCTGTTGTTCGATATACTATATCTTGTTTTATTTTTGCGATATCAAATTCGGAGGCTTCGAGATTATTACTTCTTTGAGAGATATTTGCCCAGTTAGCCATGCCATTAAAAATTGTAAAATTACCTCCGAAACCAGCTGAATAACTTCTTGTTTCCATTGTTGAAGCAGGAGTTTGAATAACGTTACCTAAGAAATCAACTTGTGTTCCGCCGTCATCGGCAATTCTATTCCAATTCCATGACCCTGAAGCGCCAAGACTCGGCAGCAGATCTCCGTATGCACTGCGAAGTTCAGCTTCAGAAACACTGAGACTATTTTTTGATTTTATTAGACTTGTATTGCGCTGAAGTGCTATAGATATCGCTTCTTCTAATGTTAATGTTTTCTGAGCAAATAGATTTGAAAACATTAATAGTGGAATAAATAGCATGGTCATTTTCTTCATTTTTTTTCTCCTGTTAAACAAAATTTCAGAATAAATTTCTTTAACTGTGTTTTTGGACGGTTAGATATATAAAAAGTTACACTTCATCTAAAAAATTATTCAAAAAATAATTCTACCGCACGGTAAATATTACTTTAGATAGTCGTCCTTTATTTTATGTAGATATGCGAGAGCATCTTCATATTCATTTTTGATTATACCCTCAAGAATTGCTTCTTCAATTGCAGTTTTAATTTCACCCACCTTTTTTGAAGGAGGAATGTTGCAAATCTTCATAATTTCATCGCCTCTAACCGGTGATTGAAAAGCTCTTAATTTATCTTTTTCTTCAACATCGCGAACCTTCTGCATCACCATTTCATAATTTTTTAAGTAACGATTAACTTTCTTGGGATTTTTACTTGTAATATCTGCCCTACAAAGTATAATTAAGTCTTCTAAGTCTTCACCAGCTTGAACGATTAGTCTTCTTATTGCAGAATCAGTTACAATTTCATCAACAAGAGCAATTGGTCTAAGATGCAATCGAATAAGTTTTTCAACATAACCTAATTTTTGAAAAGGAAGTTTCAAACGTTGGAAGATATCTTTCATCATACGTGCACCAAGTTCTTCATGACCGTGGAAAGTCCAACCCACATTTTCATCGAATCTTTTAGTATGCGGTTTTGCAATATCGTGTACAAGTGCGGTAAATCTAAGCCAAAGGTTGCCTGTAGCTTCCGAGATATTATCAACTACCTGGAATGTATGTAGAAGAACATCCTTATGGTGATGATCTTTCCTTTGATCAACTCCGGCTAAATTAGAAATTTCAGGGAAGACAATATCAAGAACTTTTGACCTGTAAAGTAAATTCAACCCGATCGACGGTTTACTCGAAGATAATATTTTTAGAAATTCTTCGGTAATTCTCTCTTGTGCAACTATCGCGAGTCGTTCAGCCAATTTTTCCGATGCAGAAATAATTTTGACGTCTACCTCAAATTGCAATTGAGCTGCAAACCGAAATGCTCGCATTATTCTTAAAGGATCGTCATTGAATGTAATATTGGGATCAACTGGAGTACGAATAATTTTATTCTTTATATCAGTAATACCGTCAAATATATCGATAACCTCACCATAATTTTGCTTTGATAAATTCACGGCGAGTGTATTTATCGTGAAATCTCGTCTCCTCAAATCTTCTTCTAATGACGCTGATTGTACTGTAGGATTCCTGCTTTCTTTTGAATAAGATTCCTTGCGCGCTCCGACAAATTCAAAATCATAATCATTGTAAACAAAGTGAGCTGTGCCGAAATTCTTAAATATTGTAACTTGATTTACACCTAAAAATGCTGCAAGTTCTTCTGCAAATTTTGGTCCGTCTCCAACAATTAAAAAGTCTATTTCTTTTTTTTCTTTTTCAAGAATTAAGTCTCTTACAAATCCACCGACTATATATATTTCTTCCTCTTTACCGGCGATAAATTCTTTTATTTTTTTTAATACATCTATTCTATTTAGTTTTTGTTTTAGATTCACTTTTCTATATCAATTGCCCAGCTAATTAACGAATGATTTTCGTTTATAATAGATTGATACTCTTTTATAAAGTTATTGTTCCACGCAAACTCTGCATACTTTAAAGCATCTTCTAATTGATTTTTGCTGAAATAATACTGCGATAATTTATAAGCTGCATATACATTCTCACGATCAGATGATAAGTTCACTTCTTTAATGATATCCTCTACTTGTTTTTGATTTTCTCTATCAGTCATGGCATAATCAATTAATCTTGGTATTAAAGAAGGAAAGTATTTTTCATTTTCTTTAAAGTTAAGCAGCATTTCAAATTTCTTATTCACTTCAGCAAAGAAATAATTTAAATAAAATTCAGTACCCTCTTGTAAAAGTAACTTATGAATAACAGCTTCATTATAATATCTTATCGAAGGATTCCAATTTAATAATGAATCAATAATAGCAGAAGAAAAAGTTGAATCATTATTTATTGCAGCAAGTTCTGCAATCCTAAAATTAAGATTGTAAAAATAAGAAGTATTCTTGAAAGTAGGCAATTTCTCTAATGCTGATTCATAAGCCTCTTCATATTGATTTAACCTAATTTTTGACCATATAATTCCGTTAAATGAGGAATATGTGCCGACTGAGTTATGGACAAAAGAAAATTTTTCCATTGAACTTTTGTAATCTTTGTTTCTAAAATCTTCCCAAGCTTTATTTTCCACTCTTGCTGCAAACCTAGGACATTTTTTTCGAATTAATGGTTGTCTTCCAAAATAGAGTTTGGCTGTTTCGGGATTGTTCTCAAATCCTCTATTATCAATAAAGTTTGCAAATTCTATTTCGAGTTCATCAATTTGTTTTCCGTAAGCTTTCTCAAAATCACCGGTTGAATAAAGGTTTTTTAATTTACCGACGCCGTATTCATTATACAAAAATTTCATAAACGAACCGCTAAGTATGTATGCTGTGGAAGGAAGACTACTGAAAAAACTCATTCCTTTGAAAAGATTGCTGATTCTTTCACCGTAACCATTCTGCATTGCGAGATTAGCTACATAATCAATTTCGGTATTATCAAAGTTATTTTCGAGTGCGACAGCCAGTCCCTCGATTAATGATGGGTTAAGTCCTGCAGCAACATCAAATGGAGGATTACCGAATTCACCGGCTTGTATATGAATCAGTTCGTGTTTAAGAGTATTTGTAAAACTTGATTGGTCAAGATAAATCTGATTAAGCCAAGGTTTTGCAACATCTGCATTCGCCGAACCAAACAATCTTTTCTTTTGATCACTGTTTTTGAAGATGAATGACGTAATTACTTTTTTATCTTCTAATTTTAGATTTGACTCATTTACTGAATAATAAAATTCATGAAGATTTTTTAAAGAAGTTGTATCGTAAGCAATATTCGGATCAGTATAAATTTTAAAGTGTTCTGTTAATAATTCCAAAGTTAACTCAGATTTGATTTTTTCTTCTGTAGTAGAAAAACCGAAAATAGGTTTTATGTAAAATAGCCATATAACCGAAACAGCTATTAGAATAAATATAAAGCCGTACGGTTTTTTATATCTGGAACTATCTGATAATTTTAGAACAAAATACAACAACAATAAGGATGAAATTCTATAAAAAATTAATGTTGATGTAATTGAAATGTTTTCATCATAGATCGTACCGGGTAAATAACCGAATACTATATTAAAGAAATACACTTGCGGTCTTATATAAACCTCAAACAAAGAACCGAATAAAAACACTATTAGAAGAGTGAGAAAAGAAATGACACAATATTTTCTTTGAATGTTATTTATTATCCGAGCAGAAAAGTAACCGACCAAAAATGCAGGCAAAGATAGAACAAAATAAAATAAAGCATCAATTGAAAGCGGACAATCTGAAATAAAGATATTTGAAACCAAAGAGATGATAAGCGGCAGCACCAAAGCCGATAAGATTACAATGTATTTTAGTTTGTTCTTAAGTTTTGATAAAAATATTAGTCCCCCCGAAATAAATAACCAAATCGAAAGTATAAAAGAGAACTCGAAACCCGTAGTATTTGTTAACGGAAGAAATTGGAGAAATATAGAAATTACTATTGGAAGAAATAATGCGATAAATAGTTGGATTTTTATTTTAGGTAACAATTTATATTAGAATTCTGTTGTGGGTACTCTTTCAATTGATGCACCAAGCTGTGTTAACTTATCTTCAATTCTTTGATATCCTCTATCAAGGTGATAAATACGGAGCACTTCGGTTGTTCCTTCAGCAGCTAAACCGGCTAATACTAATGAAGCGCTTGCTCTCAAATCTGTTGACATAACTTTTGCACCGCTCAATTTCTTAACACCTTTAACAACGGCACTATTTCGAATTGTTTCTATATCGGCGCCCAGTCTAATTAATTCGGGGATATGATTAAACCTATCAATATAAATCGTATCCGTAATTGTTGCAGTTCCATTTGATAAAGCCATTAATGCAGTCCATTGGGCTTGCATATCTGTTGGGAAACCGGGATAAATTGCTGTAGTAACATCGACACTGTTTATATCAATATTTTGCGCATCAATCTCTATTAAATTTTCGTCAACTTTTATTTTGCAACCGGCATCTTCAAGTTTTACAATTACAGAATTCAGATGCTCCGGGTTTGATACTTCAATTGCAATTTTACTTTTTGTTATTGCTCCGGCTATTAAAATTGTTCCGGCTTCAATTCTATCGGAAATTGTATTGATTGAAGTATTTTTTAAGGAATCAACTCCTTCAATTTCCAAAGTTGATGTTCCTTTCCCCTTAATTTGTGCTCCCATTTGAATTAACATTTCGGTTAATTGTACAATTTCCGGCTCAATTGCTGCATTAGTAATTATAGTACTTCCCTTAGCAAGAACCGCAGCCATTAAAACATTTCCGGTTGCACCAACCGAAGAAACATCAAAATTTATTTTTGCACCGTGCAGCTTTTTAGATTTGGCAATAATGTATCCCTCTTCTAATTGTACATCTGCTCCCAATTTTTTCATTGATTCTAAATGCAGGTTTATAGGTCTGGGACCCCAAGCACAACCACCCGGCAAAGAAACTTTAGCAAATCCATATTTAGCTAATAATGGACCGAGAACATAAACAGATGCTCTCATTTTTTTTACATGCTCGTATGGAGCTACTTGAGTTGATAAATTCTTAGAGTTAATTCTAAGAGTATGTTCATTAAATTCTACATCAACTCCCATGTGTGTTAATAATTTTTTCATCGTAAAAATATCATTAACTCTCGGAGTGTTGTACAAAATATTTTCACCGTCATTCAATAAACAAGCAGGCATTAATGCAAGTGAAGAATTTTTTGCTCCGCTTGCTTTTACTTTACCTTCGAGTTTAAATCCACCTTCAATTATAAATTTATCCAAATCAGTACCTTTATTGTAATCTCAATATTCTTCCATTGACAGCAGTTACAAATATGTTTCCGTTGCTGGTTTTTTCAATGTGTGTAAAGTTCATAAAAGTTTTTGTATCGAATAAAGACCAACTATCGCCGGTATTTTTTGAAATAATTAGTTCTCCCCTATTACCTGGAAGAATAATAAGTTTTTCATTTACAATTTTTGCACTTTGTATCCCACCGCGTTGTTTAACAATGATTTCCGACCAGGATTTACCGCCGTTTTTAGTTAGAAAAATTTCATTTCCACCTCCAACGGCAATTCCAAGTTTTTCATTAAAGAAATCTAAGTTTTTCAAATACTTCGTTGTAAATTTTTCAACCGTATTCCAGTTGCTACCGCCGTCGGTTGTATTGAGTATCGTCCCATTCCAACCACAAATAAATCCATTACTCGCATTTATAAACGTAATATCATAAAGTAATTCATTTGTATTCACAGCTTCTCTTTCCCAAGTTCTGCCGCCGTCGTATGTTACCAACAATAATCCCTTAGTTCCTACAATAAACCCTTTTCTCGAATCGACAAAAGTTACCCCGAATAATGAGTAATCACCATTAACCTCTAAGTGGTTATAAGTAACTAAATGATCTGTTGACTGAATAATTGTAGAATTATCGCCAACAACAATTGAAGTTCCGTTACCTGATATATAACAGTCGTGGAATGTAGTTTTTGTAGGAAGGTTAATACTTCTCCATTCATCTCCGCCGTTGTCTGTAGTAATAATTTTACCTGAATCACCAACCGCAATTCCTAAGTTATTATTTGCAAAGAAGACGGAATTTAATTTAGTATCAACCCCGGTCTCCAACCATTTCAATTGGTTAAATTGAATTCCAACATCATCATCTTTTTCAAATAATTTTTCAACAGAATATTTTTTCAATTGTTCCAAACTTTTGCTTTTCAATAAAGAATCAACTTGATTATATGAAAAGATTATCAATGCAATTGCAAGTACAACGAATATCGAAAAACCGGCTATAGAATATACTTTTGTTCTTTTGGGATTTGGTTTTATCCTTGAAGTATACTTCTCCTGAAGTGCAGCGATATAATTATCGAGTTCACGAATTGCTGCAATATAGTCTTCACATGTTTGATATCGATCGTTTGGATTTTTTGCTAAAGATTTCCCAATCAAATCATCCAGTTGTTCCGGTAAACCGGGAATAGTTTTAGAAACTTTAGGCGGTGCTTCTTTCAAGTGAGAGTCCATTACATTGTATTCACTCTCATGATCGAATGGAGGTTTTCCAACCAGCATCTCATAAAAAGTACATCCTAATGAATAAATATCCGTATGGTGAGTAAGTTCTTCACCTCGAATTTGTTCCGGACTCATATAATAAATAGTCCCAATTTTAGCACCGGTTTTTGTAAAGCTCTTTTCGAATAGTGATTTCGATATTCCGAAATCCATTATTTTGGCAACACCTTCTGCATTAAAAATAATATTGGAAGGTTTAATATCTCTATGAATAAATCCTTTTGCATGTGCATAACCAATACCGGCAAGTATTTGTTTCATTACATAAACAGCATCATATAAGTGAACGCGTCTCTGCCGGTATATCAGTTTTTCCAAACTTTCACCGTCAATGTATTCCATGACTATTCCAAGAATACCATGGTATTCTATAAATCCGTAAACGGTAACAATATTCGGATGAGATAGTTTAGCTTGATTTTTAGCTTCTCTTTTAAATCTTTCGACGAATCTTTCTTTGCTAAACAGTTGAGAGCTTAACATCTTGATTGCTACATAACGTTCAAGCTTGGTATCGTATGCTTTATATACAATTCCCATACCCCCTTTACCGAGCACAGAGATAATTTTGTAGTTTTCAATCTTTTTACCTAAGAGTTCATCCATAATATTCTTTTATAAGTTATTATATGAATAGAAATATAAAAATATTTCTGAATAGAAATTCGATTTATAATGTAAGATTTAATTTTTATCGCGTATCTCGTGGGGCAGCGGATTATTTGGTGGCAAAGTGCTTTATTTATAAATTTTCGATCACTTGAGATTGTGAATATAACAGAAGTTCCTTTTATTCCTGAATTCTGACGTATGCGCAAAAAAAATTAGTCTCCGTATGTGATTGAATTATATGAAGTTATTTTTTTGCTAATCGAAAAAACCGCACTACTTGTTGGAACAAAGGATT
>OMKS01004316.1_pt1 | contig 10766 bp, 8 predicted proteins | sample 1674721 | NCBI WGS metagenome assembly OMKS01 (sample SAMN06264996, study PRJEB25208) | sediment metagenome | isolation source: hot spring sediment | place: USA: California | collected 2014-09-02 | reverse complement strand
ATCCTCTTCAGCCACCCGGCAGACTTCACCCCGGTCTGCACCACGGAGTTCTACGCATTCCAGCAACTCTACCCGCAGTTCCGCGAACTCAACACCGAGCTGATCGGGCTGAGCATCGATCAGGTGTATAGCCACATCAAATGGATCGAATGGATCGATGAGAACCTGCACACCAAGATCGAGTTCCCCCTGATCGCCGACCACGGCAAGGTGGCGGGGATGTTGGGATTGGTTCACCCTGGCGCCGGCTCCAGCACGGTGCGCGCGGTCTTCTTCGTGGATCCGAAAGGCACTATCCGCGCGATCCTCTACTACCCCGCGGAACTGGGCCGCAACTTCAACGAATTCTTGCGGATGATGAAGGCGTTCCAGATTTCGGACGCCCAGAAAGTGGCTATGCCCGCCGACTGGCCCAACAACGCTCTGTTCGGCGACGACGTTATCGTGCCGCCGCCCGGCAGTATCAAGGTGGCGGAAGAGCGCAAGGGCAAGGAAGGCTGCCTCGACTGGTGGCTGTGCCACAAGCCGGTGGAGAAGTAGTCCAGAGATTTGTCTTGTATGTCGACGGCCCGCCTGATGAAGGCGGGCCGTTTTCATTATCGATCCACAAGGCATCGTCCGCGCCATTCTGTATTACCCGCTCTCGAATGGGCGGAATATGCAAGAGATCAAGCGCCTTCTCATCGCGATGCAGCACTCTGACGAGTACAAAATCGCGACGCCCGCAAATTGGGAAATCGGCGATGACGTTATCATCCCGCCCCCCGGTTCATGTGGCGCCGCCAAAGACAGAGTGGCTGCGGCCAGGGAGGACTACGAGTATCTCGAATAGAGGTTTTTACCCCAGCGATAGAAGTGCACGGGGACGCAATACAATGTACTGACAAAATCGCCCCAAAATGACGCTTGCCGTGTGCCACTCAACTTGTGCGCATTACCGTGCATCCGGTACGATGCACGTATCGCTCCGAATCAACACTGGAACTACTACCCGCGCAAGATCTTCGTCTTCACCACCAACGGCGCGCCCTTTGCGGCAGATCACTGCTACGATGCTTTTTCTGTGTATACGCTTTTGGAGCACCATGGTGACTTCACCGCAGCCGCGCGGGAACTGGCACGGCAAGGCTACGGGCAATCAGGGAATGGGCGCAATGATGTGTCTACGATTCCAACCGGAACGCCGGAAAACGCAGCTTCATTCCCCTCAGAGACATTTGCTGATAGCGCGGCAGCGCGCCAGACCGAACACTGGCTGGATGCGTTCGTGTCCTTTGCCGGCATCGCCAGCCCGATGACGCCGACGGCGTCCCACATCCTACCCCAACCTGTATATGCTCTATCTGGGTCCCAGCACCGTGCAGCGCAAGAGCACGGCCCTGGCCGTCGTCAGAGGGCTGCTAGAGGTCGCCGGTCTACAGCACTTTCTGCTGGCCGATCAACAGACGCCCGAAGCTCTGGCGTTGGATTTGACGACACGCATCCCGGTCACGTATGATACCTGGCAAACCGTGGTTCAGGAACGCTGGCTGCAGGGGCGCGTCCTGGCCGCACAACGCGGGTGGCTGCTCGAAGAAGCGGTGAAGTTGCTCGACAGCTTCAACCGCGACTTCACCTCCGGGTTGCTGCCGTTGATTCTGGACCTGTACGATTGTCCCGACGAGGCAATGACGCGCAACACGCTTTCCCGTGGGCATGAGTTGGTCCAAAAACCTTTGTCTCTCTCTCGTGAGACTTCCCCTTTCCGCATTTTACGCTAAACTTATACAAAGCTGATTGCTCTTTTCTCGGTATTCGCTGACTCTGTATGGCAGGTTATATTTGAAAATCGGCAACGGCTACTTTCCAGCCAGACAGGAGAGCGGCTTAATCAGAACCACGTAACGCGACAGCAAAGGGTGAGTGATATGAACGAAAATCAACTTGATTCTCCACAGCAACTGTATGTCGCCCTGCGCGAACACTTGCGCCGCGCGGACGAGCGCGACGTAGATCACGCCCGGCCCAGTCAACTGGCGCACGCGCTACAAGCGCCGGTACGCCCGACCCTGGAAACGCTTGTGGACGCGCTGTTCAACGGCGACGTGGTCTTGTATTGGGAGCTGGAATGTCCCATGTGCAAAGCCTTCTCTGAAATCACCAACGTCTTCTTGACCCCGCTCCACGAAGCAACGTGCGCGTCCTGTGGTGCTGATTTTCGAGTTCGCGCCGACCAGGAGACGCAAGTCACATTTTCCCCACATCCACGGGTACGCGAACTTGCGTTGCCAGCCGGGGAAAACAAAGCCTATCACGACGCTTTACATCACCGCTACCCGGCCACCACAGTTCAGGAATTGATGACCGTCCAGAAATTCCGCGACTGGGCGCAAAACGAACCCTTGCAGGGCAACGCCTATCTGGAAGTCCGCAAAATGACGTTGTGGTTCTCCGACCTGACCGGCAGCACGGCGCTGTACGCCCGCAACGGCGACCCCTTTGCCTATAGTTTGGTGCGCGAACACTTCGACCTGGTGGGCGAGGCAGTCCGTCAGGCCGAAGGCGCTATCGTCAAAACGATTGGCGACGGGATTATGGCCGTCTTCACTGAGGTTGGGCCGGGCTTGCAGGCCGCGCTGGACGCCAATGCGCGCCTTGCCGACTTCAACGCGGCCAACAATCTTGAGGGCGAGCGGCGTTTGCAACTGAAAATCGGCATCCACAGCGGGCCGGCCATCACCGTCACCCTCAACGAGCGGCTGGATTACTTCGGCACCACCGTCAACGTTGCCTCGCGCGTGAGCAACCTGGCGCATGGCCGCGAAATCGTGCTCACCCAAACCGCTTATGCCGAACCCGATGTGGACAAGATTGCCGCTGCGTATCCGGTAGCGTGCTTCGAGAGCGACATTCGCGGCCTGGACGCAAAAATCGCCGTGTGCCGGCTCTCGCTCGACCCGACGACGCCCTCACAATCACCAAAACCCGCGAAAAGGGGACTGCGGGACTGGTTGAGCGCGTGGCGGAAAAAGTAGTTAGCCGTCAGCTTTCAGCCGTCAGCTATCAGCGGTAGCTAATCGCTGACGGCTGCCCACGCTGGTGCAGGCCGTGAGGCAGGCTTGCGCCCGTAGAAGAGGTCATCCAGCCGCAACGCAGCCCGGCGCGCCAGGCCGGAGCGCCGGATGACCCATCGCAGCAGGTTGTGGCTGAACGTATCCGGGTGCGAGTACGGGCACACGCTCATGCACCGCCCGCAGTCGGTGCCGATGACGTTCCAGTAGTGGAAGCACTTGACCGCATCAATCTGCCAGCGCAACGCCCCGGCAATCTCGCGCCGGTCATCGAAGGGAATAGCGCGACTGGGGCAATTCTCCGCGCACTTCTTGCAGATGCGGCAGAAATCCACCATATCGGGCCGAGTAATACGCCCATCCACCAGCAGCGGCAAATCGGTGGTAACCACGCCCAGGCGCACGCGCGGCCCTAACTCCGGCGTCATCAGAATCCCCATGCGTCCTAGCTCGCCCAACCCTGCATCGCGAGCCACCAGCGGCGCGATGACGCGATAATTGCCGTCAATGTGCGCCCGCGCCGGATAGCCGAGCGCACGGATGAACGCTGCCAGTTCCACCGCAATCTGCGCGGCCACGGCGTACTCTTTAGCCGTCTCCAATGTCGTCGGCGCGTCCGGCGCGGTCCCCATCAGCGCGTGATCCATTTCTACCGTAAAAGCCAGCGCGTAGCGATGTTCGACTGCCAACGGCGCGCCATACTCCCCGCTGCCACGCCCGATATGCGAGTAGACGTGATAGGGTTGCAGCGCGGCGACGCCCACCGCCCGCGCGCCGTAGTGACGCGCCAACCCTTTGAGGTACGCCGTGGCCGCCGGCGGCGCTAGAGTCAAAGCTTCCGCTGCGACCGGGCCATCCACCCACTCCCGCAGCGCCGCCGGCAGCACAAAGCCCGCCTCCGCCGCCGCAAAGTGCAGGGGATGCGCTTTCTGGGCCGTCGGTGCGAGCAGGCCCGGCAACGCGCGGATGCGGTCGTCGATGGCCTGCTGTTCGGGATGTTGCGCGTAATAGGCTGTGTACGCCGTACTGCCCGGTTTGAGGCGCGCCCGCGCGAACATAATCTCCCGCTCATCCACACGCTGCTGCGGTGTCTCGTTGCTCTGCGTCACTCGGCCTACCGGCAACGCCAGAAGTATCCCGCCGAATAACACACCGGTCGCCAGGAGAACGGCCAGCACGCGCTGTACGGGCAACGGCAATACGACGACGACGCCCCACAATACCGCTCCTGTGGCCGCCAGTCCCACCGCCACGCGGGCAGCGCGGCGTTCACCTTCGCGCCAACTTTGCAACCCAAACGCGACCAGACCCACTACCAGCGCCAGTCCTGCGCTTGCCAACAACCCGGTAATCCAGTCATGCATTGTGTCACCTCCGGCACGGTTATAGCATACATCTGCCACAAAGCTATTGCTCAGTAATTCTCAGATGTTTTCAAGCGGGGTACTTCTTTTGCGATTTAGATGATTTGCACTATAATTATAAAGTAAACTGGCATGGAGGTAGCGGACGCCTTGTTGGCCCACGCGGGGCGCGCCTGGGTGACGGGATGCGGCGGGCACGCGTGACCTCATCCGTTGAGAGTTTCATTCTCCTGGACGCCATCTAATTACAGAAAGGTTAGGTGAGAAAATGAGAAAGCCGATTTACCTGGATTACAACGCAACCACGCCTCATGACCCAGAGGTCATTGCCGCTATGCGGCCTTATTTGGAGGAACACTTTGGTAATCCATCCAGCGCGCATCGGTATGGCAACCAAACCAGGGAAGCGATAGAAAATGCTCGACTACAAGTGTCTTCTCTGTTGAACTGCCTTCCCGAAGAAATCGTATTTACTGGCGGTGGCACGGAAGCCAATAATTATGCGATTAGAGGGGTCGCCAATCGGTATCAAGGCAAAGGAAACCATATCGTCACGACAGCCATTGAACATCCGGCGGTATTGGAAGTGTGCCGATATTTGGAGAGAAACGGCTTTGATGTTACATACGTGCCGGTCGATGAATCCGGGCTGGTCAGCGTTTCTGATGTGGAGAAAGCCGTCACGCCGCGCACGATCTTGATCACAGTGATGCATGCCAATAACGAAGTCGGTACCATTCAACCCATCGAGCAAATTTCCAAGCTGGCTAAGGCACGCGGGATTATCGTGCACACCGACGCGGCGCAATCTGTAGGCAAAATTCCCACCGATGTAAACGTTCTCGGCGTGGATTTACTCTCTATCGCAGGGCATAAACTGTATGCGCCGAAGGGCATTGGCGTGCTTTATGTTCGACAAGGGGTTGAATTGGAAAAACTGCTTTGGGGCGCCGGGCACGAACATGGCCGGAGAGCGGGAACAGAAAATGTGTTGGAGATCGTTGGACTTGGAAAAGCCTGTGAAATTGCCGGGCACCATCTAAACGATCATATGACTCACATGAAAACGATGCGGGACCGATTACACGAAGGCTTGCGGGAGAAGCTGGAATATGTGAAGCTCAATGGGCATCTGGAAAAGCGATTGCCCAATACGTTGAGCTTAAGCTTCCGGGGCGTGAACGTCAATCAGCTCCTCGCCGAGATCGAGGACGACGTCGCGGCTTCGGCGGGCGCTGCGTGTCATTCGGGGGGCGTGGAGATGTCTTATGTCCTGAGCGCCATGCATGTTCCTGAAGAATGGGCCAAAGGCACCGTGCGTTTTTCTGTGGGCAGGATGACCACCGAAAGCGAAATTGACCATGCCATCGGGATCATTTCCGAAGCGGTGCGGAGATTGCAGCATCATTCGGAGGAGGTGAACAGATGATCGAATCTGTGAGGGTTGCGGCGCAGGTGCGTTTGCGGTCGTCAGTGCAAAAACTCAATCTTAAAGGAGATGACGTATGAACATTCTACTTATTATCAATGACGCTCCCTATGGTTCCGAAAAAGCGTATAACGCTTTGCGCATGGCGATGACGTTGCAAAAGGAACACGCAGCTGACCCTGCTAGAAGGCGTCAAAATCAGCACGATGCGCCAATTGGCACAGTGGACGGTTGAAGCGGACAAAGTGCTTACGTTTTGAAACGGGAGAGACTGGTCTTCGAGTCCAGCATCGCGCGTCGGGCGTGATACTCCGGCCGGGCGTTTCGAGGAAAGCCAGCAACGGCTGGGTTGGCCCATTTATGTCGTTACCAGCATCTCGCGTCGTAGCTTCCCGGTGACCGTTATGTCGTCGTAATCCACCTCTAGCATCCCGAAGTGCCGGCGCGCGCAGGCGATTTTCATGTTCTCCGTAGCCCGCCTTTCCGCTTCGTCCAGCGTGCCCTTCGTTTCTCGCACGAGATAGAGCTTTTCTCTCCGATTGCCAAATCGGCCCTCACCGAACGCGTCCTGCACCCAAAAGACGACCGCCCAGTCTGGATTGTACTCCCCGATCGGCGTCGGGACGACGAACCAATCCGGCAGCTTGATGAACAACTTCACCTCGTCCATCGCTTCCAGCGCCAGCGCGAAGTCCCGCTCCACGCCCGAATCGTAGATCACGTGATCGTAGATCGACTTCTCGATCGGCAGCAGATTGTCCTCGTAGCCCTCCAGGTCGCCAAAGAGCGACATCTCGTAGGTACTGCCCACTCCCACGTACTGCACGCCCTCGACCAGGAAGCGCCGCTTGGCCCGGTTGATCGCCTCCGCCGCCCGCTGGATGTACTCCGCCGGGTTGTGGTAGACTTCGCCCAGATTCCCCGCCCGCGTCAGGATCTCCCGCAGCGTGCGCCGCGTCAGGTGCGTCTCTTCCGCCAGCCGCGCGGCGACGTTGGGAATTTCGTATGCCCGCTCCACCGTGACCGCGCCTTCGCCCAAGAGGCTCGTCTCGAAGATGCCCCGCTCGCGGATGCGATCCACCCGCCCGCGGACGGTGCGCACCTTGACCGGCTCGATGGCGATGGGCCGTACCGCCTCGGCGCAGGCCGCGATCAACGCTTCCGTATCGAGCCGGATTTTGTACCGCGTCCGCCGGGCGATGCGCCGCCACAGTTCCTCGAATTCGGGATCCAGCTCGAACCCCTTCTTCAACCGCACCGTCCGCCGCTGGCGCGCGTTCTTCGGCTCCGGCGGCGCTTGCCCCGTGCCGACCTCTTCAACGTACTCCGTCTGCAAGCGGTCGACGTACTCGCGGTAGCTCTCGTTCGCCACCACCGTCAGCCGGTTGACCTGCTCGTCGAAGACGCGCTCGCCGTCCTGATCGACCGCCAGTCTCATCCCCCGGCCGATCTCTTGCCGCTTGCGGATGGCCGAGATCGTCCGGTTGAGGGTGCAGATCTGGAAGATGTTCGGGTTATCCCACCCCTCCCGCAGCGCCGAGTGGGAGAAGATGAACGCCACCGGCTCGTCCAGCGAGAGGAGCCGCTCCTTGTCGCGCATAATCAGGTCGTAGGCGCCGGCGTCGCTCTCCATATAGCTCTCGGTCTTGTACTCCGAGAAGTAGCTGCCCTGCACGTTGGCCGGGTCGACATCCCGGTAGGGCCGCGCCCAGGCCGCGTCGCGTTGCTTCAGCCGGTCGAACTCTTGCTCAAAGGTGCGGCGGATGTAGCCGCCGGCGGCGGTGTAGTTGGCGACCTCGTCGATGAAGAAGAGGGAGAGGACCTTGATCCCCCGCTTGCGCAGCCGGTGGGCCTTGCGCATGTGCTCCTCGATGGTGTGAGCGATCTGCACCTGGGCGATGACCTCGTGGTCGGGGCCGCGCTCCTCGCCGGCCTCGATGACGACGCCGTTGGCGAAGCGCACCTCGCCCCAGCCGGCGTCGAGGGCCTCCACCACGTAGCCCGCGTAGGCGTCCAGGCCGGTGATCGCGTAGAGGTCGTCGCCCTGGCGCACGGTGCGCGTCTTGGGCACGGGGCCGGTCTTTTCGCGCACGTAGACCTGGAGCCGGGCGCTGAGCGCCGTCTTCTTGGCGTCGACCGAATAGCACTTGAGGTAGGCCCGGTTGGCGTCGTGGTCCTGGACCACGGAGGCGACCTCGATCTGCTTGACCAGGCGCAGGTTGTAGGCATCGACGGGCGTGAGGCGGTAGATGAGGTTGTAGACCTCGCGGTGGGAGGCCGAGTAGCGCAGCTTGAAGAGCGGGTCGAGGCTGGCCAGGGCCTGCCGGGCGATCTCGCTCTCCATATTCTGCGGCTCGTCGAGGATGAGGATCGGCCGCGCCGCCCGCACCAGATCGAGCGGCTTGAGGCCCATCATACGGTCCATGCGGCGGTTGAAGATGTTGCTGTCCTTGTTGAAGGCGTCGAGCGTCATCACCATAATCTCGATGGCGTTGCTGGCGGCGAACTGGCGCACGCGGGCCAGGTTGCCCGAGTCGTACTGGTAGAAGCGGTAGGGGACGTTGTCGTAGAGTTGGGCGAAGTGCTCCTGGGTGATCTGGAGCGTCTTCAGCACACCCTCGCGGATGGCGACCGACGGCGCGACGACGATGAACTTGCGGAAGCCGTAGGCCCGGTTGAGTTCGAGGAGGGTGCGCAGGTAGACGTAGGTCTTGCCGGTGCCGGTCTCCATCTCGACCGAGAAGTCGCGGCTGCCGAGGGTCTGAGAAACAGGGATAGGCGAACCGTTGTGCAGGCCGGCATCGGCCTGCACCTGTTGGAGGTTGGCCAGCAGCGCGGCGTCGTCCAGGAGGAGGCGGTTGCCGACCACGCCGTTCTCGGAGACGAGGGCGAAGCCCGTTTCCTGGCGCGGCGCGCCCTCGAAGAGACGCACGGCGGCGGCGATGGCCTGGTTTTGGAATGCTAGGTCGGGGTCGAAGCGGAATTTCATTAGATGACCTTCAACAGACACGCCATCGACAAATTGACCTTCTGCGAATCGTCCAGCGCGGTGTCGAGGCAAACGAAGGTCGTTTCCTTGTCCAGCGGCAGGGCGTCGAGGGTGGCGTCCTGGACGTCGTCGTCCAGGCAGATGTAGGTCGGATTGCCAATCCGACCTACGTCGGTGATCCGGTAGACCTGGTTGCTCGCCAGTTCCGGCGATGCGATCCGGGCGTTGAGGCTGTAGCCCAGCTTGAGGAGCACCTCGTAGATGACATGACGCGGGTCCGCGCCGGCCTGCAAGCCGCGGTCGAAGAGGGCGAGCTGCTTCCCCAGCGCCTCGATGCCCTCGCCGGCCGGCGGCTCCCACGGGCGGAACGTCGACGGGGCCAGTTTGAAGACTTTGAAGCCCAGGTCTTCGTCGGGGTGGAGATCGAACTGTCCCTCTTCCTCTGCCTTCATCTGTTCAGCAACACGGCGGACGCGCATCCTGCCCATATCTGCGATTGTGTCCAGGTGGGGTTCTGGTAAAGGAAGTGGTTCAGGAAACTGTACCATAATGAACCGCCGGTTGCCGCCATCCGTGCGGTTTTGGGCCAGTACACCGTGGGCAGTAGACGCGCTGCCGGAGAAGAAATCGAGGACTAGATCACCGGTTTCAGCATCGGTGCCGATCTGGAGCATACGTTGAATCAATCGAGACGGTTTGAGAGTATTAAGAACATTCTCTGTATGTGTGAAGTCAACAAACCGGATCAATTCCTTTTTAGCCTCTTGCGTATGTCCCACTTTACCGTATTCCCAAAGCGTCTGAGGAACGATGCCTTGTCTGACCTCGGTCAAGAATCGCTTGAGAGCAGGCATGTTGTCGCCGTCAGCTCCCCACCAGATACGATTATCATGATCCAATTCTAGAAATTTGTCGTAGCTAGATCTCCAGTATCGCCCTACGCCAGGGACAAACTTCTTGCCCGTTGGCCCAGTGACTTCGTATTGCCCGGCTGAATAATAATTGCGTGCTGTTAGATCACTGGGTTTCCAGGGTCCTCGTGGATCATCATCAAGATTTTCGTAGCGAGCATTTGCTTCTTCTGTTCGAGGCAGCAAGCTGGGACGCCAGATTTCCTTATTGCGGGCATAGACCAAGATGTAGTCGTGATCCTCGGAGAAATACTTGGCGGTATTCTTTGGGGCGTATACCTTCTGCCAGATGACCGTCGTGACAAAGTTCTCCGGCCCGAACACTTCATTCATCAACAGCCGCAGGTGATGTACCTCGTTATCGTCGATACTGACGAAAATCACCCCGTCCTCCCGCAGCAGTTGCCGGGCCAGGAAGAGGCGCGGGTACATCATCGAGAGCCAGTCGGAGTGGAAGCGCCCGCTCGTCTCCGGGTTGGTGGTCAGCAGGTTGCCCTGGGCGTCCATCTGGCCCGTCTTCTCCAGGTAGGCGCGGCGCGGCTCGCTGTAGTCGTCGCGGTAGATAAAGTCGTTGCCGGTGTTGTACGGCGGGTCGATGTAGATCATCTTGATCCGGCCAAAGTAGGACTTGTAGAGCAGCTTGAGCACTTCCAGGTTCTCGCCCTCGATGAAGAGGTGCTCCGTCGCGTCCCAATTCACCGATTCCTCCGGCGCGGGGGCCAGGCTGGCCCCGCTGGGCGTCTGGATGGCGTGGAAGGCCTCCGCCTTGCCGGCCCAGGTGAAGGTGTAGGCGTCGTCGCCGGCGAGGGCGCCGGCGTCGCCCAGGGTCGCGCGCAGCCGTTCGAAGTCGATGACCCCGCCGGCGTCGCCTTCGGTCACGCACTCCGGGAAGATCGCTTTGAGGCGCGCGATCTGGTCTTGGGTCACGTCGGGGACGGTCTTGGGGACGACAGTGTATTGAGCCATAGGATTATCCTGCACTCTCTTGATTTTGATCTCTGTCCTATCGTGACGCGATTGGTT
>OMKS01004315.1_pt1 | contig 10767 bp, 6 predicted proteins | sample 1674721 | NCBI WGS metagenome assembly OMKS01 (sample SAMN06264996, study PRJEB25208) | sediment metagenome | isolation source: hot spring sediment | place: USA: California | collected 2014-09-02 | reverse complement strand
CACCGAGATCTACACTATCCTCTTCGTCGGCAGCGTCAGATGTGTATAAGAGACAGCCCGTAATAGAAAGGACTCTCGCTGAAAGCCGGCTCCACCCAGCTTGACAGCGGCTGAAGCATACTTTTAACGACAACGGCGACCACGGTTAAAATCAGGACGGGAAGGAGGAATTTCGCAATTTTGTCGATGATCTCTTCTTTCTTGAAAAGGAACCAGTAGGCCACCAGGTAATAAATGATTGTAAACAAGACCATGGGAATAAAAGGAGAGTAGTCTATGTTGCACAACTGGCAGATAGCGTCCCATGAAGCCGCGCTCATTCGTGGAATGACGAAGAGCGGTCCGAGAACAAGGACCGTCAGACCGCCGAAAATCTGCGCGAAGCGCGGACCGACTGAATAGGCGAGCTTGAACAGGGACCCCTCCTTGGCCACCGCCAGGTAGCCCATTGCCGGGAAGAGGATGCCCGAGATAAAGACACCGAGATAGGCAGTAAGCACTGCGTTTCCGCTCTGCTGCCCCCATGTTACCGGCCACAACATGCATGATGCCCCGAAATGCATGGCGAAAACCGATCCACCTATGGCAAGAATCGCCAGCGGTGTAATGACACTAGAGGAATTGTTCTTCATCGTTCTCCCTTTCCTTTCTTAATGATTTTGAACAACCAAATCGCGAGCCAGGCGTAAAGAAAAGCTGCGGCGCCGCATCCTTCCTGTTTCCTGCCGCGACATGCCTCCTGCCGAAATTTATTCCTTTCTCTCTACGCGCTGAAGAAACAGTTTCGGTCCGCGCCTGCATCCGCCATGACATTGCCAGGTCGCGCATGGATTGCCCATCACCCGATTTCTGATTTTTCAAAAACTCATAGAGTTTGCTGTCTGGTGAAATGGCAAGATACATGCCATAGTAAAATAATTAAAATAATCAATACATTAGGTATATTTTGGGGATCAACTGGTCATGTGCCATATTGAAACAGTACTTGCGTTTTTCTTTCGGGATTGTTATGCGGGGGGAGGAAAAAAACCGGAACGTTCCATAATGAAACATGTTTCATTGTGGTCCAAAAAAGGCGGACGTTTCAACAGCCCTGCCGTCTGCAGCTTCAATCTGTCAGAAAATCCTGAGAAATTGGTTGTTGTGGCCCGACAAGACCTGTTGCCGCCGAACCGTCACAGAGGCGGTTCTTACCGCCGAAGATACCGTACCGTTAGGTGTCGGACGCTCCACATGCCCGGGGTTGAATCAATGCCGCTGTTTCTGAGATCCGGGCATTCGATGCGGCACCCGCGACAGGTTGTTTCAGGTTAATTGAATGACTCGTAAACGCCATACTGAACAAGCATTACAGCCCCCCCGATTCAATGATTCAAATACGGCTGATCATTCCGCCGACATCACGGAGAACCCTGACAAGGAATCCACTAAACGGGTGGAGTTGTCCTATCTTGTTGAAGGGCTTCAGGACATTTTACGATTAAATGTCTTTTTCTCCGGCACTGTCTTTGTATGCGATGAAAAGGGTGGAATAGTTTTTACCGAAGACAGCCAGAAACTGTTACGCGCGGTTCCCGGTCATCACTGCTGGCTGGAACAAAGCATGGGAACCAACGCGATAGGCCGGGCGCTCCGCGAACTTCAAACGACTGTCATCAAGGGCGGAAAGCATCAAAAACCTGAACTGCACAATGCTGTCACCGTCGGCGTTCCCGTCCTCGTAGACGACCACCTGATCGGCTGCGTGGGTTTTCTCGATACCGTCGGCAACAGGGTGGACCTGGGACTCGTGAAGAAATTCATCGAAAGCGCCGTGTTCGCCACCAAAAAAATAATAGAAGCCAGGAAAAAGGTGGATGAAGTATTTCTCCTTAAAAATTTTCTGAACGATTACGATGATAACCGTGCCGCGATGATCTGGGACGCAAACGGAACAATCTGCCAGCTCAATAAACAGGCTGAAATCCTGCTGGGAATGCCGCGCGAAGAACTGCTCGGTTCTCACATCGGCAACTATCTCGATCATCACTGCAGCCGCCCCGTGGTCGAAACCGACCTGAGAGATTCAACGCTTCACACGTCCCGCGGCAACATAATTATGAACGCTCGCATACGTCCCGAGTTTTTCAATGCCCGGTTGGTCGGCTGGAGTTTTTCATTTGAACCGGCGGGAACGAAGGACGCGTCGGTCCGCATTTCCCCCTGCCACTATGAATTCAGCAATATTGTCGGCAAAAATAAAGATTTTATCCGCCTGTTGAAAACGGCACGCAGAATAGCTGACAGTCCTTCCAATATACTGGTTTGTGGCGAAAGCGGAACAGGGAAGGAACTCTTTGTTCAGGCGATTCACGCGGCCAGTTCACGGTGCCGGAAACCTTTCGTGGCGATAAATTGCTCGGCGATTCCAAAAGAATTGATGGAAACGGAAATATTCGGGTATGCCGAGGGAGCTTTTACCGGCGCGAAAAAGGGAGGAGTCGCGGGCAAATTTGTCCAGGCAGACGGCGGAACGCTATTTCTGGATGAAATCGGTGATATGCCCGGCGAACTGCAGCCGAAGCTGCTGCGCGCCATTCAGGAAAGACAGGTGATACCGGTAGGCGGAAGCAAGCCCGTTTCTGTTGATATTCGTATTATCTGCGCTTCCAACCAGGATCTGGAAAAGATGGTCGCGGAAAACCGGTTCCGTGCCGACCTGTATTACAGATTGAATGTTATCACGCTGAACGTTCCGGCTCTGCGCGACAGAAAGGACGATATCCTGATCCTTGCCGATTATTTTATTGATCATTACAGCCGGCTCCTGAACAAGCCGGGCCTCAAGACTGAACCGCAATTCATTGATTATCTCACTCATTTTCCCTGGCCCGGAAACGTCCGCGAACTCGAAAACGTCATCGAACGCGCGGTCAATCTCGCCGGCGATACGCTTCATCCCGAACTGCTACCGGTCGAAATCAGGAATTTTCACCCGGAAAAGGTACAGACGGGTCCGGATCACGATGACACCGACGCCCGGAACGATATTGTCCCCATGGAAACAATGGAAAAACAGTTGATTCAAAAAGCGCTGATACGCTTCGAGGGAAACATATCTCAGGCATCGACGGCACTCGGTATCGGCCGTACCACTTTGTACCGTAAAATCAAGAAGTTCGACCTGACCGGGTACGTCAGAAACGCTGATGAACACAATGAGGGCATGAAAAAGGACAACTAATAATTAATGATCACCGCATGATCGCGTTACGAGAAAGGATTCCGAAGCATCATGAAAAACAGTATTCTTGCCCGCCTGCTGGCATATATACTTTCCACGTCTATTGTTCTTTTAATAGGAATAAGCGCCCTGAATTATATCTGGGCTCAAAAAATGGTCGTGGATGTAAGCGAGAAGCGGGCCGCGGCCCTGGCGGATTCAGCCACAGCCCGGCTTGAAACATTCCTGCTTCTCAAGGGACAATACGCCTGGATGCTGGCGCAGAACGAGCAGATTCACGCCTTTGTGCAGAAAGTTTCCTCGCGGGACGAGGACCTCTCCCACGACGCCACGTACCAGGAGATGCATACGTCTTTTGATCGTATCGTACAGCAGGATTCCGATATAAAACACGTGTATATCGCCGTCGAGAAAAGCCAGCGATTATACGGCAATATAGAATTCGAGTATCCCGAGCATTACCGGGTCGGACCCCGGCCGTGGTACAAGACGGCCGTCGCAAACGGAAAGCTGTCCTTCACGCCTCCCTATATCTGCCCGTTGACCAATTATCACGTTCTGACGGCTTCGGTCCCGTTATACGACAGCGAAGGCGAACTGCTGGGTGTCGCGGCCGTCGATATACTGGTGGACAAAGTACAGGAAATCGTCAATGAGTTACACATATTTGAGGACGATTATGCCTTTCTCATTGACGACAAGGGAAACCCGATTGCTTATCCGAATAATCGTCATGTCCAGCCGCTCAAGATGCTCGATGAATCGTATCCGCACATGAACAAGGTTATCTCCGACATGCTTGAAGGTCGAAAGGGAATGACAAAAATCGGCAACGATGAAAACGCCAAGTACGTGTTTTTCGCCCCCATAAACAACACGGGGTGGTTCCTGGGATTCATGGTGCCGGTCGAGGAAGTGACAAGCCCTGTTCTCGCGCTGGGCAAAACATCATTACTCACCGTATTTATAGGTGTTTTTGTGCTTTTCATACTGATCACCGTCCTTACCTCCAGAATCACGCGACCTGTCAACAAATTAAGCAGGCTCATGAAGGACATAGCGGGCGGTGATTATACCCTGCGGGCGGAAGTGAAAAGCAACGACGAGATAGGCACCTTGAGCCGGAGTCTCAACAGTTTGCTTGAGAAAAAACAGCAACTTATAAAACAGGTAAAAGAAAAGGCATACAAGATGGGCGTGGCGGGGCACGAACTTGCCATTACCATAGGAGAGGCCCGGACGACGCTGCCTATGGTCACCTCCGACCTGAGTACCATCATAAAAAATCCGACTCTGGACAAAAAAGAACGACGGCAGGAACAGCAGAAGTACTCCCAGGCCATGCATGTATTCCTGGAACGGCTTTTCATGGTGAATTATTCTCATCGATTAATCAACGCCCGGATAGAGGACCTGAAATCACTCCTGCAGGAAAACGGCGGAACGGGTATCCATGCTGACACAAACGCCCGAGCGGAGACCGCTCCCGCAGGCGACACCAACGAACCCGATTCGGGAATTTCGGATATCCTCGATGAAATCAAGGAAGAAGTCGCCAAGGTATTGCGGCTGACGGAAGCCATGCAGGGTGATTTCGAGGATATAAGCACCTCGATCGAGGAAACATCAAAAGAACTCATCGATATTACCTCGATACTCGAAATAATGGGAACGCACCTGAAGAATATCTCTCTCATCCAGTCGGACTCGGTTGACAGGGCAAGCAAGACGTCGATCGAGCTCGTAGAATGGTCGCAGGCCCTGCTTCAGATTACATCAGCCTTCAAGATCGAAAACGATTCGGGAAACGATAATGAAACCGGCATTTAGTTCTTGATTTAAAAACAAACATTTCTCATAGTAATCTGCACTCCGGCGACGGATCCTCTCAGTCTGCCGGGATAATCGGGTTTACGGACAGGTTCAATGAAAAATCGAATCATCACCGCGCTGTTTCTTTTCGTCATATGTTCTACATCCCTGGTCTTTTTCCCCGTCGCGCTGCTCATCTGGGCGTTTACCCGGCCTTTCGACCGCAGACTCCGCCTGCTGCACCAGTTCACCTGTTTCTGGGGAGCCTTTTACACCTATATCATGCCCGCCTGGCCCGTGGTTATCGAAGGCCGCGAACGACTCACCGGCGACGCGACCAGGATATTTATTTCAAATCACCAGTCGCAACTGGACATCCTGGTGCTCTTTCGTCTGTACACGCATTTCAAGTGGGTCTCGAAAAGCGAGATATTCCGCCTTCCGCTTATCGGCTGGAACATGGTGCTGAACCGTTATATCAAGCTGAAACGCGGTGATAGAAAAAGCGTGGCCCGCATGATGGCCGACGCCGCGCGAAAGCTCAAGGAAGGAAGCTCCGTCTTCATGTTTCCCGAAGGATCCCGATCACCTGACGGCACCCTGAAAACCTTCAAACCGGGTGCGTTTATTCTTGCCAAACAATTACGTCTTCCCATTCTGCCGGTTATTATCGAAGGCACCCGCAAGGCGCTCCCAAAATACAGCATCAATTTTCACGGCAGGCACCCCATCAGGGTCCGGGTCCTTCCGGAACGTTCTTACGAAAGTTTCGCCGATAAGAGCGTGGAAGCAATCATGGAGGACCTGTGGCGGTATTTGAACGGCGAGCTGCTCCGGCTCAAAGAGGAAATGTACGAAGAACGACAGGTCGCTGAACCGATTCGTCAGAAAACCTTCGGTGTCTAAAAAATCTCCTGTCGCTTTGTGCGGCCTTCAGGAACCCGGCAATGTCACTTCCTTCTGCAGGCCGTGAAGCCGCGAGGATTGCAGGAGAAACGCCTCGAGTCGTGCCGTGATGATCTGGGGGAACCTCGTACCGTCGCTTTCAATGGCCAGGAAAGGAAGTTCATCGATGCGGCCTTCGAGCCGGCGGACCAGGTCGTTGCGAACACCCGTCGCACGTTTTCCTGCCATGTTCATCTCCCTGGTCAGTATCGCCTCCGCCAGTCGGTTCGGCATGCATCCAAAAGGCCCGATGGCGATAACCCCACAGTAATGATCAACAATTTCGTTGATTGACGAACCGATGGTGAGAATCGCCTCGCCGGCAAGATCGGGCTTCATAAGGTGAATCGTGTGAGCCATAATGTGGTCCACGTCCTCGCACCTGCCGGAACACAGTCCCGAGATTGCCATGATCTTTCGAAAAGTCTTTTCACGGCGTTTCATGTAGGCCGTCCTGATGCGCAGGGCGAGACGTTCTTTCCAGGTGCTCGGAGCCGTGGATACCTTGTTTTCCACGCACCAGCCCGTGTAGTACACCCACTCGGCAAGAGACGCCACTTTGACAGCGAACCCCCGGCGGGCGAGTTCTTCAACGAGATACTGCCGGGAGATGTTGTCATGACGGACATAAATTTCCCCGGCCAGCAGAATCAACGGCGTATCCGCCAGGGAACGGCGAAGAGGAATTGCTCCCAGATCAAGCACTGTTTTCTCAAGCACCCGTTGCAGCCCGGAGCCATCGCGCCGGTTTTCCATGCCCCTGACAACCTCCTGCCAGGCGGTCTCGAAAACTTTCATGGCCGCTTCGACATCAACCGCGTTTGTGAGCAGGGCGGAATATATTTCTTCGAAAATATCGGCCGCGATAACGCCGTCCCAGAGAGCTTCCGGCAATCCCTTGCCCCCCAGATCGGCATAGCTGTTTTCAGCTGAGGGCGAATAAATCGCCGTGTCCTCGATACGCAATTTTTCCGTCAGCTTTTTCAGAAACTCGGAGTACTGGCCGAACCTGCAGGGTCCTCCCGCCGTGGGCATAAAATAAATAAGCTTTTCTTCATTGTCGGACCGCTCCCGCAGGTAGTGCAGCAATCCTCCCGTTGTCAGCAGCAGGGGAAGACATTCCTTACAGGTGGTGTGGGCGCGGCCCATCTTGAGCACTTCTTCGTCCGGCGGCTCGAGCGCCGTCGACTTGACGCCGAAACCGCGGAAAATAGCCGCCCCCGCCTCGGACGTGAACCGGCCCATAGAAGGAAAGAGCAGGTGAATACGCTTGTCGTCAAGGGGCAGCTCCGCTCCCCTTGAATCAGCATACACATAACGCCCGTCGCGTGCTGTCACATTCGCGGGCCGGAATTCGACGGGTTTTATGCGGTTGTTCTGTCGTTTTTCCAGTTCCCGGTAACGGGCGACGATATCAAGAAAGGCTTCTATCCGGGTCTCCAGTCCCGCGTCCGCCACGTGGCTGTCCAGCTCGAGCGTGAGGGAAGGCTTTTTACCCATGATATTCCTGAAATATCCGACGAGGAAGGAATCGGGGCCGCAGGAGAAATTGGTGACGTAACAAGCGAAAAGCTGTCTGTGATTCTTCACAAGGCGGGCGGCCTTGAGAATCCGCCGTCCCGACGACCAGTACATGTCTCTGTCGTCTGCCGTGTCCTCAAGCAGGTCGAGGCTGAACAGGGGCACGACCGATATTCCCCGCGAGGCGAACTTGTTGGGAATGCCCATATTGGCTTCCGTTACAAAGGCGTTGTATGACCGGCCGAAAAGAACGATGGCGATGTCATCGGGATTATCCGCCAGCTTTTCAAGCACCCCCCGCCCCTGCTCATCGATATCACGTGAGACCTTCTGTTGTTCCTCGAGCGCGCCGAAAAAGGCTTCCCGCGCTTTTTTCCGACTGCGTTTCATTGTCTTTCCCAAGGCCGTGAAAACCGGTTCTGCTGATTCGAGACCATTCGAAAAATCTATCACCGGACTGAGAATCCTGTCGTTTCGCTTCAGTTCCCGAAGCACTTCGTGATCCTTGAAGGCGGACGCCAGGTAATAAGGTTCTCCCTGGCAGAGGGGGCAGGTAATGCTCGTGCCCGTGACGCCCGGCACGTAATCTCCTTTGAACTGCGGAAGAAAAAGGTAATCGGGACGCCGTTCGAGCAGGTCTTGAAAAAATCCGTGAGCGATCTCCGCGGGATAGCAAAACGGCGCGTTTTTTCGATCCATTCCTTCCTGGAGCGGTTGTTCCGCCAGCACAACCCGGAATCCAAGCCGCTCGAAGAACCCCCGGTAAAGCGGGAAATAACTGTTTACCAGAAAGGATTTGTTGATTCCCACCGTTGGACCGTCGTCGGCGCCATCCGGCCCGCCGTCACCGCCGAAAACCGCGTTCTCGTAGTGGAGGGCGAGATTATAATGTTTCACATCGACTTCGACGCGGCGGCGAAGATTATACCACCTGTTGCAGGCCCCGCCGAAGGGATAGGTTTTTCCGTTGATCCTGATGCGGGCGATCTCGCACTTCCTGTCGCACCCGTCCTTGTCTCCCTTACAGATGAACGGCTTGCCGTACTCGATCTCGCGATCGCGAAGCGCCTTCAAGAGGAATGACTGTCGTTCCATCAGTCCAAGCGACAGGCGGCGTTTTACCTCCAGTGCCACCCCGAACGCGCCGATCAGCCCCGGATCAGGCGGAACCACAATGGACTTTCCCGTCAGTGCCGCCATGGCCATGGGCACGGCGCGGTTGTAGCAAACACCGCCCTGCATGAAAACCTTGTTCCCCGCCGGGCGGTTGCCCCGTACCCGGTTGTTGTAATTCATACAGATGGAATACACGAGGCCGGCCACAATGTCGTCCCTGCCGATACCCTCGCTTGCCGCGTTCTTGATGTCGCTGCTGATGAAGGCGGCGCACTGGTCGTTGAAGTTGGGAGGTGAGTTCCCCTGCAGGGCGATGTCGGCGATCTCCTCCATTGGGACACCCAGCGTCTCCCAGGCCGCTTCTTCCAGGAAGGAACCGGTTCCGGCGCTGCACGCCTCGTTCATGGCGTAATCGGAGGGAACGCCGTTGGTCAGCGACGTGTACTTGGCGTCCTGCCCGCCGATTTCGAATATGGTATCCACATCGACGTCGTAATAGAGGGCCCCCGTGGCGTGGGCGATAATCTCGTTGATAACCCCGTCGGTCATGGCGTGAAGGCCGGCGATCTGCCGTCCCGAACCGGTGACGCCCAGGCCGGTGATGCTGATCTCGTCGGCCGTCGAGCCAAGCTGATCGACCAGCGCGGCGTAACATCTGCGGGACGCCCTGACGGGATCTCCCTCCGTACGAAGATAGACCGACGCCAGGGTCGAATCATCCGCCACGCGGAGCAAAATCGCCTTGGTCGTCGTGGATCCCACGTCAAGTCCGACAATGCACTCGTCTCCCGGACGCGCCTCCCCGCCGGCGGTTTTCTTGAATTCAACCATGTGCTCCGCGTCGCGGAGCGGTTTCAAACGGAAAAAGAGACTTTCCCCCTTTTTGAGGACCCGGTCCACGCCGGGGAAAGAAGCTGTTTCATGTTCGAAGGCCCAGAGAGCGGCTCCCAGCGCCTCGAAGTAGGGCGCTTCTTCGGGAATGACCAGCCCGCTTATGTCCTCCCGGAGCGCTTCGATCATCACGTCGTTCTGCGCGCATCCCCCGATGATCATGATGTTTTTTTTCGGCACCTGTTTAATGATCTCAAGCACCTTGCCGGCCATCATGCGGCAGAGTCCCGCCACGACGCGCCCTTTCGGGACGCCCTTGTTCAGGGCATGCGTGCAGTCGCTTTTGCAAAACACGCTGCATCGACCTGAAACGCGGTACGGTTCTTCCCGGGCGCCGAGGGCAAGCGCTTCCTCCATGGACAGCCCCATCCTGCGTATCTGCTGCAGGAAAAATTCCCCTGTTCCCGACGCGCACTTGTTACCCGACTGGATCGACGCGATTTTTCCATCCCGGCTCAGCACATAGACAATAAATGTCTCGCCGCCGGCGCTGACCACCGCGTTTATCTTTTCGCCCACGCCGTTGACGTGTCGAAGAGCGCGTTCCATGGCCTCCGGTTCGGAAAGAGATGTCAGGTTCACGAAATGCCGAAAGGTTCTTCCGGTAACGGCGATCCGGTCAAAACGATCCGGTTCCAGCTCCGCCAGCCTTTCCAGAAAAAGATCGGACGGATTACCGTGGTGCAGTTCGGTCAACACCCGGGAAATCGACGGACGGCCGCCGCCGTCTCCGTCGAGCTCAACCATAGAGAGCGTCGACGCACCGATAGATATACCCAATGTCGTCATGAAAGTATCACCCGGTATTTTCACCGAAGCGGGAAACAAAAGGTCTGTGCCGGTTGGGGCCTCGGAACCGGGAAAACAAGCCGGTTTTCGTCAGGCCATAAGGCGCTTTCGGTGTGCAGCGAAGTATAAGAAAGCCTTCGGCCGCTGTCAAGAAGAAGCTGGTTTCCACAATCCGCGATTGGATTTCTGGAAAGCACATTATCGAGTCTTCGGTATGCCAAGTTGAACTATATAACAGAGATAGTACAGACATTTGCCCTTCGACGGGGCCCAGGAGAGTTCGTGTCGACATACGGGCAAGCGACCATGAAAACGTTCATCCTTCGACATAGCTCAGGACAGGCCTTGTCGAAGGATAGACCGGGGAAGAAGAAGCCAGACACTATCGTTTCCCCTTCCCTGGAGGGAAGATCTTCAAATCATTTTCCCCTCCCCTGGAGGGAGGAGATGAAGGGGAGGGGGATAATCTG
>OMKS01004314.1_pt1 | contig 10767 bp, 12 predicted proteins | sample 1674721 | NCBI WGS metagenome assembly OMKS01 (sample SAMN06264996, study PRJEB25208) | sediment metagenome | isolation source: hot spring sediment | place: USA: California | collected 2014-09-02 | reverse complement strand
AATGGCGTGTTTCACTCTTGAACTCAACAGTACCTTCAATGGTTCGAGTTCATTCAAATAATCACCTCCAGTTTTTTGCGCATGGTCGTGTGAGAAGTTCTTTCGAAACAGAACCTGAAAACAAATCGAAAAAAGCATAGAGAAAGCGTTTCTGAAAGACTCTCAGAATGAAGTGATACTTATTAGCAGTTGACTACCTCAAAGTGTATAATCACACTTTTTTGGGAGATTAGCAAATTGAGCGATTTCTTCCGAGGTTAATTGCTCAAGAGGATCATTTGGAACTTATGGCCTCTCTTGTAGAAGGAGTCGTCTTCTTCTGATTATTATGTGAAAATACTTTCAGGACTCAGTTTGGATTTCCGCAAATAGTCTCAAGCAGAAGAAGCGGAACCGAGCATAAGTGATTTGCCCATTCACACACGATTAATTTGCAGGCACCTGGACAAAAAAACAGCAGCGAAAGACGCTGTCAATTATCTAGCTTCTTTCTCAAGTCTGCAAAGGGACTGTAAGTAGCTGGACCATTAACTGGTCTATTCGGACCGTGCCCTTTTTTATTACCTGTTGGCTTACGTTCTTCGCCTTTTTCAGGCGCGCCTGATTGAGTATTTGCCTTGGCAGATTCAAAATACTTCAGTTCTCGTGACAGATATCCCAAGAAGCGGGGAATATCATTATTTGAAAGCTTTTGAATCCTACATAACTCTTTGACCTTGTTAATGATCGTATGAAGATTATCTCCTGAGCCATCAGTCCTTATTTTCCTATATTGATTCAGATCTAATTTCCTTGCCTCATCAAATCCGAACTTCTTCGAGATCTCCATTAGTGTTTTAGCGGGCTTAGATAACTCTCCTCTATTAGCTTTAAAAAGCAAATCTGCAGTTTCGGACGCAAGTTCAATCAGCGATGAATTATCCCTCTTCAAGTTGCAGCACCATCCTTGAATCTTCTATGATTTTGTCCAGATTTTCCATGATGACTTTATCGCTACTGACACTCTGAAGATAGACATTAGCACAATCATTAATGAGTTCTGCGAGTTTTTCACCAGAGATAAGAGTTTCCTCCAGAGCTGTTACTTTCAGGAAGTTTTTCGGTTTCAAAGCCACGCTTCCAAATCCAATGTTTTTGCCCCTTCCCAGTTTCACTGCAAAACACTTTCTAGAAAATCCCATAGCAACGGCTAAGAGGCCAAATTCTTTCTTTGTTAGTCCCTTAAGAGTTATTTCGATGTTGAAACTGTTTCCAGGTTCAATTACTTCGTATGCAGAGTTTTTCTCTCCGGTATCCGAAAACACATGAGAGTAAATCTTGCCGACGTTTGTTTGAGTTGCATTCCCCTTCCATTGAGAAGGACCTAAAACAACAGTGATTTTCAAGTTGCTTTCGTCAACAAGGACGTCGTTAAACTGGACTCTACCGAGTTTTCCGAGAGTACCAAACATTGAACAAACAATGCAAAGTCTGTCGGTGCATGAAGCTGTTCCACTTCCAGCACACGAATTAGAAAGGAATTCCGCATATGTACGTATAGCACCTTTGAGTGATGACCCAGGGATTAGCACTCTTGTTCCTTCTCTCGATAGAACATTGGTTATTTTCCCCTCTTTCATCAGGAGATCTCCCTGAGTGAAGCATGTATTTGACCGCGTTACCGCTTCGAGCCTAAGCACTCCGTTTAAACGATTATTGCCTAGTGAATCGATGTGCGAAAACTCCCTCGATTCAATATGAGAAATGTTTTTGGGAATCAATAGTCTCATATATCCCTTTGGAGAGTCATTGTAATCAGGCATCAGGCTCCTCCTCTACTCTGATATACCTCATACCACCAGGCATCGAAAGGTCACTGACAAACTTTATTACGGGATTAGAAATGGGTATCTTCTTTCTGATGCCGCTACTTAGATAAACAACCCTTTCGTTGTTATTCTTTTTGTCGCTGATATAGATATCTCCGTAGAACCACACAAAATCCAGATGCTCATTGAAAGCTCTGAAGTAGAAATTGTAATCGAAACTATCATGCAGTTTATTGAATAGCTCTATACTTTCACCGGGGTTCATTTTGTCGAGTTGAAGAGCCATGTAGTCGTTAAAGATCACATAGAATAATCCTTCAGTGCTTTTTAATCTTTCGAGATGCTCAAGTCTGTCGTTCAACTGTCTCACCACGCTCTTGAAAGAGTGGAGTTGATGTCTAATTCAAATTTCTCTAATGCCTCGCCTGAAAACTCAAAACTGTATGGTGGAAATACATCCAAAGATTTGATTACGCTCAAAGGATCGTCTATAAATCCTCTGTTTCCATCCAATGAGGAGAAAGCGATTTTATCCCTATACTTTGAAAGGCAAGATATCTTTTCAATTTCAAGATGAACATGGCCAAAGCCTCTCGACTTTTGCCCGCCCGCTTTTTGATAACCATGATTTATGTGTGTAAAAGTCTTGAACAACAAAGCGAGCTGCCACCTTTCAGGATTTTTAAGAAATATACTTCCGAAGAACTTACCACCAGAGAGGCATTCTATATCGTAAAGAGCACCTCCTGCAACAGAACCAGACTTCCTGTCAATCTTTATTCCGTGTCTGATATTTAGATACTTCTCGATTTCGGTAACCGCTTTCATCTTTTCTTCTGGGGTATCTTCAGGCCTATAAGGAAAGAGATCATCGAACTTGACGATCGATCCAACGGCAGTTGAGCCGAACATTTTGCATGAATAACAGGAGTTTTGATATCTTTGCAAGCCATCATCTTCACTTTCGAGAAATATCATCTTGATTTCCTTCTCGATTTTCTTCTTTCCACAGTCAGCTCCCCTTTTATGGGAGAACCCGCACACGTCCTTTGACATCGCCTTCAATATGCCTTCAATATGGCTTCTGAAAACCCCCTTCATCGAACTACCAGGAACATAAATAGAGTAGCCGTAAGGTGTACTAATTCTGACGAATGGATTGTCGGGAGCTGTTGGGTCAGGCGAATCTCCGCCGGCTCGTATTACAAATGCTGTTCTTGGTTCGAGTGAGTAATCAATTTTTATGTGGCTTCTGAGTTCTCCAAAGAGTGTGCTCATATTATTACCTCCGCCATGTGATTTCTAGCAGCGAGCCTAAGACTATCAATCGCCTGTTCTGAGAGCTTGATCGCTCCACTTTCTTCCAATATGCTTTTCTTGTCGATCTTCTGAATGCTGAACGTTACATTTACTCTTCCGAGGCCGGCGGATTTCTTTCCTCCCAGTCTAATAAATCCTTGGTTCATTAGATCGAGAATCATCAATACGTATCCGACTTGATAATCATTAACGTTCTCGAGCAATATTTCTCCAACGAAGACTGTTCCAGGATTGACTACTTCAAAATCGTATTTTCTACCGCCTGCAGCGTTTTCAGTATCTCTTCTTATCATGACACCATCTCTAGTCGAAGTGAAACTCTCAGCTGGGTTGCCCCGTCTTATGGCATCACTTATGTAAATGTGTGAAGAAATCGATTGTGAACCGAAAAGAGAACATACTTCACAACTTTTCTCTATTTCTTGATACAATTCCTTATTTGAAGAATTGCTTGAAGTGGAACCACACGTTGAATTAGTGCTATCACAAACATAGAGTCCGCTCATTCGTAGAATTGCTTCAAGGTTTGATCTAAAGACTCCCTTCAGAGACGCTCCCGGAATAACTGCATTACCGTCAGGCATTCGCATTATTGCATTATCAGAATCTAGAGGTGAGATTGATTGGTTGCCTACTCCAATATGAAGAGGGGTCACCAGTTCTATCTCAATATCCAGAGTATACCGATTGACAAAAGTATCGAAGAATGTCATTCCTTCCCCTTCCCTTCTTTGACAAATTTAGCGAATCTTGCCATGTAACCGAAGTAGTGTGAAATGGCTTCGAGAAGTTCTTCTTTAGCGAATTTCTTGACTTCTTCTACCTCGTCTATCAGCCCTTTTCTGAACTGGGAAGGTTTTCTTCCAATCTGGTACTTCATAAAGTTCTCAAATTCCTCAATACAAGACGCTTGTCTTGCAACCTCACTGAATCTTCGCAATTGTGAGTCTGTTTCTGGCTTAAATTGGTTTTTTTGATAGTATTCCTCTGCCATAGTAACCAGCCTTCTCTTTTGATCAGCATTGATCATATCTATTCCTCCTTCACTTATAGATAACGAACTGACCGTATCCAGACCCGGTGAACTTTCCCAAACCTTTTATGTATAGCTTCTCAAGAATCTCGGCGGATTCTTCAACTGACAAATGAGTGTCGTAGATAATAACCGTTCCTGCAGAAACGACGTTCTGGAAAGCCTTAGGAGTGTTAGAGGCTGAAGACCAACCGGACGTATGAGAAGTTTTCAAGAGACTAAGTACAAGCTTGAACTCTTTCCCCATTAGCATTTCTATGGTTTCGTCTTTCTGAAGTATGAGATCCGAGGTCAGAAGAATCGGAACAAATGTGCGATCTTCTCCGGGCAGAACATTCTGGATACTCTTATTGAACCTCCTTATTTCTTCGGTCAGATCGATGTTGTATTTTCTAATTTCCACAACTCTTACAAGCCCAAATCCTCTGGTCTTTGAATTACCAATGTACAGCCAATCTTCATTGAGCAGACTCAGAAGTGATTCCGACTCAGATCTGAAGAGCCCCGACATTTTATTATGGAAATACGTATTATAAGTTCTCAGTGATCCATCCTTTGCACTTCGTAACTTACTGTCAAGCGATACCTGCGTTGACGTATCGCCTTCTCCAGAATCAAAAACTCCAATTCTCGGGACATGCCATTTTCCGGTTCGGTCAAGTCTCTTGCCTTCTCTAATGTTTCTTACGGAGAATTTCTTGCCTCTGCTATTCTCAATGCTGGATATTAGTATAAACAGTAGTTGATCGAATATTTCATCAGAGTCTTCAGAATACTTAGCCCTAAGAATCGAGTCCGGCGAGAGATATGCGATGGCATCGTTTATCATTGGATACAGATTGGGGAATTTCACTTTTTCCAGCAGAAATATCTCTTTGAATTCTTGAGTGGTTTTCGGGAATCGTGCAGCGTATGCTCCTCTTAGGGTAGATCCCGGGATGTATTTGGCAGAGTTGTACAGGTAAGACTTTGTTCTTTCCGAGGTAACCAGAAAAGGTTCCATCGGTTCGCATATTATCTGTGCTACTCTTGCTTGGGGAATATTCGTTATGCTGCTTTTCTCGACTTTGCCAGTTAGTCTGATGTCTATAAAGCCGTATCCAGCAGACTTCTTTGAACCAAGTTTCTTTGTGAGAGAGAGTAAAAGAGCAAAAACCTTCTCCTCGCTAGAAGTCATAGGTGAAACTGCAAATACATTTCCCTCGAACTTTACTCCAGTATTCACGGCACGTATCTTAAACAGCTTCTTATTGCTTACTGTCCTTGTCTTTCTATCCATAGAAATATGAGTACGCTCAAGGAATAGGTTTGAGATGTGCGGTGACTTAACCGACAGTTCGGAAAATATAAGCTTCCCTTGGTTTTCGGAATCGCCAAAAAGAGAGTTGATTTCGGCTGCGTATTCGCTCTTTAGCATTGGTGAGACTTCTCTAAATGCTCCCTTTATGGCAGAACCTGGAATTATCGGAAGGTTTTTCTTCATTGCAATGTCCTTTGACCAGACATCGCTTCCCGAACTCGAGCCAATAAGTAGAGGCGATTTAGTTTCAACCTCGATGTTGTATATCACGCTCTCACCCCATTCTGCAATGACATCGCTTTACTGAGTTCCATCAAAGCCAGCACTCTGCTCTCAATTTCGGTTTTTGAAGTGTCACCTATCAAGAAGTACTTGTTGATCATTTCCGCAATACTTTTTCCGAAGTCATGAGTTCTTTCTCCATGAACGAAGAAGTATTTCATGTTCAGCTTAGCCACCAGAGGATCATCTATCATGCATGAAATTATCTTATGAAGGAAGTTTGAGAATTTTCTAGGATCATCTTGTCTTATGATTTGCAGAATCTCTTCAAACTCACTCATCGGCAAGCCTTTTCCTAGGATTTCCTTTACCCGGTGACTAACATCCGGAGCTGTGAAAGAATGCTCCTGAACAGGGTTGAGAGAGTTTTGAAGCAACATTCTGAATGCAACATAATTACCGGGATTAGAGTAGTTAGCCTTGTATGCAGCTTTTTTGGCTGATTTCAACAATTCCTCAACTACTTCAAAAATGAATCTTACTGGAAGCTTTTTTGGAACCAGCGCCATTCCACAGCAGAAACCTATTCCGAGTGCTTTGAACTCTTTGTCGATATTCTCGGTGAGTGTTTCATATACTGCGAATATCTTCGCCGCAGGTACGAAGAGAAGTAAATCATCTCCCCCGACTATTGGAGTCGAGTACGCACCTTCCAACTTGTTCTCGACTATTGCCTTTTTTAGCGATTCTGCAACGCATCGTTCAATCGCCTGACTCTTCTCTCTATAATCCTTTTCATCATGGATCTTTGAGTACAGATTTCCCAGATTATTGCCATCGATATAAATGACGCCGAACAAGTTGTTTTGCAATTCAGTGTCCTCACTCACATCGATGTCGTTAATAGAAACTGCCATCTCCCTATTTTTGATTAGTTCATTAGCAAGGTCTCTCTTTTTTTTGCAGACCGGGCAAATATAATGGACTTCGTTGTAAGATTCAATCAACTTCACTTGAGCAGCTTCGCTCGAACAGAATTCACATCTTTGGACTTCTTCTGTCAGAAGAAAGCTATTGAATATCTCTTCGTTCCTTCTTTCTCTGAGTTTTGTAGATAGCCACTCAAAAAGATCAGAGAATGTTCCTGTACCCGTTAAGTCCTTAAGATCTTCTATCTTTGTTCCATTCCCGCGTTTCTTAAGACCGTATATTAACTCGTAAGGCTCAAGATTAACTCGCGATACAATCAACTTAGCGCCGGGGACATTCTTTGAGAAATTTTCGTTCAACCAATCGGTAATGATTTTGCTATCCTCTGTACTGCATATAAGCAAGCCAGTTCCACCCGCCGCTATAACTACATGCGAACCCAATTTCTCGAGTTCCTCTGTTGCAAGACTATCGAATCTGCTCAAAGCGTTGCTTGCACCAAACATACCCCGAAAATCCGATGTCGAGAAAATGTACCTCTTTATTGAAGGAACATCGTACGACAGAACACAGATTTCGGGAAGTGTTTCGTCCCTGTTGTCCAACCTTTTCTTAAGTTCTTCGTCCGTGGCTCCCGTGCATTTTGCAAGTATTTTGATTACGGCCTCTTTGTCAAACAAACTCAAATTCATATCCCTCCAATCCATGAGAGTTTTCAGAGCAAACACCTGTTAATGACTTCAACCGCTTTTTCCAGTTCATATGGATTTCTTGCCGTTGTTCGTATTTCTATATATAGTGTTCCACCCCTCGTGCTGTATCTAGCCTTTATGATCTCTCCAAACTGCTTGCAGACGAACTCGTTTCTGTCGAATCTTTGGCTTGAGCCCCTTACCGATACTTCTTCAATGAACGGTATGGATAGCAGCTTGTCAATGAAGGACTGATTGTCTGAAATCATCTTATTTGAATGAGCTTCTTTGTAGCTCTTCTTTAGTCTATTCTCAACTGGTACAGTGCTCTCCTTAAGAGTTGCTTCAACATCCAGCTTTCCAAGACTCAGCCTGCAGGCTTGAACAAAAACCTCGCCCATGGGGCTCAACGAAAGCATGTGACCCACCGAATCCTGTTCGCGGTCGATAAGCAGCTTGATTTCTGCAGGGAGGGAGCTGAAGTTGATCCTGTAATCGTACTCTCTTTCAAGGTCTTTCTCGTTTATCACGGGGTTCATCTCCAGTGTGTCAAGAAGGCCTTTGTTCTCGAGCCAAAGCTCAACATCCAGAGACAAAGGCATCGGGGGAAGCTTAATCACTCCGTTGAAGGTCTCAAAGCGGTAGTAGACAGGTATTTTCACTCCCATTCCGAAAGCTAGAGAAAGGGCTATCTGAGCCTTATATCCGCCTGTGGCGTTGATAACAAGATTGTCTATGTGATGTTTGTATATATCGGCAATTATCTTCACCAGATTACGCAACCCCTTGTTCTGGAAATCTTCCGGTCTTGAGTCATCGAGATCAGTTATTGAAGTCACGAAAACCTCTCTGAAGTGCATATGTTCAGAGCGTTCAAAGAATAACTTGAGAGCGGCGCCAATCTTCTTGCCTTCCTCCGTATCCGAGGTCAGGAAGTATAGGTAATCTCTAGAAGACAAAACTGACTGAGAAAGAATAGACGCAAGAGAATTAATCTCAGCCCCAAAGTCACGATTCCCAATTGGATCACTCAGGTGGAGCAGACGATCAGCAACTTCGCTTGAAGACATGTTGCACAATTTTCTCAAGCTTGCTCCGACTGTGCAGATGATAGTGTTTATAGTTGTTTCCCCCTGTCTTCCCTCAAAATGCAATCCCCGGAGAAAAAATCAGAAGTCAGTATGGAAATTGAATTGATTATGAACGAATTATATCAGTTACTTTGTGGATATCCAAAGGCCATACTCGCTCTTTTCAGAGGATTTGAGTTTCTTTGGCCTTGTCAAGGCCGATAATCTCTTTCTTATAATCATTAGAAAGGCTCGAGCTGAAAATAATTACTGAGTCTTCCTCGGTCTTCATTAGTTTCTTAAGACCTGACTTTACTTTCTTGAGCTCTGCGAAAGTCAGCTCCCCTTCAAAAACCGAGTTCTGAATCCAATTCAGAAATCTGCGTAGATACTTTAGAACTTTTGCTACCCTTTTTTCATTGATATCGTAGACAATGATCACCCACATGATTACCTCCGGCTGTATTGGAAGTGAGCACTATTGATGAATTCCGAATGCAGGCAGGTCTTCTCGCCTGCCATAGAGATTTTTCTTGAGGTTCTACCCTGCGCTGATAAGAACACTGAGAGCCTCGACTGTTTTTCCATAAAGATCTTCGTTCAGCGGGAGCCACATTTCATCGTAGTTGAGATCGGGTTGGAAGAATTCTGTTCCGGCGCCTGTGATATCCAGGAAAGAGATCATGTTCAATAGTCCTGTTTTGCATTCGGGACAATACACAATTACCGTCGAATCAGATTCCATTAAGCAATGCAGCTCATGATTGTGTTTGCATTTGATTTCGTATGTGCTTTCTGTCCTCTCCATATGAAAGCCGGCATAGCTAACAGCATCTTCAAGGGAAAGAAGGTCTATACCAAGCAACTCAGAGAATCTGGTGCTGTCGTCTGGAATCTCTGCGGTTTCCTCGAAGAAGATTAGTCCCCTCTTTTCAAGCTCACAAAGATCCTTGAACTCGCCGGGTCTGGGCAAATACCATGAGTTCCCGTCCTTTGAGAGCCTTACCCCTCTCATGAAGGCAATGAAAGAGCCGTCATCTTTCCTCCTGATACTGTATACCAAGTTGCACCTCCTTCCTGTTCCTATTGCTTGAAGACCATTTACAGAAATCTGGCGTGAAAAAGATGAATAGGTCTCTAACGTTTGGCTAATCCTCTTTAAAAAACAAATCTGAGCCGCGGCTTGTTTTTTTTATGATCCAAGAAAACCGTTTTGGATGCACTCTAGCTAAGCAACTGATAGAGCTTCTTCTGCTTTCAATAGCCGTTTGAACTGCGTCAGAACTATTTCTGCCTATTCTGATCCATAGTCCACGCGAAGAGGGCACACAAGAGACCGATTACTAAACCAGTCCATGCTCCGGAAATCAAGCCAAGAAGACCTAAAATTCCAATTAATGCTATGATCCCTATGAAGAGCTTAAACGGTAAGGACATTTCTTCACCTCCATTTCGAACGATGTATTTTGGCAAAGCAAACCTTCCGACAACGGTCTGCTCTTCAAGTTACATAATCACACTTTTTTATGTGGCCACTCTTCCGGGACAGCCATTCCAGTAATTAGCGGTCCATCTTTAGTTAGCTTGGTTCAGAGTGAAGCAAGCACAAGAGGAATGAACTCAGATAATTCGAGATCATTCTCCTGTTTTTTTACACTTGTTTGGAGATCCGATAAGACTTGCGAAGATGGAGATGAGAACAGAAATTGCTCCATGGATTTGAAAGTGATTCAGAAGTGGTGAATGTATATAAGAGCCTGTAAAGCTTATTGTAAGAGCAATTTAGCGATTTATCAGAACAAGAGAAGGCTCCTCGGCATTGAAAAATCAATGTGCAAGTCGTACGCAACTCATGCGCACTTAATGCGCAGATTCAGCACACTATCCTGATCAAACGGAAATCTCTTCCGAAGGGGAAGAGCAGTCATTACAAATCCACGACCGCAGAGATTCTACGCGCAAGTCATGTGCAAACCATGCGCAACTTCCGCGCGAACAACGCACACGTACATTATATATAAACAAAACAAAACATAAAAACATTCTTTCTCCTAAAGGAGAAACGAAAGTTTTTGCTTTCGGAAGAACCTGCAGAAGAGATGAAAAAGTGTGCAATAAGCAAGTCAGAAGTATTCTTGCTGACGGGACCAAGAGCAATTGATTCCCTCTTGATGAAATTCAGGTGGCGTCCCCGGATGTTTCTCCGGGCATTGCGTCCGCCGATGATCTGCGGCGCATCACTTCCCGGGACGATCCTCCCGGCACAGCGTCCTGCCGAAGGCAGCGATTCATACCACTATGGTTCTTACGCAACGGGAAAGAAAAGTGTTAGAAGAGTTTGAAGAATTTGAAAGTTTCCATACCACTATGGTTCTTACAAGAGCGGTTCACC
>OMKS01004313.1_pt1 | contig 10767 bp, 14 predicted proteins | sample 1674721 | NCBI WGS metagenome assembly OMKS01 (sample SAMN06264996, study PRJEB25208) | sediment metagenome | isolation source: hot spring sediment | place: USA: California | collected 2014-09-02 | reverse complement strand
TTCATCAAATGGCGCATCGTGTGATCAACAGTCGGGGCATGCGGATTTGAACCGCAGACCTCACGGACCCGAACCGTTAGAACAAATTTTCTACCTCCGCCCTCACGGCTACCCCAAAATGACGAGCCGTGAGGACAGCAAAATGCACGAGCCGTGAGGTCTCTGCTCCCTCTTTCTGATTTTGAAAATGTGCGAAATCTGTTTCTGCGAATCCCGTTACGCGGAAACATTCAATTTGGTGGGCAAAACAGTACCCGGGTACTATGGAATTTGCCTTTGCGTTTTGTATAATGGAAACATACCAATATCTAACACAAGGAGGCGGGTCTATATGGTATTGACGTTCATCATCGCGCAGTCGACGTTTCTCTCGGCACTGGTGACCTGGCTACTATTGCGCAAACGCTAGATGGCAAGAGCACCCCAGAGCGCAGGCTATGATGCAGCCTGCGCTTTTTTGTTGTTTTCCTCCTCTTCACGGCGCAGACGATAGAGCATCATCGCATATTCCAGAATCTGCCGCCGCTCGCGGGGTTGCAGGTACTTCATCACATCCCGCAGTTCGGTCAGATTCAGATCCTCAATCGGCGTGGGCAAGGACGGCAATAAGCCGGCGCGCCGAAACACATCCTCAGGCGGCACCGCCAACGCTGTAGCCAGGCCGTTACAGAATTCAGGGCTAGGGTTGTTTTTCCCTGAGAGAATCTGCGAGACGGCTGAATGGGACACCCCGATGCGACGCCCCAGTTCCGTGACCCCGATGCCGCGTTCTTTCATTACTTCGTTAAGCCATTCCAAGAAATCGTTATCTGCCATAGCTAAATAGTAACCCAACTTACAGTAATTGTGCTTACTAATACGGAAAGTATCTTGACAAGAGGGGGTGGTGTATGGTATAATGTAAGTATACTTACCATATAGTAACGGAGGTTTCAATGAGTACAATCAACACCGGAATTGCCATTGATGAGAACGTCTTGACAGCGTTGGATCGCTGGGCGAATGAGGAGTATCGCAGCCGCAATAACCTGATCCAACTGTTGTTGACCCAGGCCGTGCAGCGCCGTGAAGCCGCGCAACGTGCGGCGGCGTCCACAGAGCAAGCGTCACAGATCACCGTTGTCACATCCTGTGACGACGTAGCCCAGTACAGGAGATGAACCTTGAGTCTAGGTTCAAGTATTCCCACCACCGACATTCCCCTTGCATTCCCGACGGCCACGCCCTGGCTTGCAGGGGTGGGGGACCTCACGCACGGCGACGAGGCCGCGCTTTGGGCCTCGCACAGTCACCTGGCGCTGCCTTTGCAGCCCACGACGTGGCACGGCATCGATCCCGCACGCCCGGTGACAGCCGCTGAGATTCCCACGATCCAGGCCGCCTACGCGATGTGGATCGAGAAGAACGTCGCTCGGCATCGCTCATCACCCTCACCGCAGACGCTCCGCGCCTATCTGGGCGATAGCGTCCAGTTCCTACAATGGCTGGAACAGCAAACGGTAGGTCCAGTGCCCGAATGGTGCGCTAGTTCGGAGACGCTGCACGCGCTGTGGACACGCCTGCATACGCAAGGCCGGCGCGGCATTCCCCTGTTGCTCGTCACACCGCAAGTCGCGCAGGACTACATCGGCTTCTTGATGGCCCCCGGTCACAACGGCAACGGCGGTTCCAACGATCCGCGCGCCGCCGATGGCCGTTACAGTCCTGCGACGCTGGCGAAGAAACGCTCGGTGCTCAACACCTTCTTCACCTTCACCCAGAAAAACCGGCTCACCCTCGGCAATCCATTGGAAGGCGTGGATGATCCGCTGCGCGTCTCGCAGAACACGCGCCAGGTCGTCGCAAAGCCGCAGACCCTCACCCGGGCACAGGCCGAACGGTTGCTGAGCGCCGTGATGAACGCGTACATCATCACCGAGAATCCCGAACGCAAAGCGCAGGCCATCCGCGACCAGGTGATGATCGAACTGATGCTGCTTCACGGCCTGCGCAACATCGAAATCCACCGGCTGAACGTGGACGACTATGTGCCCAGGGCGCGCGGCGAGCAAGCGACGCTGACCGTCACTGGCAGAGGCGACAAAGCCCGCACCATCTTCCTGCGTCCGGAGATGCAGTCGGAACTCGATCTGTGGCTGAACACGCGGGCGTTGTTTCGCTTCGATACACCGGCGCTGTTCGTCAATCTGCACGGCGGCGATGGGCAGTACAACAGCGGCGAACGTCTGAGCCAACGCTCGATCCGTGAGCGCGTGGACGTGTATCTGGAGAAAGCCGGGCTGAAGCAGGAGGGCGTGAGCTGTCAGACGCTGCGCCACACCTACGCCACGCTCTATGTACAGGCGAAGGGGAAGGCCGCCAACCGCGCGGTGCTGGCGGCCTCGTTGGGCCACAGCGACCCCAAGAGCACCGACGTGTACTTCGATTGGATCCACGCGGTCGCGGAGAACCCCAGCGAGCCGTTGATGGAGATTCACACCGCCGCGCAATGCCAGGTGGAAACAGCGTCGTGCACAGCCACCAAAACGGGCGCGAATCAGCGCAAGGCTAGAAATTGACCACTGGACTGGGCCATTGTTAAGGTACGTCAAGCCCAGTGTAAGGGCGAAGCGGGACACGGCAAACAAAGGGAGAGGGTTGGGATGAAAAAGGGGGAGTTGATATGGTAACACCGCGCAAACGTGGCGGCTATGTATGGAAGCAAGAAGTAGGACGCGCATTGCGGACGAACAACACCGCGCGCCAGGCCATCCGGCGCATCCTCGACGAACGCCCTGGCCCAACGCTGACGGCGCTGTATCTGGCAGAGGCGGCCCTGGCCTTGGGGGAGAACCTCGAGGCGCTGCTCTTTCTACAAGCGATTGAAGATCGCACGCCAGGAGTGCTCTGTGACCAAGGCTAACCAATCCGCCCCAACCAACCGCAGCCATCAGCCCCGCTTCCAGTGCGGCGATTGTCGCGCCTGGCAGACCCGGACCGGCTGCGGCTGGCTCGACGCGGGGACGCCGTGCGGCCACAGTGTCGAGCGGCATCGGTTTGACCAGGAAGCGCCCCTGGAAGAAGACACGGCGCACATCATCTTACAGCGGGAGTGAATATGCATTCAGACAGTCATCATACCGGCCCGATTCAGGGCGTCTATTTGATCCATTTCAAAGACAAGCTGGCGCACGCCCAGCACTACATCGGTTGCGCGAAGGACATCGCGGCGCGGATTGCCAGACACCGGGCCGGCAGAGGGGCGCGTTTGATGCGCGCCATCGTTGCCGCCGGCATCGAATGGGAACTCGCGCAAATCTATCCGGGCCAGGACTACGCCTTCGAGCGCAAACTCAAGGCCCGGCACGGCGCCAGCCGTTTTTGTCCAATCTGCAAGGCGCTCCGCGATTAGGGACGCCAGAAACGCTTGTGGGAGGCAGGAGATGTCAAGAGCACTGAGACCCTATTTGGAAAGCCAGGCGGATCGTGTTGAGGGGCTGTTGGCCGTCCACCGCGCCCCAGGCCGGGTGACCGGTGGAACGGTCGGCCCGCGGCTGGTGCGCTTCGAGATCGCGCCAGCGCCGCATACCAGGAGCAAGTAGATGATTATCGCAATCGCAAATCGCAAAGGTGGCGTAGGGAAAACGACTCTCACCCTGCATCTGGCAGCGGGATTGGCTGCGCGGGGCCTCAGGGTCGTGACGGTGGATGCCGATCCGCAGGGCAACCTCACCTCGTGGATGCTGAACAGCGAGGATGACGGGATGTACCGCTTGCTGACGGCCAAGCGCTTGCCGCGCCTGACCGAAGTGGTGAGTGGTGTCACCGTGGATGCGTGCAAATTGGGCCTGGTCTCCGGCGACAGCAGCACGGGCGATGCCCTGGCGTTGTTGGCCTTCGCGCAGCGCCTCGACGAAGTCCCGCAAAAGGTGAAATGGCTGGGGCAAGTGGCGGACTTTGTGCTGTTGGATATGCCGCCCAGCCAGGCAGTAGGGTTCAAGGAACTGCTGGCGGCCAGCGATTACGCGCTCGTGCCGACCCAGTTGGAGCGTCTCTCCATTGAGGGCGTGTTCCAGATGGCAGCCCTGGCGGTCGAGTTGGGCGTAAAGCTCCTGGGTACCGTGCCGAATATGGTGCAGCAGACCAAAGAGCACCGCGAGCAATTGGAGGAGCTGATCGCCGCCTTCGGACGGCGCGCCGACGTTATCTGGGGACCGATACCCCGCACGATTCGCTTCGCCGAGTGCCACGCCTACCGGAAGACGTTGTTTGAGTTGGCCCCGCAATTGGAGGCCACGCAGGCCTTGCGGGAAACGGTGGCGAAGGTGTTGGAGGTGACCCGTGACTGAGCGACAGGGTGGGGCGCGTCGACTGGACAAACGGACCGAGGAATGGCTGAAGAAAGCGAGCAGCAATCCCGGCGCACTGACGGCCAAGCAACGCCGGGAACGGCAGCGCGTGCGCGTGATGTATGACTTGCCTCCTGAGGTCAAACAGGCCATTGAGCGCGTTGCCGTGGAACAAAAGACGAGCGCGAGCCAGGCCGCAGCACTGTTGCTGACCTGGGCGCTGCTCCAGTACGTGGGCCGTGGTATGGCCGCGCGCGAGATCGACGACGCCTTCTACGAGGGGCACGAGCTGTCCCGCACGCCGCGCTTCGAATGGAACGTGGAGATTCCGGAGGATTGGATGACGATTATTCGGGAACGGCAACATTAAACGGCAACGTAGAACCTTGCCGTTGGATTTGGCTACGGCAAAGTCAAATCTTGCCGTATACGGCAAAGATTGACCTCGTAGGAAGGCCGTAGCGCGTTTTTCTCATTTACCACAAGGTAATCTACCGCAACGCCCTATCAGAGGCTTAGCGGGGCAATTTCAAAGGAAGACGTTGGATAAATCTATGAGCATTATCGAAATCATCAAAGAACGACTTCACATCGAAGACATCATCAGCCGGTACGTGCCACTCACGAAAAGCGGCAAGAACTTGCGTGCGCTATGCCCGTTCCACAGTGAGCAGACACCCTCCTTCTTCGTCTTCCCCGACTCGCAGCGCTACAAGTGCTTCGGCTGTGGGGCGAGCGGCGACCTGTTCGACTTCGTGATGCAGCACGAAGGCTGGGATATGGACATGGCGTTGCGTGAGTTGGCGGCGCAGGCGGGGGTGGTCTTGTCGCCACAATCCGCCGAGGAAAAGCGCCGTTTGCTCTTGCAGCGGGAGAAGGAGGCCGTCTTCGCCGTGGCGGCGGAGTACTTCCACCAGGCGCTCGGATTGGCGCGCGGCGAGTCGCCGGAAACCGGTTCGCCGGGACTGGACTATGCGCGACACCGGCGCTTCACCGATGAAACGTTGCGTGCTGCCGGGGTAGGTTTCTTCGGCAAGGCGTGGGGCGACCTGCGTGAAGCGCTGCGCACCGCCGGGGTGGACCTGGAATGTCCGGCGGCCGTGGCGCTGGTAGGCTATCGCGGCGATGTGCGCGCCTGGAGCGAGAAGTACGGCGCGCAGCCCGCCCAACAATGGATCGAAGCAGGCAAGATCAAGGCGCTGCCACCCAATCTCCTCATCTATCCCCACGTGCAGCACGGGCGTTTGGTCTACCTCAGCGGGCGCTACATCGCGCCGGCCGAGGATGGCCCCAAGAGCTGGAATCCGCCCAGTGCCTTGGTGGGTGAGCGTGCGCCATATTGTAACTGGCTGTGGGGCCGCGCCAAGCCCGAAAATGGAGAAAGCACGTTCCCGTATTCGGTGATCGTCGAAGGGCAGGCGTGTGCCTTGACCCTGGGCCAGTGGGGTATTCCTGCGTTAGCAATGGCCGGCTGCGATCTGGGCGAACGGCCCGACACACAACACCCGGTCCTGGTGCAGGTGCAGCGACAATTGAATTTGACCGAAAGCCACGCCGTGTTGGGTCTGGATCAGGATACGGCGGGTGCTGCGGGCACGCCCAAGCTGGCAGCGGCGCTGTTCAACCTGCTGGAACTCAAAGCCACCGCTTTTCACGCCGTCGCCTGGCCGCAGGTGGATGTGAATGCCTGGTTGCAGGCTGGCGGCGTGGCAGAAGAGGCCCAAACTTTGCTGGCGCAATCCCCCACTTGGGTGGACGTGCTGCTGGCGAACGCCAAGACCGGTGAAGAGCAGGCCGTGCGCACCCTGTTCGATGCGCTGGCCGAATTGGACGTGTACGACGTGGCGCGGATGCGCGAGAAGATCAGTCACACGCTGCAGATGAAGCGCAGTCTCTTCGATACCTTGCTCAAAGCGGCGCGGCAGGAGACCGGCCTGGATGATGACGGCAAGCCGAAATATGTGACCCTCGGCGGGCGGCTGTGCCATCGCTTCTACGATGGGCACGGCAACGAGGTCTTCACCCCACTGTGCAACTTCACCGCGCAGATTCTCGCCGAGATCGTCGAAGATGACGGTGAGGAGCAAACACGGATGTTCCGCATTGGCGGGTACCTGGCCGACGGCACGCGCCTGGCACAGGTGGACGTGGCGGCGGGCGACTTCGCCGCGATGAACTGGATCTTGCTCCGCTGGGGCGCGCGGGCGGTGGTGGAGGCCGGAGCGGCAACGCGGGATCACCTGCGCGCCGCGATCCAGGCCACCAGCCGCGATGTGCAACTGCAATACGTCTACCGGCATCTGGGCTGGCGCGCGATCGACGAACGGCAAGTGTACCTGTCGGGCAACGGCGCGGTGGGACGTGACGAGGTGGAAGTGGCTCTGCCACCCGACCTGGCGCGCTACCGTCTGCCCCAGCAACCGGAGCACGTGGAGGATGCGCTGCGCGCCTCGTTGCGCTTCCTGGATGTAGGCGAGCATCTCGTCACCGTGCCCTTGTTGGCGGCGATGTACTTTGCCCCGCTGTGCGCGTTAGTTCCCCCCACCTTCACGCTGTGGGTGTACGGGACGACCGGCAGCCTCAAGAGCACGCTCACCGCGCTGGCGCTGTGTCACTACGGCAAGTTCGCCTACAACACCCCGCCTGCCTCGTGGACGGGCACGACGAATGCCTTGGAGAAGAAAGCGTTCCTGGTCAAGGATGCGCCCTTGTGGATCGACGACTACACGCCGCAGAGCACGTTCCAGGGGATGAACGAACTGAAGGGCAAGGTGGACCAGCTCCTGCGGGACTGGGGCAATCGCTCCGGGCGGGCGCGGATGCGCGCCGACTTGCAGTTGCGCCAGACGTTTGCCCCGCGTGGGCTGATCATCGGCACGGCGGAGCAGTTGCCGCCGGGTCAGAGCATCCAGGCGCGGCTGTTTCAGGTGGAAGTCCACCCGGAGATGATCACGCGCGGTGCGGATTCGCCGTTGACCAAAGCGCAGATCGATGACGCACCGCTGTATCCGCACGCAATGGCCAGTTATGTGCAATGGTTGGCCGAGCAGTGGGAGACCTTGACTGATGCCTTGCCGGAGCGCCTGATCACCTACACCGAAGCGGCGCGCGAGAAGGGCGCGCATCTGCGGATGCCGAACAATGTGGCGACGCTCTTCCTGGGCTGGGAGTTGTTCCTCGACTACTGCCTGCACCGCAAGGTCGTCACGAACACCGAGTACGCCAACCTGCGCGAACTGGGGTGGACGGTGTTGATTGCACTGGGCGAGGCGCAGCAGGATGTGGCGCAGGAGGAGAAGCCGGTGGAACTGTACCTCACCGCCTTGCGGCAACTGCTGCACCAGGGAACGCTCTACCTGCGCAGTCGCGAATATCCTGACCTGGTGGACCGGGAGTATCCCAAGCTCTCCGTCCGTGCGGCGAACGCGGAGTTCGTGGGCTGGTATGACGACCAGTACATCTACCTGCTCTCCAAGGTGGCCCTCCGGGTGGTGCACAAGTTCTACCGGGACAGCGGGGTGGTGTTCCCCGATACCGAGCACGGGGTGAAGGTGAAGCTGAAGGAGCAGGGGTTGCTGTTTCCGGCGGAGAGTGGCGCACGGAAAGGATTCTTGTATCAGCTCTCGCTAGAGGACCGGCCCTGGGTGCTGCGAGTGGCTAACTTTCTTTCTTCTGACGGCGAAAGGGCTTCCTGAAAAATGGTGAAAATGATGAAAGTGAAGAAAATGATGAAAGCTATGCTTCAGTTTCATCATTTTCACCACTTCTGTAGAAGGGGTAGAGGCTTATAGAGAAAGAAAAGGTAATTCAGACGTGTCCCAGGCATAGGGCATGGAGCCATAGTAGGGTCAGGAGGGGGTGTTTGTGCCGGTTGCGGTATAGGGAAAGACGATTCGATAGCGAGAGCCAACGTAACTGTGCTGGCTCTTTTTTGCGTGTTACACCGAGTCAAACGTACGCAGATTTCTAATGAACAGAGGTATGCTATACTTGGGAAACAAAAGATCAAACAGGTACACCATAGACAGCAGGTTGGTGTCAAAAAGCTCTCGCATTAGTGATTGATGATGTGCCATTGCCAGGCGGCCTATGATTGCACATTGTCAATCGTAAGGAGTGTATATGGACATTGATGAAATTCTGCAAGCATTGACCACGCTTGAGGAAGGCCATTTCCCGCGGACAGCGTTGGAGGCGGCAATCGCGCAGCGTGAGGTGATCACACCGCAACTGTTGCGCGTCCTCGAAGAGACAAGGCAGGACGAACTGGAACGTATGTTCGCGGAAACGAACTATATGTTGCCGCTCTACGCGCTGTATCTGCTGGCACAGTTCCGTGAGACACGGGCCTATCCTCTAATCGTCGACATTTTCGCCATCCCCGGTGAAGATGTCCACGACGCCTTCGGCGATCTTGTTACCGAAGACCTCAAGCGCATTCTGGCCTCGGTTTCGGGCGGTGACGTCAAAGGGCTGCACCGACTGATTGAAGACCCACTGGTTGACGAGTACGTCCGCGCAGCGGCGATGGAGGCACTGGTCGTGCTGTTCGTGCAGGATGTGCTCACCCGCGAAGAGGTGATCGTCTATTTCCAGTACCTCTTCCGGGAAGGATTGGAGCGCGAATACTCCTTCGCCTAGGATGCCTTGGTTTCCGAGTCTAAAGATTTGTATTCCGAAGAACTGATGGAGGACATCGAGCAGGCTTTCGCCGATGACCTGGTAGACGAAATGTTCATTGACCGCGCGTGGATCAAAGAATGTATGGCGCCTGGCAAGGAACAGGTGTTGGCGAAGTTGAAGGCGGACAAACGGCAGACTTTCATCGAGGATACCATCGCCAGCCTGGAATGGTGGTACTGCTTCCAACCCCCACCCGAACCGCGCCGCCGCGTTGTCCACCCCGCGAGCGCGGCGTTCAAACCGCAGCAGAAGATCGGTCGCAACGATCCTTGTCCCTGTGGTAGCGGCAAGAAGTATAAACAATGCTGTGGTAAGAGGTCATAAGCCACAAGATTACCATTTGCTTCGCCTCGCTGCGCGAAATGCTGACTGCGATGCACGAGGCGCAGGCGCAGCATGACGGTGCAACAGAGGAGGAACAGGCGCTGTGATCACTTACACCAATCGCAAAGGCGTCACATATACGCTTTGCCAAGGCGTGACCAAAACCGGCAAACCGCGCTATTTCTTTGCGCATGAGCCGCAGGGCGAGCCGGTCGAAACTATTCCCGAAGACTACGAAATTCGAGAGAGTGTCAACGGCGTCGTCTCGTTGGCGAAAACGCGCCCCAGTTACATTCTGGCCGAGGAAGTGGCAGTTGTGACCGCTGCCATTCAACGGCATCCCCGGAATCGCAATTATCGAGTGGACTTCAAACCGGATCGCATTGACATCTACGAATTGGTGGGTGGAAGTATGGATGAAGTGTTGGCTATCTTCGACGACGTGCTCTCCCCTGAATTGCTGGCCGAGTTCCGCGCCGATCGGGAGCGTTATGGGCAGTATACAGCGGAGATGCGCTTCATCCTCGTCGACGAGCAACAACGTCTGTTCCGTGCCGAGCGGATGTGCTACCGCAGCAGCGTGGACGGTTGGCGACCATTGCGTACCATCGGGACAGGGTCCATCGAGCAACTGGCCCGGCGGTTGGTACCTACACTGGGCACGGACGCGTTTTTTGAACTCTATTGAGAGAGGTGGACAAAGCGTACAGTAGTTTTTCCGCTTGCACCCCGTAACTTTCTATACTATACTTGCACCTGGAACGAAAAAACGCCCCGCGACTCTGTCCAGTCCGGGGCTTTGGCCATAATAGCAAAGGAACAAACTCGACCCAATGACCCAACCCAGGCTCTTTGACCCAACAGTCACCCTCTCCCAACTCGAATCCCACCTATGGGAAGCCGCCAACATCCTGCGCGGTAGCCCCGTGGACCGCACCGACTGGAAGAGCTATATCCTCCCCCTGCTATTCTTCAAGCGCATCTGCGATGTATGGGATGAGGAATACGCCGATATGGTCGAGACCTACGGCGAGGACTACCCCGAAGACCACCGTTTTCAGGTTCCCGAAGATTGCCACTGGAACGTCGTTCGTGAGACGCCGGCCAACGTGGGCACGGCGCTGCAAAACGCGCTGCGCTGTATCGAAACGGCCAACCAGGAACATCTCTACGGCGTCTTTGGCGATGCGCAGTGGAGCAACAAAGATCGCCTGCCTGACGCGCTGCTCAAGGACCTCATCGAGCACTTCTCGTCACTGCCCCTGGGCAACCATCGCGTGACCAGCGACATCATCGGCGACGCTTACGAATATCTCATCAAGCAGTTCGCCGACGCCACCAACCGCAAAGCCGGGGAATTCTACACCCCGCGCAGCGTCGTGCGGCTGATGGTGGACATCCTCGCCCCCCAAGAAGGTGAAACCGTTTATGA
>OMKS01004310.1_pt1 | contig 10769 bp, 13 predicted proteins | sample 1674721 | NCBI WGS metagenome assembly OMKS01 (sample SAMN06264996, study PRJEB25208) | sediment metagenome | isolation source: hot spring sediment | place: USA: California | collected 2014-09-02 | reverse complement strand
GGTTAAATAGTCAATGCCCAGGTCAGTAATACACCGCCTTAACCAGGCGGTGTTTTAGAGTCTCGGTGAGGTGTGGAGGCAGTTGTGGTCGAGCAGAAAAAGGTAAAAAAGGAAAATCCAATCGTAGCATATATCCGGGGTACACGCACTGAATTGCGCAAAGTGCATTGGCCGACTATGGAACAGGGATGGGCCATGACCAAGATTGTGTTGGTGGTCACGGTTGCTATGGCGCTTTTCCTGGGTGTACTGGATTTCTTCTTTGGTTGGTTGTTGGGCAACCTGGTCAGCCTGAACATCCTGTACATTATCTTGAGCGTTGTGGTCGTTGCCGCATTGCTCGGCGCTGCTTACACGATCGGTCGCGGAGAAGAAGGGTAAACGCTTTATGCAGGATGATCGTTCGCACCCAGATGACGAGGCGGTCGACACGAACGTGCCCGAGGTAGACGTACTCGAGCCGAACGTGCCCGAGGTAGACGTGCTTGAGCCAAACGAGCCCGAGCCAGATGTTCCTGCGCCGGATGCGTTTGAGTCGGAAGACGATTTCGAATCGCTGCCCGATCTAGACTTGTCCCCCACGGCGCTATTTGAGCGTTTTGGGCTTGAGCAACCGCAGGACGAGGAAGAGGAGACGCCCGTTGCCCCGGTCGAGGAGAAAGTCGTTGATGACGTAGGCGTGTTGCCGGACCCCTTCGCCGATGAGGAAACTAAAGCGGAGGCCGAAGAACGTGCCTGGTTCATCATTCACTGCTATTCCGGGTACGAGCACAAGGTCAAGCACAACCTTGAACAACGCATCGAGTCGATGGGGATGCAAGACTACATTTTTCAGGTCGTCGTCCCCACTGTAGAGGAAATCGAAATCAAAGACGGTAAGCGCCGTACCGTGGAACGCTGTCTTTACCCTGGCTATATCATGGTGCAATTGCAACTGACGGATGATTCCTGGCACGTCGTGCGCAACACGCCCGGCGTGACAGGCTTTGTAGGAATGGGGAATACGCCCACGCCGTTGCGCTCGGAAGCCGTTCAGGGGATTTTGCGCCGGATGGAAGCCGCTGCGCCACAGGTTCGCGCAACGTTCAAAGCAGGTCAGAAAGTGCGTATCATCGAAGGGCCGTTTGCCGATTTCATCGGTACTGTCGATGATATTGATGAGGAACGCACCAAGGTTCGCGTTTTAGTTTCGTTCTTCGGGCGGGAAACGCCGGTTGAATTGGATTTCCTGCAAGTCGAAAAAGCATAACAATAGTTATCAAGCATCTGGGTGATTGTACATAGCGTCCCAGATTGAGGGAGTATTAGAAAGATGGCGAAGAAAAAGATTAAGGCAGTTGTGAAGTTGCAAATTCAGGCGGGCAAGGCCAATCCTGCCCCGCCGATTGGTCCCGCGCTGGCCCAGCACGGCATCAACCTGATGGGGTTCTGCAAGGAATACAATGCGAAGACCTCCCATATGGTGGGTAACATCGTTCCTGCAGAAATAACGATTTATCAGGACTCATCGTTCACCTTTGAATTGCGCACGCCGCCCACGCCGGATCTGTTACGCAAGGCCGCCGGCGTGCCAAAAGGCTCTTCGGAACCCAATCGTGACAAGGTAGGTAAGATCACCCGCCAGCAGTTGCGCGAAATTGCCGAGATGAAAATGAAGGACCTCAACGCAAACGATGTAGAGGCCGCCGAGATGATGATTCGCGGCACCGCGCGCAGTATGGGGATTACAATTCAGGATTAGCGCCCGCCCCAAAAGGCCGGCTTATACGTGGGAGGGAAATCCCGTTATTTACCACAAGGAGTGTTGAAATGCCCAAACGAGGAAAAAAGTATTTAGAAGCAGTCCAGAAGGTTGATCAAGATCGTGCCTATGCACCACAAGAGGCCATCGAGTTGGTCAAGGAAGTAAGCTACACAAACTTCGATGGAACGGTTGAGCTGCATTTGCGCATGATGTTGGACCCCCGGCGCTCGGATCAACAGATTCGCGGTGTTGTACGTCTGCCCTATGGCCTGGGGAAGCCCGTGCGCGTGTTGGTTTTCGCCGCCGGCGAGGATGCGCAAATCGCTCGTGAGGCCGGTGCGGACTTTATCATCAGTGACGATGAAGGCATCCAGAAGATTATGAATGGCTGGGTTGATTTCGACGTTGCCATTGCCGTGCCGGATATGATGCGCCAGGTGGGGCGCTTGGGGCGTGTTTTGGGGCGGCGCGGTTTAATGCCCACGCCGAAGACCGGCACGGTGGTGCAGCCGGAAGACCTGCCGCGCGTGATTGATGAGTCGAAGGCCGGGCGTGTGGAATACCGTCTGGATCGCTCCGCCAACATCCATTGCGCGATTGGGAAAGTGAGTTTCCCGGAAGAGCACTTGCTCGGCAACCTCGCCGCCATCATGGACACCATTCGCCGGGTGCGGCCTCCCGCATCCAAAGGTATTTACGTCAAGCGTGTCACACTGGCACCCTCGATGGGGCCGGGCATACGCGTGGACACGGCACAAGCCCTGGCGTTGGAGAGCGGCAAGTAAGTAACATCGTCAATACATTTTTAGTGGCTGTTTAGGACAGCGTCTGCTTAAGACAGCAGGGGCCAGCGTGCTTAATTATCCTGCCGAGGCAAGACCATAATCGCAAACAGATGCTCCGCAACGAGCATACTATGGTCCTTGCACCGGTAGGTGCCAGGACTTTTTTGTTGTCCAGGACTCATTTTAAGGAGGTGAGAAAAATTGGCTATATCACGCGAACGCAAAGAGGAGTTGGTTGCGCTCTATAAGCAACAAATGGCAGAGAGCAGTGGCGTCATCCTGGCGAATTACACTGCACTGACGATGCCGCAGATGCAGAATTTGCGCCGGCGCGCCCGCGAGCACGACGGGCAGATTTTTGTGATCAAAAACACATTGCTGGACGTCGTCTTGAAAGAACAGGGGATGGAAGCGCCGCAAGAGTTCTTGACGAAGCCGATGATGGCGGCTTTCTGTCATCAGGACGTCGCGCCCGTAGCGAAGTTGTTCCTCGATTTTACCAAAGAAGTCACCGAGGATCACTTCCGCATCAAGGGCGGTGTTATGGAAGGGCATTTCTTAAACCAGGCGCAGGCCCAGGCGCTCGCCGACTTGCCGACCCGCGAGGTGTTGTTGAGCCAGGTGCTGCGCACGATCAACGCGCCCGCGACGCAGATGGCCGGCGTGGTCGCCAGCGGTATCCGCCAGGTGCTCAATGTGCTGCAAGCCTATGTCGATAAGCTTGAAGACGCAGGCGGCGTTGCCGCAGAAGCTGCGGCTTAACAGCCGTGCGGCTTAACAGCCGTGCGGCTTAACAGCCGTGCGGCTTAACAGCCGTGTGGCTTAGAACCTGTCCGAAAATTCATCGCCGACGCACTAAAAACGCTCGTGACTATAATCTTCGGATAGAGTCTTAATCATTCAAAAAAGAAAATATCACTTAACCTGAAAGGTAAAAAAACGGAGGTTGAATTACAATGGCAGATTTAGAAAAGTTGGTTGAAGAAATCAGTGCGTTGACGTTGCTCGAAGCCGCCGAACTGGTGAAGGCACTCGAGGACAAGCTGGGTGTGAGTGCCGCTGCGCCTGTTGCGATGGTCGGTGCCGCCCCGATGGCCGCGGAAGCCGAGCCGGAAGAGGAACAGACTGAGTTTAACGTGGTCCTCAAGGACTTTGGCCCCAAGAAGATCGAAGTCATCAAGACCGTCCGCCAGGTCACCAACCTGGGCCTGAAAGAGGCCAAGGAACTGGTCGAGAGCGCGCCCGCCAACGTCATCGAAGCAGTGAGCAAAGAAGTGGCCGAGGATACCAAGGCCAAGCTCGAAGCCGCCGGCGCGGTTGTCGAACTCAAGTAATCACTTCGACGGTTATCGCACGAACAGCCAGCCCCCCTCTGTGAGGGGGGTTTTGTTAATTTTAGCTGTCAGCTTTCAGCCTTTGGCTTTCTTTAACGCTGTGTTATACTCTGCAACACGATGCGCGTAGGATTTTGGTGGATCTCCGTGTATACGTTGAAGGTTACTGCCGGGGCGCTCGTCGCCGGGGCGTGGGTATGGCAGCGAGCGCCGCACGCCGGATTCGACCGCCGCACGCTGCGATTCTGGATTTGTGGAGTGGCGGTAGCTGCACTGATCGGCGGGCGGGTGGGCTACGCGCTCGGCAATGTGGCGTATTTCGCGCAGAACCCCGCGCTGCTCCTGCGCCTGGATCGTGTGGGAGGATTGCACGGTGGCGGCGCTATGCTCGGCGCGTTGCTTGTGGCCGGATTGTGGGCAATAACGACACGCCGCGCTATGGCGGCTATCGTGAGCTTTCTGTCGCCCGCGGCGCTCTTTGTGGCAGCGGGAGCCTGGTGGGGCTGTATGGATGCGGGCTGCGCCTGGGGGCGCGAAAGGCTGGCGGTGGACAGCGCTCGCTGGTTCACCGCGCTGCTGCCCGACGTCTACCAAACGCTGACGCTACGCTATGCCGTGCAACCCACAGGGACAGTGTGGGCGCTGACACTGGCGTTACTGGCGATAGCCCTGGGGAAACGTGGAAGCCTGGCCCTGGCCCTGTACTGGCTTGGCTCTGCGGGACTGACACTGTTGCGGGCCGATCCCGCACCAAAAATCGGCGTGCCAATCTTTGGTGCGCCGGCTATCGGGATCCGGCTGGATACCGTGCTTGATCTGGCATTGGCGATAGGCATTATGATCTTACCGTTGATGACTTTGAAAGGAACACACCGTGGAAGAACAGTTTGACATAGAACATCGCAGTTACACACCTGCACCGGAACTACTGGCGGTGGATAAGCTCCGCGCGATGCTGCGCCCGCTTATGCATATCGAGGAAGTACGCGTACTCAGCAACGCGCCAAAGCCGCCCGTGCAGTTTGCCGGGCACCTCGTCGAGGGTGACCAAGGGGCCATTTTCGAGGAAATCGTGGAGCGCTTTGCGACCCTGGGCTACACACCGCTCTTGACCCAGGCAGAAGACGAGGAACAGCGCTTACAAGCCATCCCCACCGTCGCCGACAACAAAACCGGCAAACCGTGGGTCAACATCCTGCTCTTCGTGCTCACGCTGCTGTCGACGCTGTTCATCGGCGCATTTCACGAAAACGTGATCCCCACGCGCCCGCAGGACATCTTGAAAGGATGGCCTTTTGCGCTAACCCTGTTAGCGATCCTCACGGCGCACGAGATGAGCCACTACTTTGCGGGACGCCGCCACGCTTCCCCTGCCAGCCTACCCTACTTCATCCCTCTACCGCTGCCGGGTAGTTTGGGGACGTTGGGCGCGGTGATCGTGCAGCGCAGTCCCATGCGCAGCCGCAAGGCTCTCTTCGACATTGGCGTGGCAGGGCCGATTGGTGGCCTGATCGTCGCCATTCCCCTGCTCCTCATCGGCCTTGCCCTCTCCGAAGTAGGAACGCCGCAGATGTTTATGGACGTCCCCGCCGGTGAACCTATCCAAGTCCTGCAGGAGGGGAACTCGGTGATCTACCTTGCTGCCAAATACGTCGTCCACGGGCGCATCCTGCCCGACCAGACGACCGGCGAGGACGTGTGGCTCTCCCCGCCGAGCACGGGCGGTTCGATTGCCTTCGCCGCGTGGGTGGGCTTGCTGGTGACGATGCTCAACCTTTTCCCGGTCGGACAATTGGACGGTGGGCACGTGGCCTACGCGATGTGGGGACGCGTGGCGTGGAAAATCGCCCGGCTCACGCTGGCGGCGATATGGGGTTGGGGTATTTTCCTGTTGCTGCGGCAAAATTACGGCGGGATGACATGGCTGATGATCGGCACGCTCGGCCTCTTCATCGGGCCGCGCCATCCGCCGCCCCTCAACGATCTCACGCCGCTGGATGCGAAACGCAAGGCGTTGGGTTGGGCGATGGTCATCATCTTCTTCCTGTTGCTCACGCCGATTCCCTGGATGACGGTTACGCTGTAGCCGGGAAAGCGCGCCCTTGACAGCCAGCAAGCCGACGATTGGGATCGATGCCAGCCGCGCGCTCAGTACTGCGCCAACCGGTACGGAGAGCTATTCCTATCACCTGATTCGCGCGTTGCTATCGCATCAGGATGCGCAGTACCGGACTAAACTGTATTTTCGCTCCGCGCCGGAGCTGCATGCCTTTCCCGGTGCGGAGTTGCGCGTCATCCCCTTCCCTCGACTGTGGACGCATGTGCGGCTCTCGTGGGAAATGGCGCGCCATGCCCCCGACCTGCTCTTTGTCCCGGCGCACGTTCTTCCACCGGTGCGCCCCAAACGGACGCTGGTCACAATCCACGACCTGGGCTATCGTTATTTTCCCGAGGCGCACCCACGCAGGCAACGCTTTTATCTAGAATGGAGCACACGCTGGAACGCGCGCGTCGCCGGTCACATCCTCGCCGACTCGTGCGCTACACGGGACGCCCTGGTGCAAGCCTACGGCATCGATGCCGCCAAAATCACCGTTGCCTATCCGGGCTATGACAGCGACCTCGCCCCGGTACGTGACGCCGGTGTCCTCGCTGCTGTGCGGGCGCGCTACCACATTCCCGGGCCGTACATCCTCTTTATGGGACGGCTCCAACCGCGCAAGAACCTGGCACGCCTGATCGAGGCATTTGCGCGCCTCGCGGCGGATAGGCCGGCGTTGACTTTAGTGCTCGCCGGGCCGGCGGGCTGGTTGGCGGAACCGATCCGCGCGCGGGTGCGCCAACTAGGTCTGGAAGGACGGGTGCTTTTTCCGGGCTACATTGCCGAGTCCGACAAAGCCGCGCTGCTCTCCGGGGCGCAGGTCTTCGCCTATCCCTCGTTGTACGAAGGGTTTGGCTTTCCCGCGTTGGAGGCCCAGGCGTGCAGCGTACCACTCCTGGCGAGCAACACGTCGAGCCTGCCGGAGGTCGCGGGGGACGGTGCTTTGCTGGTCGATCCGCTGGACACGTCCGCTATCGCCGCAGGGCTGGCGCGTTTGCTGGATGACGTGATGTTGCGACGCACCCTCGTCGCGCTAGGCTCGGCCAACCTGCGGCGCTTCTCGTGGGAAGCCACCGCCCGCACCGTCTTGTCCGTCATCGAAAACCTGTTGCATTTCCTGGGATAAACAAAAATATCCCAAATTTTATTTGGGATATTTGGGATATTATTTGGGTTAAGACACCGGATGCTTTTTCCGGCTTTGTTATGCCAACCGCAGCCCAGGTTCGATATCCAGGTCCCACCCGGCGCGAAGACCGGTTTGATAGCGATACGTCCCGGCAGCGGCGACCATAGCGGCATTGTCGGTGCAGAGGATGAGCGGCAGCGTGTGGACGGGAACCTCCACGCGGGCGCGCGTTGCTGTCCGCAGTGAGGCGTTGGCAGAGACGCCGCCCGACAGGAGCACGGCCTGCGCATTGTGGGCCTGCGCCGCCTGTGCAGTCTTTTCCGCCAGGACTTCGACCGCCGCAGCCTGAAACGCCGCCGCCATGTCGGCGACAAAACGGGGTGGGCGTGGGCCGTTGAAACGCTCCAACATGCGTAGCACCGCCGTCTTCAACCCGCTGAAGCTGAAATCGTAGGTCCCCGCCAGCCATGCACGCGGGAAATCGAACGCGCGCGGGTTCCCCTGCCGCGCGGCCTGCTCGATGGCGGGGCCGCCGGGATAGCCAAGTTCCAGCAGCCGCGCCACTTTGTCGAACGCCTCCCCCGCCGCGTCGTCCAATGTGCCGCCGAGGTAGGTATAGTGGCCGTAATCGTGCATCAGGATCAGCTCTGTGTGCCCGCCGGAGACGATGAGGGCCAGAATGGGGAACGTCATTGCTTCGTCGAGTGCGCCGTCGTTCGACGCGCCGTCGTTCGACGCGCCGCCGGTGTCTGTATGGAGCCAGTGAGCGTACAGGTGCGCCTCCAGGTGATTCACGGGGACGAGCGGCAGGCCCTTGCCGAGCGCCGCGCCCTTCGCAAAGTTCAGGCCGACGAGCAGCGAGCCGGGCAATCCCGGCCCATACGTCACGGCGATGGCGTTCAGATCCTCCCACCCCACGTGCGCGTCGCGGAGTGCCTGCTCGACGACGGGCGCAATAGCCTCGACATGCGCGCGCGAGGCCAGTTCCGGGAAGACCCCGCCGTACTGCGCGTGCAAATCCACCTGCGAAGCGATCACATTCGATAGAATGGTGAAGCGATAGCCGCCATCTTCGACGACAGCCGCTGCCGTCTCATCGCACGACGTTTCGATCCCTAAGATTCGCATGGTCAATCCTATCCTTTCGCTTTGCAAGTTAGCTCGCCTTTTGTATCGTTGCCAGCCCTGACTCAATAATATCCAATGCAACGTTCACCCGGAACGCCCACCGGCTTGCGTCTTCATCGTATGTCACAGGGTATCCTGGTGATGCCAACCCATCGACAGCGATGTATTCTACCTTGAAACCGGCTTGATACAACAGCATCATCCATAACGAGACCTAATCCACCCAAACCGGCACGAACATCATCCATTCGTCGGGGCGTTGGCGTATGAAGTCCTCGACCTGCTCCAGGATACGCCGCAGGTTCACCGCCACATCCTGCTCCCGGTCGCCGGTATATTCCAACGCCATCGGCGAGTTGGCGATGACTGTGTAAACGCCGTCCTCGAAGCGCGGCGCTATGACAATGACGGGGCTTTTGGTCCGCAAGGGAATGCGCACGTAACCACTCGGTAGATTGGCCGGCGCGCCGAAGAACATCACCGGATCATCACCGTTCACAGGAAAATCCGGCCCGGTGACGACGATACCCCCGTTCTTCAGGCGCTCCATCGCTTCGCGCAATGTCTGTGGGCTGACGGGCGTCATGTGTGCGCCGCAACGTTCGCGCAGTTGGTTGAACGCCTCCACATCGGGTGTGGGATCGGCCAAAGAGAGCGCCTGCACGGAAACAGACACATGTTGCGCTAGGGCTACTCCGCACAGATCGAAGTTCGACATGTGGCACGCCAGAACGAACACGCCACGTCCCTTTGCCAGCGCCTGCTCGAAGTGCGCCGCAGTCTCCGGCGGGATGATTACCGGCGGACGAAAATCCTCCGCGTTGACAATCCCACGTCCCAGATTGTAGAAGGTTTCATAATAGCGCCGCCCCGTGTTGTAGAAAAGCCGGTACAACGTCCTGTTGAGCAGCACCGGAGACGCAGCCTCGCCCAGGACGTGGCGCAGGTTGGCCCGCGCAGCGTGATACATCGGCGGCTTGAACCACGTGACAATGCGCGCCCAGATTACGGCGACGATGCGCGCTCCCCAGAAGGGCAGGTACTTCATAATGCGGAGGGCGAGCCGCACAAAACTTCCGGTGGTAATGAGTTGACGTTTACGCATAAAGTCCTTCTGAAATAGTCTGATCGTCGTCAGTCCTTTAGTCGGATAGTCAACAACACTGGTGGGCTTGGCGGTGAAATTTTGTCCTCGTTCAAGAAAACAAGAGAATCTGCGTAAATCCGCGAAAATCTGCGTCCCGTTACACTTCCATCGGTAGGACCAAATCGTAAGGATAAGCGGTGAGATTGCAGACCTCGCCGTCGTCGTCCAGCCACAAGGTATCCTCGATGCGGCAGCCCATGCCCGGTTCGGGATAATACAGCCCCGGTTCGAGGGTGAAGACGTAGCCGGGCGTCAGGCGCGCGGTGTTCCCCGCGTAATCGAAGAACGAGGGCGCTTCGTGAATGTCCAGCCCCACGCCGTGCCCCAGGCCGTGGACGTAGCCTTCAAGCGTCGCCGGATCACTGCCGATGCTGGGGTGTCCGCGCGCCTCGAAGAAGACGCAGGCCATCTGTTGGTAGGTGCGCGTCTCTTCCCCGGTCTTGAACGCCGTTTTCAGATGCGCCACACAATCCATCACGTCGTGGTACAGGCACGTGACGGCCTCCGGCGCGTAGCCCAGGCAGAAGGTGCGCGTCATGTCGAAGAAGTAGCCGCCCAGCTCGCGCGGGTAGATATCGAAGATGATCGTCTCGCCCAGGCGCAGCGGCATGTCGAGCGTGCCATGATTGTGCGGCACGGCGGCATCGTGCCCGGCAGCGAAGATGAAGCCCTCGGAATCATCCAGCCCTTGTTGTCTGATGAGGTGGTGGATATGCGCGTGGGCGTCGCCAACGGTGAGCGCGCGATTTTCGGTCGCGTGGCGCAGCGTCTCGTCAGCGCCGACGGCGTGCCCTTGCAGGAACGCCACCGTCTGGCGCACGACTTCGGCGGTGCGGCGACCCACCTCGCGGATGCGAGCAACTTCGGCGGCGTCCTTCGTGGCGCGCGCCTCCGCGATGAGGTTGGGGTCCATCTCGCCCACGATCTCGATGGCAGGGAGCGCCGCATCCAATGACTTGAGGAAGGCGTAGGCGCTGCCCTGATCCCGGTAGCCGTAGACGCCCACGCGCCCGGTCACGCCCAGGTCGTCGAAGATGGCGGCCTGGTAGGCGACGGACGCAGCCAGGACGTCGCCAGCGTGCTGTTTCAGCAATCCGCCATAGTCGTAGCGGGTGTTAATGATGACCGGATACCCGGCAGCGGCGGCCTCTTCGCGCTCGATGGGGCTGGCGATGATATGCGGCGTCTCGCCGCGCTTTTTGACGAGCAGCGCTTGCGTCATCCGCGCGCCGTTGAGCATGTAGATGAGCGGGGGATTGCCCGCCACTTTCCCGCTGACGACGATGGCATCGAGGTTGCGGGTTGCCATCAGTTGATCCAGATCACGTTGCATAGTATCCGCCTCTCACGATGATTTAGCCGTATCATCTCAATAAAAAGGGGAGAAGTGGGGGTTTGGGG
>OMKS01004309.1_pt1 | contig 10770 bp, 3 predicted proteins | sample 1674721 | NCBI WGS metagenome assembly OMKS01 (sample SAMN06264996, study PRJEB25208) | sediment metagenome | isolation source: hot spring sediment | place: USA: California | collected 2014-09-02 | reverse complement strand
CTATTGCACTGGATTTCTTACTACAATCAATTCATCTGTTCATTGCGAAAAAAAATCACTATGTGGTTCCAAATACGGAACTGCCGGAATGGTTTATCGCACCATTTGAAGATTGGTGGAAGGAGAAAACAGCCACTCTTCGGAGGGAGGGGCGAGGCGGGGGATCAGTGTCGCATAACCCCGCCTTCATTTTCGATCCGGGACATCGTGAACTCACTCTTGTCATTCCCGTCCAACACATTCAGAGCAAACGCCCACTGGAAGAAGTTGTTTTCGTTGTACAAACCTCTTCAGAATTAATCTATGAAGAATCGCATCCCCTCTATCATGAAGGACAAGGATTTGCCACCGACGAGATCCATCTTCCCATCTGGGTACCATCAGACACTTACCATGTCGAGATGGTAAGTCAGGACGCGTCAAAACGATTCCCGGCAATCGAGATCTTCTCATCAGAAAGGAAGTATGCCTGCTTTGATTACGAAACAGGTCGCTTCCTTCCACGTGACAGCACCACAATTGAGAAGAGTGCGTATGTCATCTTTTCAGAACCCATTACCGTACAACCGGAGAGCGCAATTATCGAATCGGGCCAATTCTATGGTTCATGGCAGGGATATTCGTATTATTTTGTAGATCCACAATATTCCGGCGGCGATCGCGTAGAAATTGGAGTTTTGAGCGAAACAGATCGTCCAAACCATCAGCCGTACCCGTCCGTAACACTCGAAGAATACCATTCACTTGAAAAAATTCTGGTGGACGGAAAAACAACCCTCAACGGAGCGCCTCCTACCGTACTCCTCTCACTACCTTCAGGTGAGTATCTCAATGAATATCGACTTTCCATTCACCCGCTTACCTCGGGTACATTCACCGAAACCCGGTTTTATTCGTATGATGATTTCAAAGACCACTGCTCGTTGAGTGCTAATGGGACGGCATGCAGGTTCGATCTCTCCTCTGACTATTATTTGGGAAAGAACGCGATCGGCACATATGCGATACGGCTCCGAAACCAGAAGCGATCCTTCAATCATATATTTGAATTCTCCATCATTCCGGGTTTGTCCGTTTCATTGTCGAAACCGCTCTACCTGCCACAAAGAGGAGCTAACGGATCCGTTGTTCTCACACTGGGCGGACCAAAACACCTCCGATGTTCGGTAGATAAGCCGTGTGTTGCACAAAAAAAGAAGGATTCATGGGCGATTTCCGCCCCGCTAATGAAGGATGTGCATGGGACGTTGACCCTTGACATCCCAGGAAAGGTACCCTTCACGGCTGCATTCTCACATCCGGTTCCTCATCTGTCATGGAGGTTTGAAAACCCTGAAAAGGACATCATCTGTCCCATTCAGCGAAACAGCATGACCATCTCCGACAGTGCATATGACGAACTTGGTGACGGAAAAGAACTCACTGTTTTCCTGCCTGAAGAGTATTCGGGAAAGGGAATGATAACCGTCAATCCCGGGGATAATTACATCCTGAAGACCATCAAAAATGGAAAAGCAATCTTCCCGCTTGCCCGGTTTAACGATATGCTACGGGAAACCCATGTCAAGAATTATTCATTTGATTTTTCATTTGAATCGGATACATGGCGCTTTGAAACTCATCTGTTTGATCTGGATATTTGGGAGATTTCGGTCTTCGCGAGTGACATTGCAACGGACAATGAAAACAGGGAGCTTGCATTTTCCTGGAATGAAGTAGGGAATGTTCCGAGAAGGAAGATGGTCATCTGGAGAGCCGGTCTGAGAGAGGGTACGCCCCAAAAGAAGGATGAAATTGAGATTCCTGTGGGGGCAAGGAGTATGTCCATCTCGAAGGGCAGGTCCAATTATCCCCCGGGAGTCTATTACGCCCAGTTCGTCCGAATCCGCGACGAATGGAGCTCGACGCCGGTTCGCTTCCCCGGTGAGCGGACGCCGAATCTCTTCCAGTTTTCCATCGAATTGGAAGGAAATGATCTGTTGCAGGAAGGAGACGACCTCCTCGCAAATGGACAGTATATAGATGCAATCGAGCGTTACATGGAGCTCGAACAGCTCAACCCTCAACTCAATGCCCTCTGGATACAAAAAATCCAGAATACCTTCATGTACACATTTCGGTACGATGAAGTAATGACGCTCTTCGGTGAATTGTTAGGGGAAAAAGATTTCTTAAAATCAACCGATTATGCATACATCACTTTTCGGGTGTTTGATTGCCTAAAAAGGCCTGATAAATTGACATATAAGACATTTTATCTGCTATTTGCAGTTTTGGAATCAATCATGAATTTCAAGGATGAAACAACTCATACAATCATCTCCAGCAAATTGGACGATTTTGAAAAAGCCATGAATATGTGCCCTGCGCTTGAAGAAGAACAGATGACACGCATTCAAAAATGGATTCGAAATGTGAGGTATTATGCGAGTTGAGGGAAGGTTTTTTTCAGAATAAAAGAGGCAAGGTGTTGCATTATCGTTATTTGGGTGAATTATGTCGCTGAATCCGGTTGAATTAACAGAAGAGATTAACAAGAGATATCTCGGCTATCTCAGAACAACCTTTCACATCGATGACCCGGAGATTTCATCGCTCTTTCAGGAACGGTTGGGAACAAAGGAATTCATCAAAGGTCCCATTCTTGAAGTAACCCCTCCGTACAAAACCGCCTCTTCACTGGAAGATCTCATTCACGAGGGGGTCGTATCCCCCCATTTCAGAGACCTCAACCAACAACAGCTCCCCGTTCAGCGCCCCCTCTATCTGCACCAGGAACTAGCGCTGAGAAAAACCATCTCAGAGGGACACAATATCGTTGTCGCAACGGGTACGGGCAGTGGAAAAACTGAAATTTTCATGCTCACGATTCTGAATGAACTGTTCCGCCAAAAAGAAGCCGGAACACTGAATGCAGGAGTCCGGGCGCTCCTCCTCTACCCCATGAATGCACTCGTCAATGATCAGCTCAAACGAATGCGTTCGCTTCTAGCAACAACCCCGGATATCACCTTTGGCAGATATACCGGAGAAACTCCGAACTCCCGAAAAAAGGCGGTTGAAAAGCACAGAAATCTCCACGGATGCGCCCCTCTGGTCAATGAGTTGGTGTCCCGTGAAGAGATGCGGGAATCTCCGCCACACATTCTCCTCACCAATTATGCCATGCTCGAATATCTGCTGTTACGTCCAACAGACAATGTCTTTTTTGATGGGACCTATGCAGATGCATGGAGATTTATCGTTCTGGATGAGGCCCATACCTATAACGGTGCGAAAGGGATCGAGATGGCGATGCTTCTGCGCCGCCTGAAAGACAGGGTCGTTCAAAGCCGGGAAGGAGTATTACAGTGCATTGCTACCAGTGCCACCATCGGTGGAGGCCCTGAGGACTTCCCTGCGGTGTCAGCATTTGCACAGAATATCTTTGGTGAACCGTTTACTCCACAAGGAATCGTGACGGCAGAACGTAAAAGCCTGATTCACGATGAGTGCTGGGGAAAACCGGACGCCCTGTGCTACCCGGCATGGCAGAGCATCCTTTCATCGGACACGGAGAATGGTCTGGAGGCGCTGATTGAAACCGGCAGAACCCATGGGATGCCCGATACGATTTTGCAGAATGCATGTTCATTGTCTGAAGGAAAAACAGGGGGGTTTCTCTACCATGTATTGTCGGGCGATGAAAACGTCATGGAAGCAAAATCACTCTTCTCTTTGTCGCCGACTGCCCTCAACGAAGCTGCAGAGAGGATCTTCCCTTCACATGAGAAGAATGCCGACGCACTGGTGTCTCTGGTAAATATCGCCGGAAAAGCCAAGTTAGAGGGCTCGGATCCTCTTTTGCCTGCACGATATCATCTCTTCGTCAGAAGTGTCGAGGGAGCATATATCCAGTTCTATCCGTATCCGAAGATATTCCTCGAACCGATCACCAAAAATGAAGCCGATGGAGCACCCCCTGTCTTTGAACTGGGGGTGTGCCGCTATTGCGGTGCCCCCTACATTATTGGGAAAACGGAGTCAAATGGGCCAGACACCGTTCTGAAACAGGCCATCCAGTCATATTACGATGATGATGAACAGAGAGTCAAATACTTCCTGTTAAAAAAATCCGTTCTCTCAGAGAACGAGAATGAAGATGACAGCATTGAACTGAATTCTGATATTGAAATCAAAGGAATCGAATACCATCTCTGCACAAAGTGCGGAGCTCTTGATAAGGCAACCCGTGTCAAGCCATCCTGTACCTGTGGGAAGGAGTTCCTTGTTCCGGTCATCGAGATTCAGTTTGCCGGGCAAACATTGCATAAGTGCCCGGTATGCACCCATCTTAGTCCGGGAAATCCGGTTGTGAGCAGATTTCTGATGGGAAAAGATGCCATTCCCAGCGTTCTTGCAACGGCAATTTATCAGCAACTGCCTGATATCGAGGTAAAGGAAGATGCAAACAGTGAAATGAAAAGTGATGATCCGTGGGCACAGACTCGGGCTCCCATCTCTCCCACTCTTCCCGGCAGCAAAAGGAATCTCCTCATATTTTCAGATAGCAGACAGGACGCGGCATTCTTCGCACCCTACCTTTCGCAAACCTACAATAAAATCCTCCGGAGATCTCTGATCATTCGGGTCCTTGAAGAACATCGTGAGGCAATCTTCCGGAATGAATGGCGTGTTACGGACCTTATTGCCCCACTTCAGGAAAAGATCAGAGAGTTGGGGCTGTTCGCAGGTAAGACAAAGCAGGAAATTGAGAATGAACTGAAAAGATGGGTATTTTATGAGTTCAGTTTCGCAGGAACGCTCGGTAGTCTGGAGAGCCTGGGACTATGCGGGTTCACGCTGATGCGTCCGGATGATTTCAGCGCACCCCCTCCTCTCCTGAAGGATCCGTGGAATCTGAACGACGATGAATCATGGACCCTCTTTCAAGTATTGCTCGACAGCTTCAGGCGGGATGGAGCACTCCATTTCCCTGATGGCATCAGTCCGGAAGACGAATTTTTCTATCCCAGAAATTATCAGTTTTATTTTACCCAGAGAAACGGGAAACGTGAGGAACACATTCTTGCATGGACACCACAGAGTGGCTACTCCAATCGCAGATTGGATTATCTGAAACGGCTTGCATTAGCAATCGGCGTAGAAATTTCAGATGACGTATGCAGGGGTGTTCTCGATGGCATCTGGAGATATTGCAAGCCTGAAGACAAAAACTCGATATTCAATGGATATTTCCACCAGGAGCGATCCGGCAGGCAACAAGAGCCTGCGTATCTGATGGAACCCAGGAAGTGGAGAATCTGTGCCGATGACACCGGGCATCCTCTTCAGTGGTATTACTGCCCACGCTGCCATACGCTCACCACCCTCAATGTAAAAAATGTCTGCCCGACATATCGGTGCGAAGGGACCCTCGAGCGGGTCGACCCCGAAGAACTGTTTGCAGCGGATCATTACCTTCAGTTGTACAAAGAGATGGCGCCGGTCCCGCTTCGTGCTGAGGAGCATACGGCTCAATTGACAAATGACCGTGCCTCGAGTCTTCAGCAGGACTTCATCGACGGGAAAATTAACGTCCTCAGTTGTTCCACGACATTCGAGCTTGGTGTCGATGTCGGAGAGCTTGAATCCGTTTTTATGAGGAACATGCCTCCCTCCGCTGCCAATTATATCCAGCGTGCGGGACGGGCCGGGCGACGATTGGAGTCAAATGCATTCGTGACGACGTTCTGTCAGCGCCGTTCCCATGATCTCACCCAATTCAAAGATCCGATGCCGTTTGTTCGCGGTATCATCGCACCGCCGCATTGCGATATCAGAAATGAAAAAATTGTGAAACGGCATATCTATGCCACCGCGATTGCGTCTTTCTGGATGGAACATCCGGAAACATTCAAGAACGTCAGGGAATTCTTTTTTGAGGAAAATTGGGACGGTCCAACCCTTTTGAAGAAGTACCTCCTAGCCCATCCGGCGGATCTGATGGATGCTCTGAAAAGGATAGTACCACCTGAAATTCAGGATACCATTCACTTGTCCGAATGGGAATTCATTGACGATCTCTTTTGTGAAGAGATGAATCGTCCTGACAAGGGACTGATGGTCAAGGCTGCAGATGCGGTGCGTTCGGATGTTGAAGGGCTGGAAGAAATCAGGTTGGAGAATGCGAAGAAAGGTTTTGGTTCAGACTATCTTCTCAGGCTGATTCGCACGATCAAAAACAAGCAGATTATCAACTACCTCTCATCCTCCAATATTCTCCCGAAATATGGATTCCCGGTGGACGTGGTGGAATTCAAGATCATGTACCCATCTGATGAGGCAAAGCAGCTTCAGCTCGATAGGGATCTTGCGATTGCGATCTCCGAGTATGCACCGGGCAGTCAGATCGTGGCAGGCGGAAACGTCTGGGAGAGTAGATACATTAAGAAGGTGCCAAAACACGAATGGAGAATGTATGACTATGCAATCTGCGACCATTGCCATCGGTACCATCTGGTGCTCTCCGAGTTGGGTGAGGCACTCACTGAATGCAAGTCCTGCGGTGGTGATCTTGGGTCCAATAGAGGAAAATTCATCGTACCTGAATTCGGGTTCCTGTCTGAAAATAAAAAACCCCGAACGGTGAGGGAAAAGCGACCGAAGAAAACCTACTCTTCCCGTGCATATTATTCCGGAGATTGTGTTTCAGAAAAAAATTTGGAAATCCCGCTCAATGGGGCCTATTCCATAAAGGCGGAATCAGCGTCCCACGGTCGACTTGGGATCATTAATACTGCAGGAAAGCTGCACTTCCATGTGTGTAAGTCATGCGGCTACACGGTATTCGGCAATGAGCCATTTCCGAAATCACATAAAACGGCGGCCGGACGGCCCTGCAGTGGCACGTTCATTCCACGGGTAGACCTCGGACATGAGTATCTCACCGATATTCTCCTTATAGAATTCGTAGGATATTCCACAAACGATCAGGGGTTCTGGTTATCTCTCCTCTATGCAATGCTCGAAGGAATCAGTTCTGCTCTTGATATCAATCGGGATGATCTGGATGGGGCGCTGTATCCGATACGTGGAAAGCTGAGTGAGCCTGCCCTTGTCCTGTTTGACACTATTCCTGGGGGTGCTGGCCAGGTTCCACGGGTTATCGAAAATGAAGCAACCTTGCGCGAAGTCCTGAATGCTGCATGGGAGAATCTGAACAGTTGTACGTGTGGCGGCGAACAAGGGAATGCAAGTTGCTATGGCTGCCTGAAAAATTATTCAAATCAGTTCTGTCACGAAGAGCTTGAACGAGGCAAGGTATTGGAATTTTTCAAATCGATGGGAATAGGAAATCCATAAAGGGGGATACTACTTCTTTTTTCTACGGAAGAGCTGCATTATCCGGGAAAATATTGATTCCCGCTGTAATTTTTTCTGGGTAGTGGGGTCATCTGCAAGAGATATTAAGTCAGAGGTTGAATTTCGAGACTTCGTTTCTGAGATTGTGGCGTCCAAGGTTGGATCTCTTTCAATGAGATGATCATTTCCACCATTTCGGGATGGAGTGGTGGGCTCATCCACAGCAGGATTCTGCACGAGAGGGGGGACCTTCAATTCCGGAGGCATCGCGGAAATTTCGTTGGCATCTTCTTTATCCGGTTCGTTGCCTTTTGGTTGATCGGGGAGAATTGAATCATTCTGTTGTGCGTGTTTATCGATCGTATTCGATTCGAGGGACTCGTCCCTTACCTTTTGAATAGGATCAGTGGAAAGAGAGTGACGCTCAGGTGGCTGATGTGGTATGGTCCGTTCGGGTGCCCCAATTTTATCCTTCTCAAACTGTATTTTGAGGGATTCTGCGATCTTTCCGAGGTCAGGCGGCTTTGTTGATGCATTATCTTCCTTGGGTTCAAAAGGTTCATCAGAGGGACTTTCGTCATCAATCGTATCTGCCGGTTCAATCTCTGTGTTAATGCTTTCAATGTTGGTTTCAGAGGGAGAATTGCCCGGAGGAATGGTGTCTTCACGAGTATGAAGTACTAGATCATCGGATGAAGCTCTGTTTTCGTCCTCGACAGGTGCTATTGGCAGAGTGTCTTCAATGCCATAGAGCGACTCAATATTATGAAAGGATCCATCCAGATTGATACCAGCTGTATCCGGATCCGATGTCGGCAATTCGAATGGTGGGAAATCTTGATCTGGTAATGGTGATATCCCATGTACATGGGCCTCAGAAATATCTCGGATCTCATATTCTTCGCCAAATAAAAGATTTGGCATGGAAACCGAAATCAATGTTTGATATCTGTCCATTGCCTCATCGGACAACGAAATGGAATGATTTTGTATCCCATCTGAAAGATTGGTGGCAAATTTCACCAATTCTCCTTTTTCGTCAGGGTCACCGGTTTCTGCAATGTATCTCAGGTAATCAATCAATTCGCTTTCTGCAATCGAGGTGATAATATCTGGTGGGGGAATGGTCTTCGGATCTTGTGAACAGAAGATATTTTGCTCATATGAAGATGACAACCTGCGAATCCGTTCTGAAATTTCTTCCTTTTTCCGATGTGATGCGGACAATTCTGTCTCAATGGATTTTAATTTGGCAATACCATCTTCGAGATCCTGATATTTTTCTTTCAAATCAGGAGGAACTTCGAGTGATTGCAGTTCATCGGAGAGTATGTCGATCTGCTGGTCCACTTCCTTGATTTCGGCCTCGATGTCATAGTTATCATCCAACTCACCGTCGGGAATGTCCCTCAGAATGGTCTCCATTTCCTCATGACTCTCTTTGAAAAGTTCACGGGTTCTGTTTTCTTCGAGCCAGTTGGAGAGTTCAACCTTATCTGTCGGGCAGACCAGTTCCCTTGTTGCCAAGGGATAAATTATCTTGTTAAAATACTCTCCCACCAGTTCCTGGGGTATGATCCCATGCATGAGAATGGGAGTGAGGAACTTTTGGGAACGGGGGATGTCAACATGAAATAATCCATTTTTCTCGATAAAGTTTAGAAATGTTTTTCCAAGCAGTGTCCTCTTCGTCTGGTTAAATTCCTTAATATCTTCTTTTACCGAATTCCAGTAAGCACCCTCACTATAATTGAAAATCCCTTTTAATACGAGATAGCAGGAGAGAGTTGCCGGATAATGGCTTGCTTCGATTTGATAGTAGAAATTTGGCAAAAACGATAGTTGCTCATCAACATAATTGCAGAGAATCTTATAATCATCATTTGTGAAAGGAATCTGTCCGAGAAGGTTGACATGCTGTATCTGTTCCAACAGTGTTGACTCACATGAATCGATAGTTGCGCAGTTCTCCAGCATTTTCCCTCTTGGTAATGTTAGTATATTGTTCTATCACATCATCATGTATAAAATGTTTGAAATGAAGAATTTGTGCAAGACAGCTCAACCAAACGGTACATACTACCATTCAATGGATTAGGGTAAAATTCTCTCAATTTTGGAAATGGATAAAAATTGGACACCTTACATCGAATTTGGAACTAATGAACAAAAAATGAAATCCTCGTCAAAATCATCCGTTCTACCCGGAAAAGGGGGAAATATGCGATACATCCCCCTCCCCCGTTGGAGGTTATGGCCGGATGAAATATGGCAATTCCAACCCTTGCGCTCGCTCAGGCAAGCTGAAAAAGCCTGCTTTAGTCAAGCGCGGCAACGGTGTCGGCCCAGGTCTCGACCGCAGCGACGATCGCGTCCGACTCGTAGGACGAGACCCGCACCTTGTCGCGGCTGAAGGTCACGTAGTAGATCTCCCCGGAGGGGTCGTGGCACTTCAGCTTGCAGTAGAAGGTGTCCTTTGCGGTGTCGCGGGAGGGGGTCCCGCCGATGGCTGCGGCGAGGGCCGCACTGCCCATGATCTCGGTCGCGGCGGCGCCGAAGGCGGTCACGTTCTCGACCTGGACGGAGATGTCCCCGACCCGGTCGAGCTCGGTGTCCTCGTAGACGACTTTGGCGTCATAGCGCTCCTGCGAGCGGGTGACGCCGGCGACGGTTGCGCCCAGGTAGGTGTACGACGTACACCCGAAGGGGTTGTCAGCGATGACGGCGGCAACGATGCCGTCGAACGTGCCGATGTCAGCGATGGGAGCGGCAAGCTCCCGAACGGCACTCTTGGTGTAGGTGGTCTGAACAAAGTCTGCCATGATAGGTAGCATTCTCCTGCCAGCCAGTGTCCCGGGATTGTATGACTGACAATACTAAATATGACTATAAGTAATATTAATCTGCCTTTACCGCGGATAGTTCATACAGAGATTCGAGGAACTACCGGGAGATTCAGAGGGAAATGAAAGAGGATTGGAGAGGGAACTGGAGAGAAAACCGGGGGAAAGATGCGAGAGGATGTGAGAGATAGCTGGAGTGGAAACCAGGGGGAAAGATGCGAGAGGATGTGAGAGATAGCTGGAGTGGAAACCGGGGGGAACCATGCGAGAGGATATGAGAGATAGCTGGGGAGAAAACCGGGGGGAACCATGCGAGAGGATATGAGAGATACCTGGGGAGGGGCCAGGAGAGACAACCTGACCGAGACGATCATCGAGACCCACCGCGACGTGAAGTGGATCTGCCGGACGCTAAAGGAGATGGACGCACGCGACGAGGACTTCGAGGCGAGGCTGCGAATGCTGGAGCGGTGGCGTGCGGAGCGGGCCGGGGCCGAGAAGCGGACGGGCGGGATGGTCGCGGGCGTGAGCGGGATTGTGGGGGCCCTTGCCGCGTGGGTGGTGCAGTGGCTGGGGGTGGGGT
>OMKS01004308.1_pt1 | contig 10774 bp, 4 predicted proteins | sample 1674721 | NCBI WGS metagenome assembly OMKS01 (sample SAMN06264996, study PRJEB25208) | sediment metagenome | isolation source: hot spring sediment | place: USA: California | collected 2014-09-02 | reverse complement strand
GCAAAATTATTTGAAACTACTTGAAGTATTACAGGTAAACCTGGGGCAAGTAGGTTTTACCATGAAAATTGTTACTCCCGATGGCGAAAAAGTTACTTTAAAACCCAAAAGCCGATTCAGGGTAAATTTGTGTCCGCAACTCATAAAACAATGGGAGGAGCTTTGCGGAAAAGGTTCGTTAAAAATAGATTTTTCTTATCTTGAAAGCGATATCAAGCGCAGAAGCTGGAATAAAAATGGCAATGGCGCAAAAAATAATGGCCTTAAGGTCGCAGAAGGTTAATTTGGAGGATCCGGTGTCAAAGAAAATGTTAAAATATGTTTACGCACAGATGATGATTCTGGTTTTAGTTTTTATGAGCCAGGCAGCTTATGCTGTAGAACTTGATGACGTGTACAAAAACCTTGGAACTTATAGAGTAACAACAGAAAAGGGGTTGCGGGTTTATTTTCCTGAAACGGCCTTGGAAGCAATGCCAGGAATAATTAAAAGACTTTTGCAGGGCAGGATTACCTTTCGTGCTCCAGAAAGGCGTCGCGGACAGAATTTACATACCAGCGGTCAATGAAAGCGTGGCCATCTTCAAGTTGGGTGAGTCGCTGAGCCATAATTTTGGAGATTAAACTGATAATCCTCAAAATCTATCTTTTAACACAATGTAAACAAAGCGCTTTGCTTAGCTTTCCAGATTCTATAGGACAGCAGTGTTTTACCGATTTTAATATTTTGCTGAAAAAACTTGACGCGCTGTAAAACAATGCTCATATTCTCATTGTGAAAAAGAAGGAGAAATTAAATGGATGCAATTAATCCGGCCACGAATGAATTGATAAAGCAATATAGTGAACATAGTCCTAAAGAGGTGAAAGCCATTCTTCATGCGGTGGATGAGGCGCAGCAAATCTGGAAATACAATAGTTTTGCCTCTCGTGGAGAGCTGATGAAAAAAGCAGCGGCTATGCTGAGAAAAAACCGTGAAGAATATGCCCGGACTATCACTTTGGAGATGGGCAAACCCATTAAAGAGAGCCGCGCTGAGGTGGAAAAAAGCGCCTGGGTCTGTGATTATTATGCAGAAAATGCAAAAAAAATATTGGCCGATGAGCCGCTGAACTCTGATGCCAGCCGCAGTTTTGCCGCTTTTGAACCATTGGGAGTCGTGTTGGCGGTCATGCCCTGGAATTATCCTTTTTGGCAGGTTTTTCGTTTTGCAGCACCGGCGCTGATGGCTGGGAATGGCGGCGTTTTAAAGCATGCTTTCAATGTACCGGGCTCAGCCTTAGCAATCGAAGCAGTTTTTCACGAGGCAGGATTCCCAAAAGATATCTTTCGGACTCTAATGATTAGCAGCCGTCAGGTGGAGGCAGTTATTCGTGATGAGCGAGTCAAAGCCGTCACCCTTACCGGCAGCGAGCTGGCAGGCAGCAAAGTGGCAGCCATTGCTGGTGAAGAGATTAAAAAGACAGTGATGGAGCTGGGCGGTAGCGATCCTTTTATCGTTTTGGAAGATGCCGATATCCCGAACTGCGTTCTCAGTTCCGCTCAATCCAGAATGCTAAATACAGGGCAAAGCTGTATTTCGGCAAAACGTTTCATTGTTGTGGAATCACGGATGAAAGAATTTGAAGAAGCGCAGGCAATGATAATGAGCAAACTGAAAATTGGTGATCCGCTGGATGAAAACACACAAGTGGGACCAATGGCACGAGAGGATTTATTAAAAGAGCTGGACGAACAGGTTCAGAAATCCATTGCATTAGGAGCGGTGCTTTTAACTGGCGGAAAACGTCTGGATGGGGCCGGCTTCTTTTACGAACCAACGGTTTTGACCAATGTGAAAGAAGGAATGCCGGTTTATCATGAAGAGACATTTGGTCCCGTCAGCGCTATCATCTCAGTAAAAGATGAAGAAGAGGCCATACGAGTGGCCAACAGCAGTATCTATGGACTGGGCGGCAGCGTATGGACGAGAGATTTGGCGCGTGGAGAAAGAGTGGCCAGACAAATCGAATCGGGAGCGGTTTTTGTGAATGGCATAAGCAAATCAGACCCTCGCCTTCCCTTTGGCGGCATCAAAAAATCAGGCTATGGCCGGGAATTGAGCCATTATGGCATCAAAGAATTTGTCAACATCAAGACAATCTGGATTGCTTAACGGTGATAAGTTATTATCTTTTTTTTAGATAGTGACGAATGCAAACCTTTTGTGCTTGCCAAGCGCAATGATTGAATGTAAACTATCAAGAACAAATATGCAGGAGGGAAAATGGCATATCAACTAAAGTACAAAGAGACCCTGCCGGTGCTCTTTGCCGAAGCGGTGGAAAAATATCGCAATGAACCAGCATTTCGAATTAAAAAAGACGGAAACTGGCAGATGTGGACTTATGGAGAAGCCCGCGATAAAATCGAGCTTATCGCGATGGGCTTGCGCAGTCTGGGTATTGAAAGCGGCGATCGCATCGGCATCCAGTCTGAGAATCGCCCGGAATGGGTCTGGAGCGATTATGCAATGGCCCACTTTGGAATAATTTCCGCAGCAGTCTATCCTACACTTTTACCAGAACAGGTGAAATTTATCCTCAATGACAGCGGCGCTGCAGCAGTTTTTGTTAGCAGTAAAGAGCAAGCCGAAAAGATTTTACAGATTAAACCTGAAGTGCCCACACTGAAGTTTATGATTATTTATGATTCCGTTTCATACCCTGATGAATGGATACTTACCCTTGATGATCTCCTTCTCAAGGGAGCGGAATTTAAAAAAGGCGTAAATTACACCCTAGAAGAAATCGGTGAGAAGCGGCAAAAAGATGAAATCTGGACGCTCATCTATACCTCCGGAACAACGGGAAATCCAAAGGGGGTCATGCTCACCCATTTTAACATCGCCAGTAATGTTCAGGCAATACAAAGCACAGTAAATTTCCTGGACAAGAAACGCTGGCTAAGTTTTCTGCCATTGAGTCACAGTCTGGAGCGAGCCGGCAGTCATTTCACATTTTGGCTGGGCTCTGACACCTGGTATGCTGAAAATATTCTCAAGGTGCCGGAAAATCTACAGGACTGTAAACCCCATTACCTTATCAGCGTACCACGGCTTTATGAGAAAATCTATGCAAAAGTACTGGAGGGCGTCCGCACTGCCAAGCCAGCCAAGAAAAAGATTGTCAATTGGGCTATGGGCGTGGGAAAAGAAGCCTCCATCAATTATCTCCAAAAAGCAAAAATGCCCGGCGGTGTGCTTGGACTAAAATACAAGCTGGCCAATAAACTGGTTTTCAGCAAGCTAAACAAGGTTTTTGGCGGCGAGTTTATCTTTGGCATCAGTGGCGGAGCCCCTCTGCCTCAGGCCATCGGTGAATTTTTTGCATCATCTGGCATACTTATCCTGGAGGGCTTTGGCCTCACGGAAACCACACCGGTGACAAACGTAAATCCCATTGATAATATCAAATTTGGCTATGTAGGGCCCACAATCATTGATGTGGAAATGAAGATTGCTGAAGATGGAGAAATTCTCTTTCGCGGGCCAAACATTATGAAGGGCTATTGGAATAATCCTGATGCTACGGCTGAAGTAATCGAAGCTGATGGCTGGTTTCACACCGGCGATATTGGCATCATTGACCAAGACGGTTTCCTCAAAATCACCGACCGAAAAAAGAATCTGATTGTCACTAGCGGCGGAAAAAATATCGCACCGGCGAATATAGAAAATAAGCTGCTACAAAGCCGCTATATTGATCAGCTTGTGGTCATTGGCGACCGCCGCAATTACCTTGTTGCAGCCGTGGTTCCTTCACAGGAAGTGATTGAAAATACTGCAAAAGAAGGCAATTTCTTCACAGAAGACTATGAAGCGCTCCTTAAAGATGACCGCATCAAAAAACTGATTGAAGATGACATTGATCGCCTGCAAACTGAATTTGCACGCTATGAACAGGTTAAAAAATTCTTCTTAGTTTCTAAAGCTTTTACAATTGAAGGCGGTGAACTGACCCCCAGCCTGAAAGTAAAGCGAAAAGTTGTAGAACAGCTCTATGCAGACCAGTTAGATGCACTTTACACGGACTAAATGATAGTCTGCTAAACAGGATATAACAAAAAAGGGGTTTGTAAGAACCCCTTTTTTGTTATTCCAGTGATTTTTATATCTCCTCACTTGATGCTCTGATACGTTAAACAAGCATCTTTACACTACGATATAAAGTCAGGCAACAAATTATTCAGAAAAGTCTCAGGTAAAAAAAAGAGCCCCGGCGAACCAGGGCTCTTTAGCTTTATGTCATCTTCAGATTATTTGAGGAAGACCATCTTCTTGGTCGTATTGTGTTTTGGAGTGATGACGCGATAGATATAGATACCGGTGGAGACCTTCTGACCGAAGTCATTGACGCCATCCCACTGGACATTGTGATATCCAGCAGCGATATTGCCATTGACCAGAGTCTTGACCACCTGACCCATCATATTGTAAACCGTAATGTTCACATCGGTTGCTTCCGGCAGGTCAAACTGAATGGTAGTAACCGGGTTGAAGGGGTTCGGATAGTTCTGATGAACTGCGAACTCCATGGGGATCCGGTCTTCGACACTGACGAAATCAACATAAATTCCAGCAGTTTCCGAACCTTCAGATTCACCATGAGAGAAGACAGAGGTGACGTAGTATTCATACATGAAACCATCAACAACTTCATGGTCCATATGGTGAGCTTCTTCAACCATACCGAGGAGTTCCCATTCGCCACCATCAGCAGAGCGATAGACATTGAATCCGACGAAGTCAGCTTTCGGCATTCCGAATACGCGGTTCACATAAGGAGCCTTTTCTTCAGCCTGAGCAAATTCGAGATTTTCAATGCTTGCATTCATATCAACAGGCAGTTGAACCAGATCAACTTTGCCCTCTTTCTTGGCGTCAAGATAGACAGCGATGTTCCAGTTGTAGTTGAGGCCATATCCTGAGAGGGGAGCCCATGCAGCTTCACCAGCCATCTTGATAAGATCGCCATATCCGGCGACAGCAGGACCAGCATCACAACCGGCAGGATATACACCAGCTCCGTGAGTGACAGTATAGCCAACCCAGAGGCCTTGTCCGGCTTCCAGCATCGGGCCACCTGGCAGGTCAACATAATTCCATTCACCAACGACTGGATTGACCGGCAGTGTGTAGATGGGGGTCATTCCATCAGCGCCACCCCATACACCAATGATGTATTCAGCAGTTTCGTTGGGGAAGAAGGCAAGCTGTGCAACAGACAAGCCTACATAATCAACGAGCATATCAGCATCCCAGTGGGCAGCCACATCAAAGGTACCACCATTGGTGAGACCGATCGCATCGTCATTCGTGCCACTATCCCACTGTAGCCAGGCCGGCTCAGCAAACTTGAGAACCCAGTTCAGCTCAACAGCTTCACGGAATGTGGGCGCTGCAGTCAGACCGCTTGGTGCAGGCACATTCGGCGTTAATACCATATCCATTGTATATTCATTACCATAAACCATCTTCTTAGCTTGAGCTTCCATATAGTAATCTGAATGCATTACAACGATATCATATTCGTGGTATGGCTGGGCTTTCTCATCACCATAACCATTCATCAGGAAGATATGTTCAATGGTATAGACACCATTCTCGTCGGTAACAGCAGAATGCTCGCCACCAACAACAACCTGGGCACCTTCTACCGGTGAGTTATCATAACCTGAAGTAATAGTACCAGTCAGGGTCGTCATTGCAGGATAGTTGAGAATACCAACGGGAAATTCAAGCTCGGGCTGGTCGGGATCATTGCTGGTAATTGTGACAACACCAACATAGAGGCCAGGCCAATATTCATTTGTGGTGATAGTTGCTACAACGTCTTTTGCGACATCCACATCTACGGAATCTCCGTAAGTGCTGAACTCAACCGCCACTTCAGATGGGCTAAATTCATAAGTGCCATAGACATCATGCTCGCCGGTATCGCTGTTACCAGCTTCATCACCACTGATCCAGTAATCAAAATAGAGATCGGTGGTTCCCGGTGCGATGTTCATATTCAACCAGGCATAGGCCCATTCGGTGCCCCAGATTTCACCAAAACCGCCATTGGGGTCAGCCCACAGCAGTTTCGTAAAAGCTTCACCATTAATGGTATCTGCTTCAGTTGCTACGAGATTCAAGCCACGATTAGTTCCCGGCACCATCAGCATTGTAGCCATATTGACTTCAAAACCTGCTGGCAGCCAGATAGCAGCGGTATCAATCCACTCTGCATCCGGTGAATTATTCTGGAGAATAATCGGCAATTCGTAGTTATTTACACCTGCAAAGACACCGCCCAGAGCAGTAAAGAAAGCGCCAGTAATGTCTTTTGCATCGTTTTTACCACCGGCAATGGTGTATTCCAGATCAAAGCCGAGTTTGGCAAGACCTTCATTCGAGATGGTGAATTGTTCAGTAAATTCACGATCATCTTCATAGAATCTCTCGTATAGCATGATTCCTGGCATATCCAGAGCCATAAATGGTTTGGCGACGGGTGTATAGCTTGCAGTATTGGTTCCGGCAGTTTCGCCTTCAGGATAAACTGCTGTTACATAATAGCTGTAAGTTGTATCCATCACGATAGCTTCATCGAGATAGTATTCCATATTGGCGGTTGACAGTAATTCAAAATCACCATTATTCACTGCGCGATAGACATTATAGCTAACAGCTTTGGAACCATTTACTTCAAAAGCAGCCGGCACAGGAACAGAGGGTCCATTAACGATACCGTCAGTAATCAAACTGGCTTCGGCATCAATGGGGTCTGTACTGCTGGCAACAGCCACTTCACCATTGGCTTCAAGATAAGCACGAATGATGAAATTCATCGGGATAGCATTCAGCGTATTGGCTCCATCATTTGACCAGTAGCTGCGACCGCTGTTGCTGCCGGTATCGGTACCAACGAAAGGACCATTGACTCCGCCTTCAATCCACTGTGTGAGTACCCAGAAAGAGCCGCCTGCCATTACGGCAGCCATTTCAGTCATCACATAATCAGCGCCATCGTCAAATGTTCCATTAAAACGGACATTGGGTACGGCAACTGCATTTGCCAAATCGGGCCCGCCTAACCCGTCTGGTGCAACATAGACATTCTCAAAATAAGCGCCAGGCACTTCACCCAGAGCAAGAATACCTACGTGGCTCACAGTATAAGGAGCTGGCAGCGGAGAGTCAAAAAGCACGGCAAAGAAATGGGTGTTTGAAGAAGGACCGCCAACCCAGTACCAGGATTCGGCTGTGCCATCATCGTAGCTCAGCTCGCCAGCAGGGGCGGGAGCATTCCATTCCAGATGAGCCTTTTGTTTCGGGGATGCAATCAGAGACAAATTGCTGGGAGGATTAGTAATTTTCACCAGCTCAAAAGCCACCGATGCAGTGTCACCTTCTAAAACATCAACATTTGTGTCATCACCGTAGTATGTAAAAGCCTGAGCAATTACATCGTAGTTTCCAATTGGCAGTTCTACCAGGAACTCACCATTTTCATCGGTGAAAAGGTCAACCTTTGTTGCTCCGTCGATGACAACTTTAGCATTTGCCAGCGTGTTGTCAGATGTATCTTTCACCACACCAGCCAAGTAACCCGTTACCAGTTCAGAGATTTCAACATCATCAACGGCCCAGCCATAGCCCCAGCCGCCAAGGTCTTCATTGAAGAAACCAATCTGGAACCATTCTTCGCCGGCAGCAAGGTCTGTCAGGTCATAGAGTCTGGGCTCCCAAACACCATCCGCATCGGCTACTTCAGCAAATACAGTAGAACCTTCTTCAAGGCCATAGCGGATTAGCAGTTTATGAGCTTCAACGCTGGGATCTGCATAACCTGAGGTGTTGAACTTCAACTGCAGTTTCTCAATATCGCTAGCAACCAGTGGCGGGGTCCAGAGAATACTGGAACTGCTGACGCCGTTCCCTGGTGCATCATCATTGATAAATGCAAAGTTGCCGTGTGCCGGAAAAAACATCCAGTCACTAGAGGCGGTGCCACTATTTCCTGTGGCCCAGCCATTTTCACCCATAGTCTCTACACTCCACTTTGCAGGGAGTCTTGGAATAGTTATATCCTCAAAATCCTGAGTATAATCAACCGGCTCAACAGTGAGAACACCCGGAGTTGCTTCTGCCCAGTTTGTATTCATACTTTCGCCTTCTTCATAGAGAGCGGTGACAGTATATTCATAGAGTTTTCCATTAACGACATCTTCGTCGACATATTCGGTGCTTGTGACATAGGCCAGCTTTTCAACCTGAGCAAAAGCTTGAGCCGCATCAAAACGGAATACATTGTATCCCAGTAATCCACGGAGCGCATCAAAATTGATACGACGTTCAACAGTTTCCAGCACCGGCATAGCTTTTTTGCGACCGGCTTCAACATATTTCAGAGAGCTAAGGCTCTTCAGCTCATAGGTCTTTTCGCCGGCTTTGGGAGCATCCCAGCTCAGCGGCACCTGTCCATCCACAAAACTGACAGCAGTTAGGTTTTCAGGAGCCAGTATCGGGTTGGAACTTCCTTCGACAACGACTTCGTCAATAACAACACCAAAGCCGCTAACGACACTAAAGTCAGAGATGAAGGCAAAACCGATTTCTACATTGGTGCCCCAGCCAGCGCCGGTAAACATGGAAGCATCAAATTCCATTTCTACCCATTCGCCATTGGAAGAACCAGTAACCTTACCCATTACCCACCATTCAGCGCCATCATATTCGGGCTGGTGCGCCAGCACGTAGAAATTATCATAATTGTTTTCCATCGCGTAGTTGGCTTTGAACTTAATAGTGGCTGTAGCATAATCAACCAACTGAATGTAGCTGCTTCCCCAAATGGCGAAGTCGTCATTCTGATAAGGACCAAAACCAAGCATATAATTTCCACTGGTTGGTTTAATCATACCTGTAACGGATTGCATACCCTGAGCAAGATACCAGGGATTGGTATTCGTATCTTCATTATAACCAAGATCATCATTAGGTTCAAAACCTGTACGATAGACGCCGCCAACTGTAGCTAATGCGACATCCTGACTTATTGTATCATTACCAACAACCTGAACATTATAGTTTGCAGTCTGATATCCTTCTGCTGATACAACAATCGTATGCAGACCTTCCGGAAGGTCCATAGAATACATACCATCAGCATCGGTCATCACGACCACATCACCTTCCCAATTGGCAACAGTTGCGCCTTCAATCGGGCCTTTGGCAAGTTCGGTAACTGTGCCTTCAACGGTGCCAAGAGGCGGCATCCAAGCCGGAGCCAAATTGATTTCGTCAATATAAAACATCCAGGCATCCCAACTGGCATCGCCAATATAGGTCCATTTCAGCATAACCATATCGCTGGCAGGTGAACCTAAATCATAAACTGCGTTCACCCACACATTATTGCTGCCGCCACCGACGACACCCAGGTCCGTCCAGGTGACACCACCGTCAGGGGACATAGAAACGATAGTGCTGTCGGGGTTACCAGCGCCATATTCACGCCACCAAAAAGAAAGCAGATGCTCACCTTCGCTCATATCCAAACGACCGGTCATAAGCTCAGCCATTGTATTGGTATAACTAGCATAATATGAGTGGGTTCCACTATATGCAACTGTAGAGTGATACCAGACGCCGGTTGTATTCCAGCCATTGGGGAACGAAGGACCATCAAAGCCAATCATATCATAACCAGATGGTATCACAACACCGCTAACAGTTATTGTACTATCACTAACGTGATCGTTTGAACTAACTGTTAAAACAGCTTCAAAAATTCCAGATTCGGAAGCGGTATAAGTCAATTCTACATCCATCGACTCAAAAGCGATGATTGTGCTGTCTTCACCAGCAAAATCAGTTGTTAGATTAGCGTCACTGGATACAATTTCACTAATTACTAAATCATTTAATCCATAATTTGTCAGTGAAAAGGTAAAATTGGCGGATGTTCCCAAATCCATTGTACCCAAATCAATAACTGGATGACTAATAAAAAGAATCGGCTCAACAATTACACCATCAACATTAAATGTTGCGTCGGAAAGTGTATGACCACCATCACCATAACTGTCATAAATCGTAAAAGTCCACACACCCGCCAAATCTTCACCAGTAAAACCGGTTAATTCGACTGTATAGTGTCCGGATAGCTGTCCAGCGCCAACTGTAAGCTCAGTACCAGCAGGCGATGTTACAGTAAACGACCCTTCTTCCGCCCAATAATCTGTAGTCCAATTATAATCAATTGTTACAGTTCCCACTGAAGCAGTATCAGCAACAGTAACTACATCACTGGCTACAGCACCAGTTATTGTAATATTTGGGATATTGTACGAATAATCGTACTTTGAATTCAGTTGTACTTCTGTGCGATTTGGATTATCCATATCTGCTATGCGAAAATTCGTGACAGCTTCGCGAGCTGCTTTTTCTGAATTTTCACCGGCAGCAAACATAGCAACCGACGCAAGAAGTGTTAGCAGTAGCACTTTACGCCACATACATCCTCCTTTTTGTTTGTTCTTTTTTTCTTCTATATTCAAATAGACTCTCTTATCAGATATTTGATAGCTTACCTTTTAAATTACTTTAGGGCTAATTGCTTCATTTTTCATACTCTGCGCAATGTAAACCGATTCTATAACTATGTCAAGTAAAACTGTCTCTTATACACATCTCCGAGCCCACGAGACCGTACTAGATCTCGTATGCCGTCTTCTGCTTGAAAA
>OMKS01004306.1_pt1 | contig 10778 bp, 9 predicted proteins | sample 1674721 | NCBI WGS metagenome assembly OMKS01 (sample SAMN06264996, study PRJEB25208) | sediment metagenome | isolation source: hot spring sediment | place: USA: California | collected 2014-09-02 | reverse complement strand
ACGAGATCTAGTACGGTCTCGTGGGCTCGGAGATGTGTATAAGAGACAGAGTAAGGAGAGCCCTTCCGGGCCACCTCTTCCGCGCTCATCCTGTCGAGCTCCACGGAAGCCGGTCGTATGACCTCGGTGGCGAACTTTCGTACCGCCTTTTTCAGTGCCTCGTGCTCCTCGGTCATTTGTATAGGTTCTGCACTGTGCAGATCGAGAAAATCATATGCCATACTGTATGCTCCTTATATTTTTGTTGTTTTTCATCTAAAAACTGAAGACATTGGCTGCATCCTTGCTGAACTCTTCGCGCAGTACGCGGTCGAGGTTCTTCTCGGAGGCGGTTTTGGGGATCTCGTCAACTACCTGAAGGTACTGCGGTATATATCCCTTCTCGAGGGTCCTTGAGAGTTCCTCAAAGACTGTTTTCACCTCGATAAACGCGCCCGGAGCCGGGACCACTGCAGCCACGATGTCGCTCTCACCCGGGGCCCCCGATTCCGCAGGGATACCGTAGACACAGACATCACTCACATAGCCGAGGTCAGCAAAGGCCTTCTCCACGTACTCGGGCAGGATGAAGTCGCCCTGGCGGCGGAGCCCTCCACCCTTGCGGAAATCGAAGAAGAGCCAGCCGTTTTCGTCCATGTGACACATATCGCCCGTACGCAGTACACCGCCTCTGGTCTTTTCCTGCGAGGCCTTCTTCTTGCCGAGATACTCCACCTCAACATTGCCCTGCTTCTGGATGACGACCAGTTCACCTATTTCATCCGGATCGCATTCAGAGTCGTCTTCGCGCACGATCTTCATATCCATGACCCCCTCAATAGGCTTCCCGAAGGAGCCTATGGGTCCGGTACCCGGGGCATTGTGCGCAAACCCGCCTTCCACTGCGCCGTACCACTCGTGAATCTTTACGTCGAAGCGCCTCTCAAAGTCTTCCCATATGCTGCGGGGGGTACCGGCACTCAGGACCTTGCGTACCGGGTTGTCGGCATCGTCGGGTCTTTTAGGCTCGCTGTAGATGCCCATCATCATGCCTCCCAGGAGGGAGAAGGTGGTACACCCGTGCCTCCTGCAGACATCCCACAGCCTGCTCTTGGTAAACTTGCGGCTGATGACAGAGGGGATGCCCAGCATGAGGGACGGCACCAGGGTTACGGACTGGGCATTGCCATGGGTGAGCGAGAGCCCCGTGTAGAGCCTGTCGTCAGAGGTGTACTGCCAGATAAACTGGGCGAGCATGGTGAACATCGGCATGCGGTTCGCCTTTATGACCACGCCCTTGGGGTCACCGGTGGTTCCCGAGGTATAGATGACTTCAAAGGGTATATTGATTTCGCGGTTCCAATCGTCGGGCAGTCCGATTTCCGGACCGTCAAGGATCTCGTTGAGAGAGGGGTGATGGTTCACGACCGGTTTCCTGAACCCCTGTTTGTGGGACACGCCGATCACCCTGACGTCTTTCAGTTCGGCCAGCGACTTCTCCACATCTTCGGCGAACTCGCTGGTGTAGATGATGCCTTTTGACTTCGAATCCCTGATCTGGTAGCTGAGTTTGCCCCCTTTGGACCTAGGGTCGATGGGCACTACAACGGTCCCGGTTATGGATGCGGCAAGCATGGTATACAGAAACTCAGGGTGGTTTCGCATGACAAGGCTGAAGCGATCCCCCTTGCCGATGCCGGCGGCATGAAGCGCTCTGGCCACCCTGCACCCGTTCAGGAAGAGGTCCTTGTAGGTCACGATCTCGTCGGCCAGTCCTTTCCCGTTCTCAAAGGTGACCACCGGGAAATCCGGCATCTGTTCACACTTTGCCTGTACTTCATCACAAAACAGTCCGGCTACACGTTCCAAAGACATAATTCCTCCTTGTATCTTGATGTTTTTCCTGCCGAATTCCCTGCTTCCCCTCCCCGGCTAACAGATGCCGCGTTCCTTCATGTACAGGGGATACAGCTCGTAGGCTGGTTTGAGCACGGGCAGGAGTTTCATGATCTTCGCTATGTTGCCCTTTGATTTTATCTTGCGCTTGGCCAGCGCCACAGGCAGACTGAGGTCCTTCATCCAGAAGGCGTGACACACATCACCGGCAAGCATCATGGTGACATCTGCCTTGAGGCCCTGCTCCCCGAACTCGACCCCGTCCGGCCCGACCCAAATAATGGCGCTGGGATCTGAGATTTCAAACTTGATCTGAACGCCCGCCTCCTTGAGCGAATTGCTGAACTCGGGCCTTCCATTGAGTTCCTTCCAGAATCCACCCAGTATCTCATACAGGTTGTTTGTATCCTTGAACACCGACATAGCTCCCTCCTATCTGAAATTTCAGGCATCTTGTCTCCAAGTGTCTCAGCCTTCCTGAAGAGGGAAGATAAACCGCAGGGATTTCTTCCACAATGTGGGGTCAGGCCAAATGTATTGTTCTTAGAGGTCATATAGTATTACAGGATTACAATATTCCTCAATCATTCGGTTTCATTACTTTTTTTGTGATCGCATCACTGCCGGACCCTGATATGGCCGAAATTAACAATCATACTGACCAGATTTCATAATGACGGCAACGGTCTGTTTCTATATATTGACCATGCAGATATCGTTGCTATGTTTTAAGATGCCCGCTCGGAGTGATTGTTCTTCAGACGGCTGCGGGGAATAAGGGGGATCCGCGGAGATTTCCGTATGGATAAGAGAAGCGGACATGCCATGGATACTGTGTCACTGGCCCTGAAGATCGGGCATGAGGCGCCGGACGGTTTACATATGACAAAGCCCACGACCAGTCATAAAGAGATCCATCTCAGATCCAACAACAGGCTGCCCCTCTACCGCTCCATCAACAGCATTGCGATAATCACCGATTATGCCCGGAAATACGGCATAGCGAGTAAAAGCCTGCTGGAGGGCAGCGGCATTCGATCCCATGACCTCCAGGATCCGGAGATCCTCATCACCCCGAGACAGGAAATGATGGTGTTCAGGAAGATCATAGCCCTGATCCCGGATCAGAAGCTCGGTCTCGACGTGGGTAGAAACTACAACATCAGTGCGAACGGCAAGGTGGCTATACCGGCCATATTCTGCAACACCTTCCTTGACTGCATCAGACTCATGTTCAGGTATATTGACGTAACCCTGTCGTATTTCCGCTACGAACTGAGTGTGAAAGGCGATCTCGCTGTCCTGAGGAAGGAGGAGCTCATCGATCTGGGGGATCTTCGTCGCTTCGTGACCGACAGAGAGTTGATGTCGGTATACATGATGAGCGCCGGCGCCCTGGGCTCTCCCATGGCGCTCAGGGAGATCCGGCTTGCCTATCCGAAGCCGGACAACGCATCGTGCTATCAGGAGACCTTTCACTGCCCGGTCAAGTTCGATGCAGGAGAGAACCTGGTCAGCTTCGAGAACAGCTATCTGTCCAGGCCCCTGCCCATGGCCAATCCGCTGGCACGGCATACCTATGAGAGGGAATGCAGGAGGGTATACCTCCGAATGAAGGATGTGGGGTCAACACTGGACAAGATAAAGCAGGAACTGCTGATTCAGGAGGATGGCATTCCTTCGCTCGAGCAGCTTGCCCGGCGGCTGAACATTTCTCCCCGCACACTGAGACGTCACCTGAGTACAGAAGGCACCTCGTACAAGAATCTCGTGAGGGACATGAGGAGGGAAAAGGCCATGGATCTTCTCGACAGGACCGACTGCCCCATCGAAAGGATCGCCATTGAACTGGGCTACAGCGACGTTCCGAATTTCTACCACGCCTTCAAAAAATGGACCGGGGTCACACCGAGCGAATACAGAAACAAGAAATACGAGTAAGGATATCAAGTAAGGTCTCTTTTCATACACATGATTGATCTCGTGCGGAAAAGATCTTTCTTGTGACACGCTTCCCCATCTCCACCGGGTGAAACCGGCAATGGTCGCTTTCGCAATTCAGCCTAATGCGCATTCTTGCAGAAGAGAGCAGACAGACTCCGTGGGGGACTTCATGCTCGATCTTTCTGTAGCAGATATCCGAAAATCATATCGCGGCTTCAAGCCGCTCACTTAAGGACACTATCCGGTGCGAAGAGTCTCCACAACACCTCAGCGCAATATCATAAAAGCGGGTTTGTTCCGAACACTCTTTGTGTCGAGCTTTTTTCCGGAAAAAAGTCTCTCCGGGCCTGAAACTCAGGCCCTCCTAAAGATCATAAAGTGTTTCATCGACCTCCGGCTTCATTTTTCTCCTTGAGCCCGTTGATTTCGATTGAACGAGAAAGGGCTCCTCGCCTTCGAGCAGGTCCCCCATCTCCGCTTCAATCCTGTCCGGGTCTTCTCCCCGCTCCATGCGGCAAAGCGCCTCTTCCATACCCTCGCCCATCTTGAGCCCGGTGGCATCGGAAAGCTTCCTCATGAGCCGGGCAGCCGCACGGGGGTCGTTATCGTCGATGCCTCCTGCCTCGCCTGCAAGCATGGCCATGGCCTTTTCCATCCTGGACTCGTCAATGTCGGGCATTAAGCCGCCAGAATCCTCTTCCTTGCGGCCCGATATGGCAGCAAAGATCGAGACCTTCTTCTTCAGCTTTACGTGCCCGCATTTAGGACAGTTCGGGATCTTGTCTGTATTTACGCTCCGGGAGAAAAAGTTGTAGATCGTATTGCATTTTTTACAATAGAATTCATATATGGGCATCATTGTCCTCGCTTGTATATGTCTGGTTCATTTTTATTGAATAATTCCATGAAGAAAATCAAGACCCTTTTTCCCGGCAGTCATCGTGTTTTGAATTTGTGTGAAAGTGCCACTGCAAGACCTGTGCTTGATATGAATCCACATTCTGAAATCAGACAGGTCCTTAGCGCATACAATCCGCAGAGGTCCTTGTTATGTCGGAGCGGCTTTACGCCGCGAAATATTTATCCTGTTTGTTCCGCAATCGCGGCATTAAGCCTCTTCCACAGGGTTTGTTCAATCATTGATGCAAGACCTGAAATGAAAATAAAACCCGGCCAGATATCATGTACCCGGCCGGGTTTTCTCTTCGAAATGGCGGGAGCGACGAGACTCGAACTCGCGACCTCCGGCGTGACAGGCCGGCGTTATAACCGACTTAACTACACCCCCATGAATCGACATGCGTTTACACGAATTATTATGGGGTGTCCAGCAGGAAATGCAACACCTGATAAAACAAGCGATCAACCATATGGAATATGCAGCTTCACTCAAGATCCGGCAAAACAACCATGGCATCGGGCCCTATGAAGAACACTCTCGCAGATAGGCAAACAGGGCCCGGTATGACTTCGGGGGTTTATTGAGTTCCCTTTCCCTGCGAATGCCACGCACGAGCTGCATGAGACGCTGACGCTCCAGTTGAGGATATCTGCCCAGCACCTCTTCAAGAACCCCGGGGGTTTCTTCAACAAGACCGTCCCGGAGGCGTTCGAGTTCCTGGAAGTGTCCGGTTTCCGCGCTGTGTTCTCCATCGATATCTGCCAGGGCCATCTCGATGGGTTGCGGGTCAACATTGCGCATGAGCCTTCCTATATACTGACGCTGCCTTTTCCCGGCACCGCGGGTCGTAATGGTCTTTGCAAACCGTATCGCTTCGAAGAGCTCTTCGGGCAGGCCCAATCCCTTAATCTTTCCTTCAGGCAGCCTGGTGAGCTGCTCTCCGAGTTTTTCGAGTGCATGCATCTCCCGCTTGACCTGCGATTTGCTCTTCTTGTCTTCCTGCTCCATTTTCATCTCCGTACGCGGCTCTTTCCAATCCTCTTCTTCGCGAGGATAATATCCTTGTGCTTCTGCCTGATTGCCCTGTCTTTTTCCACAAACAACCCCTGGCCGGTAAAGGGGTCTGTCTGCGTATAGTACATTACCGCAGAGATTGTCGAGGGAAGAGGGGTGAATATCTGCACCTGCTCGGGATTTGTCCGCAGCTCCTTTACGGAAAAGGTCTTCAGCTTTTTCATGTCATCGAGCGTGCATCCAGGATGTGCCGCGATCAGGTAATAGGTTAGAAACTGCCTTTTCCCGGCATCGTGGTTAAGCTGATAAAACAGGTCCTTGAACGCGATGAGAGTTGCTGCACCGGGCTTGCCCATGCATCCCAGCACATGATCGACAATGTGTTCCGGGGCGATCTTCATCTGACCGGAAATATGATGCATGACAAGCTCTTTCAGGTATTCCCTGCCGTATTCAGCATCTGCCATTATAAGATCGTGCCTGATGCCCGATGCCACAAAGACCCTCTTTACACCGGGGATCTTCCTGAGCCTTCTCAAAAGGGCGATCAGGGCAGAGTGGTCTACCTTCATCTTTTCACACACCACGGGAAACAGGCATTGTCTGTTCCTGCACATCCCCCTGGTTGCCCCCTGGACGCACTGCATGGAGTACATGTTTGCAGTCGGGCCGCCCACATCGGCAATAATACCCTTGAACAGACGGTGCCGGGTAAGACCCTCTGCCTCTGTGACGAGAGACTGCGCTGAGCGAGAGCTTACCCTCCTTCCCTGATGGGGTGATATGGAACAGAACGAACACCCGCCGAAACAGCCCCGGTGGGTGGTAATGGAAAACCGTATCGTATCCAGCGCCTTTACCCTGCCCTTGTGTTCATAGAGCGGGTGGTGATCCCGCTCATAATCCATCTCATAGACGCGGTCGAGATCTCTGCCGGTCAAGGGCGGCTGAGGCGGGTTCTGCACCAGATAACGATCCGCATGGCGCTGGCACAGCTTCTCGGCCCCCTGATACCCGGTGTTTTCCAGAAAGAGTACAGACATCTCGATAAATGCCCTGTTGTCTTTTGCTGCAAGCTCGTACTCGGGGAGTTCTAAACAGGACAAGGGCTTTTCCCCTGATATATAGCACAACCCCTTTACGGCCCTGTAATCCCGCTTATCCCTGATGCACTGCGCAAGCTCGATCACGGCCCGTTCCCCCATGCCGTAGACAAGGATATCGGCCTTGGCATCGAACAGGATCGATCTGCGGACAGACTCGGTCCAGAAATCAAAATGCGCGATGCGCCTGAGACTTGCCTCTATTCCGCCCAGGACGATCGGACATGTGTCCTTGAAAAACCGCCTGATAAGGTTAGTGTAGGCGATCACCGCCCTGTCGGGCCGGGCATTGTTGATGCCTCCCGGGGTATAATCGTCGCTCCTCCTTTTTCTTCCTGCAGGGGTGTAGTTGGCAACCATGGAGTCTATGCTGCCGCTGGTTACGCCCCAGAACAGACCCGGACAGCCCAGCCGGGCGATATCCCTGTCTGAACCCGTATCCGGCTGCGCGATTATCCCCACCTTGAAACCAGCATCCATGAGAACATGCCCGATAACGGAAACCCCGATGCTCGGATGGTCTATATAGCTGTCCCCGGTCACCAAGATGACATCGAGACTGTCCCATTTCAGGGCCTCCATCTCTTCTCTCGTAGCAGGGATAAACATACGCCATGGAGCATAAAAGATATTTAACCTGCTTGCAATGACTCAGTTTTCAGAATGATATGCTTATCCTTCAGAAATGACCCTGCACAAAGGCAGCCGCTTTATCACTACCACTGCTCGCCACAGCCCGGGGTTATATATTGCCCATTTGATTGTGCGCCCGCATGAGGCTGCATATGCGCGGCTGTGTCATGGCATGCGAATCTGCTGATTTTCCTTTCCAAATACCCCCGGATCATTATATCTAGGAAAGCCAGGGACCATGGTCCTCGATTTATGAATAAATCCACATCTTGTATTAGAGTTGAAACAGACTTTGCGGGAAGAGCTTTAAGCGGGCACACTATTATCCTCTTTGCAGAGGTGAGAGGATAAAGGTTAAGGGACAACAACATAAATTTCTGATACCTTGCCGCCTGCGGCGAGATATTTTATTCAACTGCTGAATATGGGGTAAACAGCCGGATGCTTTCTGGAAACAGTCTTTGTTCAAAGATCAGTGCCCGGCCCAGATATCATTGATAATACTTAAGGAGTTTCGCCAATGAGCAACGGTTCTGAGAAGATCATCTATTCGATGATGAAGGTAAGCAAATCATACCAGAGTAAACTTGTTATAAAGGACATATCGCTTTCGTATTTTTACGGTGCCAAGATCGGGGTCCTGGGCCTGAACGGCTCGGGGAAGAGCTCCCTTTTGCGGATCATGGCAGGCGTGGACCATGCATATGACGGCGAGGCAAGACTCAACCCCGGATATACGCTCGGTTTTCTGGAGCAGGAACCCGTGCTTGACCAGGACAAGACCGTCAGAGAGGTTGTTGAGGAAGGCCTGCAGGAGACAGTGGACCTTGTAAGGGAATACAACGAGATCAGCGAGAGATTCGCCGAACCCATGAGCGACGATGAAATGAACGACCTCATGCAACGCCAGGGCGAACTGCAGGAAAAGATCGACCACAAAGATGCCTGGGATATCGATTCGCGCCTGGAGATGGCCATGGATGCATTGCGCTGTCCTGACGGGGACACTCCAGTGAAGATCCTTTCCGGCGGCGAGAAAAGGCGCGTGGCCCTGTGCAGGCTCCTGCTGCAGAAACCGGATATCCTGCTCCTGGACGAGCCCACCAATCACCTGGACGCGGAGACCGTGGCATGGCTGGAGAAGCATCTTCAGGAGTATGAAGGCACGGTCATCGCCGTCACGCACGACCGGTATTTCCTGGACAATGTCGCGGGATGGATCCTGGAGCTGGATCAGGGACGCGGCATCCCCTGGAAAGGCAACTATTCCTCCTGGCTCGAACAGAAGCAGCTGCGCCTCAAGCAGCAGGAAAAGACGGAATCAGAAAGGCAGAAGACCCTGCAGCGCGAACTTGAGTGGATTAACATGTCGCCCAAAGGCCGCCATGCAAAAGGCAAGGCGCGTATCAATGCATATGAATCTCTTCTGAGCCAGGACAACGAGAAGCGCTCAAGGGATCTGGAGATCTATATTCCGCCCGGGCCCCGCCTGGGCAAGGTAGTTATCGAGGCGGACAATGTATCCAAGGCATTCGGTGAGAACCTCCTGTTCGAAAACATGACGTTCAGCCTGCCTGCAGGCGGCATCGTCGGAGTGATCGGCGCGAACGGCGCGGGCAAGACAACCCTGTTCAAGATGATAACAGGAGCGGAAAACCCGGATTCAGGATCAATCAGGACAGGCGAGACAGTGAAGCTCTCATACATTGACCAGGAGCGCGACACCCTTGACCCGGACAAGACCATCTGGGAGGTGATCTCCGGCAACAGGGACATGATCGAACTGGGCAAGAAAGAGGTGAACTCGAGGGCATATGTTGCCAGGTTCAATTTCTCCGGCACTGACCAGCAGAAAAAAGTCAGCATGATATCAGGCGGCGAGCGCAACCGCGTGCATCTTGCATGCATGCTCAAGGAAGGGGCCAACGTGCTGCTGCTTGACGAACCCACCAACGACCTGGATGTGAACACCATGCGCGCCCTGGAAGAGGCCATGGAGAATTTCGGAGGCTGCGCAGTGATCATCAGCCACGACCGCTGGTTTTTAGACCGCATAGCCACCCACATCCTCGCGTTTGAGGGCGACTCTTCCGTGGTGTGGTTCGAGGGCAATTATTCGGATTACGAAGCAGACAGGAAAAAACGCCTGGGCAAGGCCGCTGATCAGCCGCACCGCATCAAGTACCGGCACCTGACCCGCCGATAAACCTTTTTTTCTAGAACATCGTGTAACCTTTAAGGCTCTTATGCGTTATAATAAAACAGTGTATGACATAGAATCTTTTTTCGAAGCCAATAAAAACAGGCTGTTTGCCTATCTGGTACGGATGACAGGCAATGCCGACGAGGCACTGGACATACTGCAGGAGAGCATAATGCGTTATATGGAGCATTACCGTGCAGAGGAAAACCCGGGCGCGCTGCTGTTCACCATTGCCCGCAATGCGCTTATCGACAGCAGGCGCAGGAGACTGCGCATTGTGCAGCTCGACGATGATCACAAAGACAGCCGCACCGGCCAGGAGCACTCTCTGATGGTGAAGGACAGCTGCCGCAGAGTCCTTTCGGGCTTTAAAAGACTCGGTCAAGAAGAGCGGGACATCCTGGCCATGGTTGTAAGCAGCGATTTATCATACCAGGAGATTGCCGCAATCCAGGGCTTGAGCGTTTCTAATGTAAAGGTAAAGGTCCACAGGGCCAGACTGAAACTGAAGAAGATATTTGAGGGAGAAGAATGATGGATGAATATACCATCAGCATGTTCATCGACGACGAGCTTGACCTCGATGAAAAGATCGAGTTCGTTGAAAATATCCATGAAGACGCGGCGTTCAAAAACGAAGCCATAAAACTGCTGAAACAGGAAAAGGAACTCTCTCAGGACCTGGTTGAGCAAATTCCTGCTGTTTCCCTCGATCTTCCTGCAAGAAGAAGACCTCCTGTTTCCATCCCCTTTACCATTGCAACAGCCGCGCTTGCCGTTACCGTTGTTCTCCTGACCTTTGTTCTGCTGGTGCAGCAGCAGACAGGCCCTTCCCCCTACCGGTTTGTTCTTTACCAGCCCGATGCAGGCCGGGCCGAGATAGCAGGAAGCTTTACCGGCTGGCAGAGGCTGCCCATGAATGAGCTTGGCACAACCGGATACTGGGAGATACAGCTCGACCTTTCAAAAGGCGAGCACCGCTACTCCTATATCCTGGAAGGCGATAAACGCATTGCCGACCCCACGGTATTGACCCTGTCTCTTATACACATCTGACGCTGCCGACGAAGAGGATAGTGTAGATCTCGGTGGTCGCCGTATCATT
>OMKS01004305.1_pt1 | contig 10780 bp, 4 predicted proteins | sample 1674721 | NCBI WGS metagenome assembly OMKS01 (sample SAMN06264996, study PRJEB25208) | sediment metagenome | isolation source: hot spring sediment | place: USA: California | collected 2014-09-02 | reverse complement strand
GATTTGTCGCGGCTGTATTCCAGCCCGGGAGCATAATGCATTCGGTTGCCCAGCAATTCCTGAAAGGCTGCTTTCGGAGTTTGGGAATCTTCTTCTTTTCCATCGAAAACCCAGGTTCCCATTTGGTCGTGCGGAGCATCGGCCAATGGCCCGATTACTGCCAGTGAGCGGATTGCTTTGGAAACGGGCAGAGTATGCTTTTCGTTTTTCAACAACACCATACTGTTGCGTGCCAGATCGCGGGCATGTTTCAGGTGCGATTGTGCCAAAATGGTGTCGGAGCTTAGCCCGCTGTTTTCAATGGGTTTATCAAAAAGTCCCAGCTGAAATTTTACGCGCAAGATGTTTGCCACCCGCTCATTAATAAGCTTTTCGCTGATTTTGCCTTCTTTGACCAAATTTTTCAGGTTTTCGATGTAGGCTGTGGTCGCCATTTCCATATCCACACCGGCATTTACGGCAATTTCGGCAGCATGTTTTTTATCTTTTGCATAACCATGGGAAATCATTTCTTCAATGGAAGCCCAGTCGCTCACTACCAGTCCTTTGTAGTTCCATTCATCGCGAAGAATGGTTTTTAAGGTGAATTTGTTTCCGGAGGTTGGTACACCGTTTAAATCGTTAAAGGCCGACATAAAAGTGAGAACTCCTGCGTCTTTGGCCGCCTCAAACGGTTTCAGGTGTACGTTTCGCAAAAGAGGCTCGGGGATGTATGTTGTGTTATAATCGCGGCCGGCTTCTGCCATACCGTAACCCACAAAATGTTTTGCACAGGCGGCTATCGCCGAAGCATCGGTTAAATCGCCCTGAATGCCTTGCACCATCACTTTGGCAAACTGTGAAGTCAGGAATGGAGATTCTCCTGTACTTTCGGCAATGCGGCCCCAGCGCGGGTCCCAGGTAATATCTATCATGGGAGCAAAGGCCCAGTTTATTCCCATGGAAGCTGCTTCAACTGCAGAAATGCGCATGGCTTGTTTTACCAGCGCGGTGTCCCAAGAAGAGGCCATTCCAATTGGAATGGGGAATATAGTGCGGTACCCGTGAATGACATCGCGCCCAAAAAGCAACGGAATTCCCAGCCGGCTTTCTTCTTTGGCAATACGTTGAATTTCAACCACTTTCTCGGCCCCCTGGATATTCAGAAATGAACCGACGCGTCCTTCCCGCACAGCTTTTTTCAGCTCCTCATCGCTTGTAAAATAAAAGTCGGCAGCCTGAAACATCTGACCAATTTTTTCTTCCAGGGTCATTTTATCCAGAAGGTCATAGATATCCTGTTCAAACCTTTCTGTGAAGTCTTGTGAATCAGAACATCCGGCACCCAGGATTAAAAGAAAAAATACCAGCCCAAATAAACTTCTCATTTGTTTAATTTTCAGTGCATTATTTCAGTCGCGATTGAAAATTTTGAAAAAAAAAAGGTGCTCAAAAGGTTTATTTAGTTGCAGATCAGGTTTTAAACTGATTTTTCACACTAAAATCAATTACCTGCCAGTGGCTGGTAACCTTTTGAACACCTTCTTAAAACTAAACTAAACTATGAACAGTGAATGGTTTTCTGAATTATACAGGAAAACCCATTCACCGTTTCTTCTCTCTGTAAATACTATTCTGCCGGAACAAACACCCATGTCCAGCCGGTAGCCCAGGCTGCATTGGGAACATACAATACCATTTTGTCTTCGGTGAGTTCCACAATATTAAAAATGCCTGCATTTCCACCACCTTCTTCTGAACCTAAAATATTTGCACCACTAATTTCAAGCGTTTGGTTTGCAACGTCCAGTACAAAACTTCCGTTTACAGGTGAAGCATCGGGACCACTATAATAGGTAAAGTTTGCAGCGCCATCAAGGTCGAAGCTCATTCTTCCTGCGGCATCGGATGGAGGACAGCAGTCTCCGGCTGCATTCCACCAAACGGCCCATGGATTATCCGGGGCAGACATGAACCACCACAAACGGTTATCAGGTGCAGGACCGCCATCGAACACCCAGGTTTTACCTGCTGAGGTGTTTTCACTCACCAGGTCATACCAGTCCTGTTCGAGTGGTGTGTCCAACACATCCACCTGAACATCGATGGTTTTCTCGAAAAATTCTGCTCCCAGGGTTCCTATAAAAGTAAAAGTTGAAGTTCCCGGAATGGGATAAACAATTTCTACTTTATTCGTAAGGGCTTTGCCCAGATTGTAGTCCCAGTAACCGGTTACTCCGGGCGTATTCATGCTCAATACAATTTTATTTCCATTGGATGAATTTTGGGTTGCAACCAGCTCAACTCCTTCAACAGTTGTACTGTTTTTAAGAAATTGTTCGTCAACGATTGAATTGCACGATGCCACAACCAGTGCCAGTAATCCAACCAAAAGACTGTATAATATTCTATTTCTTTTCATTTGTCGTAAGTATTAAAATTAAACCTTATTACCATCCCGGGTTTTGTTCGTAAACCCCATTTGACAATCTTATTTCAGTTTCAGGAATTGGAACGCGTCCTTTGGTTTCCGGTCTGTATGTCACGCGGTAAATAGCTTCCGATCCTGAATTTCTTACAGGTATTGCATCGTTAAAGGCATTATCAACATCTCCCCAGCGAACCAGGTCGAACCAACGCAATCCTTCAAAAGCCAGCTCATGCATTCTTTCCTGTTTCAGCGCTTCAAGGGAATATTGCACAGGATCTAAACCTGCCCTGGCTCTTACTGCATTCAATCCGTCTGCCGTACCGCTGATTTCAGAGTGCATGAGTAATACATCGGCATATCGCATCAGAATATAATCCTGTGCGTGCATCAGCTGCATGTCGGTATTCCCCCAATTGTACAACTGTACAAACATGCCTACGTTAGCTTCCCGTTCCGGATCCCAATATTGAAGAGCAGTATATTTCTTATTAAACAGACCGGTTTCGTGATCACCTTTATCTCTTTGGTAACCATCTGTGCCTTGATCGGCCTGGCCAACCTGAAGGATTGAGCCCAGTTTCCTGGGGTCGTCGTTATCCCATTGGTTGAATAATTTGGGATTTACCGTACACCAGCCCCAGCCCTGTCCGAAAGGTACCAGCGAGTTATCGCGAAGTGCAGTAAACAAAGCATACCTGTTGGTATAAATGTTTCCGTTGCTCCATCCCCAGTCTCCGAAAGAGTACCGTTGGGCAAACATGGTTTCGTAGTTACCGGTTCCGAAAGTTGGCGAATGACCATCCTGTCCAACCCACGACAATCCTTCTTCTTCGGCCCATGGAAGAACGGTTGTACCTGCGGCTATATTTAAATAGGAGTATGGCCAAAGGTTTCTGAAATCTTCTGCCAGTCTGTACCCGCTGTTATTTATCAGGTCATTCAGGTGGTTTAGCACATCAGATGCTGAAAGGGAACCACCTTCCACCAGGGGCAGTTCGCTGGTTGACTGACCTTCCATATTGGTCATGTAACCGGTATAGTATAAATAAACCCTTGCCAGATAAGCTTGTGCAACCCATTTGTTGGCGTGTCCGTATTGCGATGTTGGAATCTGTGTGAACGGAACAGCCGGCATGGTTTCTATGGCCTGTTTCAAATCGGATGCAATTTGTGCAAAGGTTTCAGTAAAAGTTGAGCGGGGCGCATCCCTGGGGTCGTCGAGCGCAACAATCAGTGGCACACCTCCAAAGAATTTTCCCATACGGAAATAGTAGAAAGCTCTCATAAAAAGTGCTTCACCAATGGCCTGGTCTTTAAACGCCTGTGCTTCTTGAGGGCTACTGAAGAATGTGGAAAAGTCAGCCTCAACAGTATTTTCGATAATCCCTGTTGCTCTTACAATTCCGTTATAGGATTGTACCCACAAATCGCGATAGGTATCCTCGGCAGGGTCTTCAAAATTATCCACCCATTTGGCCGATTTATCATCGGGGCCACCGCCTCCCAGCATCATGTCCGACATTAAATTGGCGGCAACCGCTTCGTCGCTGTGCACGTTCGGGGTATAAATCGCATTATAAACTCCCGCCATAGCTTCTTCAATATCCTGAGGAGTTCTGTAAAAAGTCTCCAGGCTTTTTCCATACAAATTGTCTGTGTCCAGTAAATCCTGGCTGCAGCCTGATGCAAGAACGAGTCCTGCAAAAAATGTAATATATATTAGTTTTTTCATCATCGTATATTTTTAATATTAAAAGGCGACACTTAATCCAAACATTACGGTTCTTGGCAATGGATATAACCCAAGGTCAATCCCTGAAGCCCAACCGGCATCGTGTCCGAAACGAACTTCCGGGTCCATTCCATCATATTTGGTAAAGGTGTACAGGTTGTTTACGGCAGCATACACTTTTAGGTTCGATACGGCCCTGTAAGAGGAAAGCATTTTACTGAAATCGTACCCAATGGTTAAGTTGCTTACTCTTACATAGTCGGCATCGTGCATATAAATATCAGACATAAATTGCTGGTTCCTGTTTGAACCGTAAGTCAGGCGAGGCATCTTGTTGGAAGTACCTTCCCCATGCCATCTTTCAAATACACTTGACGTATAGTTTTGTGTAAACTGGTCGGCAAACGAACGGTACGACTGCATCACCTGCATGCCGAATTTTCCGGTCAGCGTTGTGTTTAAATATACACCTTTGTATTCCAGATTTATCTGCGCACCCATCTCGAAATCAGGATTTGGGTTCCCCAGGTAAACTTTGTCTTTCTCATCAATTACGCCATCCTGGTTTTGATCCACAAAGCGGACATCACCCGGTCGTTGGTCATTAAAATAAGGTGTTCCGTTAGGTGTTACCCAGGCGTCAACTTCATCCTGGTTTTGCAGGATTCCGTCGGTTTCGTACCCGTAGAAAAACCCGATGGGTTGTCCAACCTGTACTCTTGAAATCGCGGCAGTACCCTGTGAAAGCACATGCGAAGGTCCGTGAATGATTCCATCGGTATTGGCAATCCGGGTTACTTCGTTTTTATTGTAGGCTCCGCTTAGGGTTAATCCATACCTGAAATCGTTCACTCTGTCGTTCCAGTTCAGTGCGATTTCAAAACCGGTATTTTGAATGTCGCCACCATTGATGTATGGAGCGGCAGCACCGGATGTTCCCAGAACAGGAGCCTCGAGCAGCCAGTCTTTGGTTGTTTTCTTGTACCAGTCTAAGGTAACTCCCATCCGTGAATCAATCAGTCGGGCATCCAAACCAATGTTCAGCTGTTCCGAGGTTTCCCAGGTAACATCCGGGTTAGGTACTCTTTCAGGATAGGCCGTTGTGCCTGATACAGGTTTGGTATCGCCGAAGAAATATCCCGGGAAAACGTATGCGATTTGCGATGAGTAGATAAAGTTGGGAATGGATTGGTTACCATTCTGTCCCCAACTGGCCCTCAGTTTTGCAAAATCAACAATATCGGTTACACCATCCCAAAAATCTTCACTGGTGATAATCCAACCAGCCGAAACTGAAGGGAAATAACCCCATCTGTGTCCTTTGGCAAAGTTGGAAGAACCATCTGCACGCATGGTAACTGCAAGCAGGTATTTTTCCTGGTAATTGTATTGTGCCCTGGCAATGTACGACATTAAACCACCGCCACCAGCAGCCCAATCGGCACCCCAGGTATTGATATCGCTGATAGAACCGGGACTTTGTGTATTATTTACATAAGCGTAACGTGGATCTCCCGGGAAAAGCAGATTCGTCCTTGACCCACCTACTTCTGTATTGATTTGGTTTTGAAGCAACTCGTAACCCACCAGACCGTTAATGTCATGGTCGCCAAATCTTTTTCCATAAGAAAGGGTGGTTGTCCATGTCCAGTTGTTGCCAAAATACTGGCTTTGCTGAGCTCCATTCGTTGCGTCAGTGTAAAGCGTTCCCAGTCGATAGGTCGGGTTCATTGACCTGTTGTGACCAAACCAGGCATCGATACCGTAGGATGAACGCAATTTCAGATCTTTAATCGGTTCCAATTCTGCAAAGAAGTTACCCACAACGCGGTTTCCTTTGCCATAGTTGTAATTGGATGCGTAGTACATCGATGCTATAGGGTTGGTATGCTGATTAATGCCATCCATGGTCGGCGTAAATCCAAACTGGTTGATGTTGTTGTCGATTGCCGGTTGCCAATAAGCAGGCATTAACGGATGTTGAACAAGCGCGTTGTGCAGGTCATTCCAGTAAATATTTCCTGTCCTTGCACTTCTGTTTTCGGTATTTGTGTAGGTTAAATTTTCACCAATGGTAAGAATGTTGTGTTCATCATTCTTTTTCAATACCATTTGGGTATTCATTCTTGCAGTCAGTCTTTTATATCCTGCGTCGGTAATGTCGCCACCGATAATACTTTTCTGATCGAAATAGGAAATACCCATTGCGTAAGAAGCATCCTGAGTTCCTCCTGTAATATTCACTGCATGGCTTTGAACCGGTGAATTTTTGGATGTCATCTCATCAATCCAGTTGGTGCCTTCCCAGCCATTTTGCAGTTTATCCCAAACTTCTTCACCTAGCTGGGTGCCCAATCCCGGGTAATTGTTGTTTAGCCAGCTGTTGTTTTTGATTCTGGATTCCCAGTCAAACGGGGCCAAACCATCGTTTACCCTGCCTTCGTCCATAATATACATATATTCCTGGGCGGTTAACGGGTCAAGGTTTTTGTAAATATTCTGAACTCCGTAGTAGGTGTCGTAAGTGATTTTGGCATGCCGGTCCTGACTGCCTTTGACAGTTGTAACAAGCACAACGCCGTTGGCTGCCCTCGAACCGTAAATGGCGGCAGAAGCCGCATCTTTTAACACATCGATGGATTCGATATCCGATGCATTCAGATAATCGATATTGCCAACAGCAACACCATCAACAATGTATAAAGGATTTGAATTACCAATGGTTCCCAAACCACGAATGGTAACCCTCGTTCCTGCGCCCGGTGCGCCGTTGTTTCTGGTAATACTGATACCAGCCGCCACACCTTGCAGTGCTTCCATAGCCGAACCTGTATTCATTTCTGCAATGTCTTCACCTTTTACATTCAGGTTTGATCCGGTTGTTAAGGCTTTCTTTTGTACACCATATCCTACAACAACCACTTCCTCTAAGTCGAATGCATCAGGCTCCAATGCAACGTTGATTTCGGTACGGTTGTTAACGGCAATTTCCTGAGTACGCATACCAATAAAAGAGAATTGAAGTACTGCATCTGATGGAACCTGCAGCTCGTAATTCCCGTTGAAATCGGTAACTGTACCCGTTGTAGTTCCCTGAACTACCACTGACACTCCCGGTAAAGGTTGGCCATCATCAGTCGCAGTAACCACACCGCGTAATGTGACTTCCTGGGCATACACACCAAGAGTGAGCAGTGAACTCAAAAAGAAAAAAAGAATTTTTTTCATAGGATTCATTTTAATTTTTACTTAAAAATTTCAATTTTGGGCTGCTAAGATGCGGTTTTAACATTTATTAAGTAAAAATTATGATGCTGCAAAAATACATCAGCGAATGTTTTTGAATACATCAATAACTCATCATTGATTTTTTAATTATTTGATAATAAATAAATTATGAATGTATTTTTTGACAAAACGCTACATCATAAGGACATGTGTTAAAAAACATGTTTTGGGTTTTGGCTGTTTTTCCAGGTTAAATATTCAGTAAGAATGTGGTCAGGTTGGTTTCGCGTTCGAGGTTAAATCTTTTTCGTAACCGGTAACGGGCAATCTCAACGCCACGGTTTGAAATGTTTAGCAATACCGCAATTTCCTTGGTTGTAAGATTCATCCGGATATACGCCGAAAGTTTCATTTCCCGGGCTGTTAATTCCGGGTATTTATCTCTTATCTTTTTAAAAAAATCCTTGTGTACTTCTTCAAAATAGGTTTCAAATATCTGATTTTGCTGCTCATTGTCTATTTCTTTGTTGATGCGCCTGTTTAAAGCTGAAAGTTTCGTTTTTACAGAGCCATCAGTGGCGGTTTTTTGGAGGTGCTGTAGTTCTTCCTTTAGTTTAATCAATAACTCATTTTTATGAATAATACTCATGGTTTGGTTGGCCAGTTCTTTATCACGATGCTGCATTTCGGCCATTAACTTTTCGTTTCTGAGACGGATGTTTTCTTTTTCGGCCAAAAGGGTTTGCTGACGAAAAGTTTGTTCGCGTTCTTTTAATTCATTCCGATGTTTCTTTATCTCTTTTCTTTTAAGGGTGTTTACCCGGTTTGAAAAGAATTTATAAATCAGGAGAAGGATTAATCCGAATAGGAAAAGATAGAGAAGGTAGGCTAGTCCCGACCTGTACCAGGGGGGCATAATTTTAAACTGAAAGGTGGAAACTTCACTCTCTTCGCCATAAATATTACGGGCTTTCAGTTTAAAAATATATTCACCTTCACGCAGGTTGGTAAAATCACGGTAATGGTCTGCACTCCAGTCAGACCAGTCATCATAATAATTTTCGAGCAGGTAACTAAACTGCAACCGGGAGTATCCCTCAAAAAATGGTGCTGCAAAATGAAACCGGAATGCATTTTTTTTGTAAGGAAAAGCAAAATTGTTTCCGGTTGTTCTGTTCAGCAATACAATAGTGGAATCTAAATTTGGCAGCTCAACCTTTGTAATAAAAGATTGATAAGCGCGGTTATACGATTTCAGGAATTTGCTTGAATAGTGGGCAAATCCGTTTTCGATGCCAATAAACACATGGTCGTTGTTAAACGGATAAATAAATTCAAATTCATTGATAAATTGATTTTCAAGCGGTTTGAAAGGCGTTGTGATTTTAGTGTAGGTTAAATCTTCATTTAATCGGAACACTCCTGATTCTTCATCCGAAATAAACCAGTAATTTCCTTCATTATCAGGAACAAAAGTTTTTAGTCTTCCCAAAACAGGAAAATTTTCAGTAAAACGGGTTGCAGGGACAAATGTGTTGGTTTCGGTATTAAAACGGTAAATACCGGCGATGGTTGAAATATAAGGTTGATTATCGAATCCAAATAAAATGTTCTGTACGTCAGAAGGTAACCCATTACTGGAATTAAAAATGGAATAACTTATTACCGTGTCGAGTTCCTGATTTAAATGAATTCTGAACACCCCCTTGCCGCCATGACTCATCCAGATTGTTCCATCGTCGCTTTGCCATAAAAAACGGCTTGATTCATTAAACCCTTTTATTGTTTTTGAATGGTTCCAGGTATTCCCTGTTTTGCTGAATATTTGCAACCCGTTATAATGACCCCCAAGGAGCAAATCTTCCCGGTTATTGAGTTGAATGTAATCCCAGCCACCTTCCTCTTCACTTATTTGCACGGCTTTATCCCCTTGTATTATAAAAGTTCCGGTGTTGTGCCCGCAAAACAGCTGGTCGTCAAAAATTTTCAGCGACCAAACCTGACCAGTTGTATTTTCAACCAACTCAAAGGGTTCGTTGTTGTACGAAAAATGATTAAATGATTTTACATACAAACCCTGATTGGTACCCAAATATAAGTTTCCGTCGAAAACCTTTGCGCAGTACCCGGCGCCCAATCCTTCAGAATCAGAAATATACGATATCGGTGAATTGGTTTCAATATAGTCGATACCATTGTCGAGCCCAAGCCAAAGGTTTTCATCGCGATCGGTAAACAGGCTGAGAACCGTGTTGTTTTGCAGCCCGCGGTTTTTATTCAGTTGCTGAATGATGTTGCCATCGGAATCAGAAATAACCACTCCGTTGGCAATGGTGCCAAAGGCAAAAAAACTTTCTCCAATTTTTGTTGCACTAAATAATATATATTCCTCGGAAAACGCTGAAACAGGAACATCCCATTTTTCCAGTTTGCCATTTTCAACCGTAAATATTCCGTCTCTGTCAGTGGCAATAAGCAGATGATTCTGCCTGACTTCCAGTATTTCCCTGATTTCTTTGCCGGTTAAATTGTCAGACCAGGGCACTTTGTCCAGTTTTCCGTTCCGGTATTCATAAATGCCTGAATCGGGTTCATATAGCAGCAACCTGTTGTTTACATGAAATGAAAAATGAAAACGGTTTTGCGGGCGGATAACCCGAATTTGGCCGTTTTGCAGAATAAAAAGGTTTTCGTATGATTGAAAAAAAATGTTCCCTTGTATGTAGTATGTTTTCCACACATCGTCAAAGTCGTTAATACCTTCAGGCAACAGGTGTCTGAGGCTCTTATACTGTACTATTCCTGTTGAATTTTGTTCAAGAATTCCAAAATCGTTAATCAGTCCAACATAAATATTGTTTTCATCATCTATGGCAATGGAACGCACAGGAGATGTTCCCGAAACCGGAATCAGGTCCCAATGGGTTCCGTCATATCGCAATACCCCGTTGTTGTTGGCAAAATACATAAACCCGTTTTTATCCTGGGCAATTCCCCAGTTCTGGGTTCCGGCTTCATAAACCAATTTTGGATAGTTCTGAATGTATGGGATTCCAGTTGTTTTAACCTGGGCATTTGCAAAAAAGGAAATCAGAACAAGGGGAATTACCATCAAATTCAGAAATAACCTGGAATGCCGCTGAAAAACATCGGCATTCTGACTTCCTTCAGATGGTTTTCCTATAGTACACGAAAATATATAACTGGATTTTCCCAAAACAAAAATATAACAGGTCAATTATTTAAAAACAATTTAAAACACAAAGTTATTGTTATTTGGTTGGATGAGAATACCTAATTAAGGTTTAATAAAGGCTGAAATGATTTTTTCCCCTTCATCCGGCGTTTTGTAATAAGCTACTTCAACATCCGGGCAGCCGGCAATCATAGCCGAAAGGTTTTTGCCTGAG
>OMKS01004300.1_pt1 | contig 10795 bp, 7 predicted proteins | sample 1674721 | NCBI WGS metagenome assembly OMKS01 (sample SAMN06264996, study PRJEB25208) | sediment metagenome | isolation source: hot spring sediment | place: USA: California | collected 2014-09-02 | reverse complement strand
CCCCTGCCACTCAGCCGCATCCTGGGTGGTCATCCCCGGCTGCTCATCGTAGGGCCGCCAGGCGCCGGTAAAACGAGCGCGCTCGCCTACGTCGCCATTGACTGTGCCCGGCGCTTGCAAGACGACGCACACGTTGCACACGTCAAACTGGATCAGAAACGGCTACCTATCTATCTCTCGCTTCTGGCGTTGGAGCCAGCAGCAGAGGCGGTAAAGCCTGACGAAACAGAGATTGACATCCTGGATCACCTGGATAACGATGAAGAGGGCGAGGACGAGGACAAAGCCGAAGTCGAGGTCATCGAACCTCTCGAACTCGAAAATGAGGATACAGAAAACACGACGCAGGAACACGGCGATACACTTCAGGAAAATCCACTGGAGAGACTTATTGAAGCCGCTATCGTGACCATTGACGGCAGTCAGGCCATGCAGACGGTACTCAAACAGGGTCTGGAGGCCGGTCGCGCCGTCGTCCTGATCGACGGATGGGCTGACGTCGCCCCGCACCGGCGGCCAGAAATAGCCGCGTGGCTCGCCACACTGATCGAACAACTGCCGGGTAATTGGTGGTTGACCTGCGCCGGTGAACGTGGTTATGCACCGCTGGCCGAGATCGACTTCGTCCCCCTGGAAATGCTCGCTTGGGACAACCGTCAAATCGAGCAATTCGCCAACCGCTGGGCCGCAATCGACTTATCGGCCAACGCTTTCCGCCGCGCCAACGTCCCGGTCAGCGACGAGGAAAGAGCGCCTACCTTTGCTCGCCAGTTGACGAGCAATTTACAACAAATGGCCCGGGCCGGCGCTTCGACTTTCGATATGGCGCTCTATACATTCACGTATTGTGTCGATGGAAAACCCTCGACGCCATCGCCGACTCGGTACACCCCCACATATCAGCGGGCTCTGAACCTGCTGCTTCCCCCAGAGGAGGCTCCAAAGGAGGCCCCAAAGGGGGAAGAAAAATCCTGGTTGACGGTCGCCTGCCGGCAGGTATTAGAGCACGTCGCCCTCGATCTCCAGCACGAGCGGAAAATGCTCGTCAACCGCCAGACACTGGAAGCCTGCATCGAAGCGGCTCTGCCTGTTGCCAGGGAATTGCCCGCACGGGCGGAAAAACAGGTCTTCACGGCCCTGACGAAAAAGCACGGCGCCCTGCTCCGAGCGCTGGGATCCGATCACTACGTTTTTCAGCACGTTCTTTGGCAAGCCTACCTGGCCGCTTGCCAAATGGGCACACTGGACGAGGACACCTTGTTATCCTGGCTGGACGCTCAGACCCACGACCCGCGCCTGGCTGCCTCATTCCGCTTCTACGCTGAAATCGGCGACATAACGCCTTTCGTGACTGCCTGGATGCGGGGTCAGGACGATATCTTCCATACCCGCCTCAACGTCCTGAGCACCTGGATCCGCGCCGCTCCCGATAACGCGGCGTGGCGCAATGGGGCCATGGCCGTCCTGGCAAAGAGCTTTTTGCAGCCTCATCTGCCCTGGCGAATCAGAAAAGCCTTGGCCCAGGCGCTGGTGACGACCGGCATGTCTGGGATCCGCTATCTCTTCAAACAAGCCTTGCAGCACAATGAGGATACGATCCGCATCGCCGCTGCCTGGGGATTGAGTCGCGTAGCGACCGAAGCGGATATCCCCACCCTGGCGGGCGCGTTGCAAGATGAAAACCCCGACGTGCGTGAAACGACGGTCCGGGGACTGGCAAACCTCGGAACCGACGCAGCCGCCCGGTTGCTGGCGCGGGTACTTCTGGAAGGTGATGAGGCTCTCAGCCTCATCGCTGGCGAGGCCCTGGGGCAGTGCGGCGCAGAAGGCGCCAGCATCCTGGAAGAGGCGATCGAACTGGAGGATGTGGTCGCGCGCCGGGCCGCTGTCATCGGCCTGGCTCAACTGCAAGCCAAAGGTCTCTTGGAAAAAGTCGCGCGGGAGGACGATCAGTGGATCGTTCGCTCGGCTGCGTCGGCAGCCTTGGAAGACATCGAGGCTCAGAAAAAAAGGGTTGGGGTCGAGGCGCCCGTTGAACTGGATCAACTTCCCTGGCTAATCTCGTGGGCCGCGTCTCAGGGCGAAAGCGTGGGTATGGGTGAGGCGGCTCGGCGCACTCTCCTGTGCGCGCTGGCGGAAGGGGATCCTCCCATCCGCATCGCCGCCGCCCAGACGCTGGCCCAGGTCGGCCGCGCGGCAGATCTTGAGGCATTGCAAGCCGCTCTGGTCACAGATGACCCTCAAGATAACCATCAAGTCATCAGCGCTGTGTTAGAAGCGTTGGCCCGCATCAGTCACCGCTACGAAGTCAATGTCACATCGGCCAGGCCCTCAGCGCCATAAGTCTCCCGGCACACCGCCGTTTCAGAGCCAGACGCCGTGTGTGACTCAAAAGCCCCCATCAAATCAACGCAGCGAACATCACCTGGAACATCTGCCGCACAAACCACAGGATGATCAATGCGATCATGGGCGCGAAATCCAGCCCCCCCATCGGCGGAACGTAGCGACGGATCGGTATCACGAGCGGATCGGTGATCTGAATCAAAAATCGGACGATTGGATGGTAGGGATCGACCCGGAACCAGGATAAAATCGCCCGTGCAATAAAGGCAAATGAATACAGATTAATCAGCCAATCCAGCAGTTGAAATAGGAAAAGAGTCACACAAACCTCCTACAGACTGCGATGAAACTACTGCTCGCCGGCTGGTGGACTGACACTTTTAACGAAACCGAACACGGATTAACACAGAGGCTCTCTGCTAGTTCGCCTGGTTGGCTTAGCAAGTGGTCAACTTTTCGCCGCTACCATGCGAAATCCCAAAGAACCAACACAGATTCATCTGGTTTTTATAGATCTGTGTGAATCTGTGAAAATCTGTGTCCAAACACTTTATGTGTTGGTTGAATGTTGAATTTGTCAGCCAACCAAGCTCGCCGGGTATCTTCTCAATAAGTTGGGGAGCTGTGGCCGGTCTCCCGACCGAGCCACAGCGGGCACGGTCAGGAGACCGGCCCGAGCAAGTTTGCCCCGGTTTATTGAGGTGATAGCTCGCCGGTTCGAGATGCAGCGTCGCTAGTACATCCGTTCGCCAAAGATCGCGCGACCAATACGCACCATCGTCGCCCCTTCTTCCACGGCGACGACGAAATCATTGCTCATCCCCATCGAGAGGTGGCGCCAATCACAAGCCGGGAAACGCTCTCGTAGAACGTCCAGCAAAGCCCGCAAATCGGCAAAGACAGGCCGTACCGTCTCCGGGTCGTCCACAAAAGGCGCCATCGTCATCAAGCCATGCACCGACAGATGAGATAACGCCAAAATCTCCTCGACCTGGGCAAAGAAGGCCGCGCGCCCCCCACCTGGCAGGTTGAACCCGTATTTGCTCTCCTCGCCGGAGACGTTGCACTCCAGAAGCACCGGCAACGTCACGCCTCTCTCACCGGCAAAGCGAGCGAGGTAGCGCGCGATTTTTAACCGGTCGACCGAATGCACGTAATCGTAATGCGTGGCCGCCAGTTCCGCCTTGCGGCTCTGGATGTGACCGATCATGTGCCAGGTCGGCTGGGCATCGGCGATAGCTGCGCGCACGTCTGGAATTTTAGAAACGCCCTCCCGGACACGGTTCTCGCCAAAATGGCGCACCCCGGCCTGGTATGCAGCGACGACTTCCTCGACGGAGCGGGTCTTGGTCACAGCGATCAACGTCACGTCATCCGGCTCGCGCCCAGACTTCGATGCCGCTTCGGCAATACGTTCCCGGACTTGCATCAGGTTACCTGCAATATCTGTCATTGCGTCAACTCCACGATCACGCCAAAACGACCGGTACGTCCGCCCTCTGCTCGATGGGAAAAGAACTCATCTACCCGGCACGACGTACACAGCCCCGACGCCTCGATCTCCTGAACGCCCACGGCGCGAAGTTGCGACCGCACCGCGCCGGGCAAATCCAGATAAACACGCCCATTGACGGCCCGCGCCAGGTCCGCTCCGGAGGGGCAAGCGGTCTGGACTGCGGTCACAACCTCCGGCCCCACCTCGTAGCAGCAGGGGCCGATGGCTGGACCAATCCCGGCCCATATATCGGCGGGATCGCTTTTCATCTGCGTGACCATCGTGAGCACCGTCGCCCCGACACTGCCCGCCGCCACGCCTCGCCAGCCAGCGTGGGCAATCCCGGCGACCCGCTGCACTCGGTCGTAGAAAAAAACCGGGGTGCAGTCGCCAAAACGCATCAGGATTGGCGTGCCCGGTGCATTCGTCACCAGGGCATCGGTCGCCGGCAGCACGGTTCCCAGGTGAGCCTGTCTGACGACGCCCACACGGGCCCCGTGCACCTGGTGAGGGCTGACGACCGCTCTCTGGCATAGGCCCACCGCACCCATAGCCCGCCGGTGGTTCTCCTCGACAGCCGCCGGATCATCGCCCACGGTGTGGCCCAGGTTGAGCGTGGCGTAAGGCGCCTGGCTCACCCCCCCGATGCGGGTCAAGACGGCATGTCTCAGCCCAGACACGTCATTCAGTCCCTCAAACCGGTACAGCAACACAGGGCCAATCTGCTCACGGATCACTAGAATTTACCTCGTCCACTCAATCGCCAGAGATTGAACTTACACCTTTTCAGTCAACGATTCTTCGACTTCTTGCATCGTCTCCTGGACGAGCGGATAAGACAACCAAACCGTCGCCATGCCGAAGAGCGTCCCCGTGAGCACTCGCATCGTCGGCGTCGTCTCGTGGGGCATAAGCGGGCCATTCGGCCAGATGAGGGGGAACAGATAGGAGACAAACTGGTACCCGCCATCCAGAAGCATCGGCAGGATGCCGATCACGAAGTAGGCCCACAGAGGCAGCGAAGGCACACGCCACCGGCGACGCAGCAGGCTATAAAGCAGCCCGGCGATAAAAATTGTACCGTAGATAGCCACGTCTCGCTGGCAAATCCCGATCTTGTATCCAATCGACGCATGGCCAACCAGCGCTCGCGTCTCCAAGCCAATGTCGATAGATGTCCCCAGCGCACGTTCCAGTTCCGACACAGTGTAGGTCAATTGAGGCCCAAACAGGAAAAAGGAGCGTTGGGGCAATTGATGACACAGTGGGCGATAGATCAAATAGATCGTCCTGGCTGCCCCGGTCATGCCCAAATACATCAACGCCGGCGCCAGGATAGGCAGGCCCACGTAAAGAAAAGCGAGCGTGTTGAAGATGGTCAGCCAATGTTTGGCCAGCCAAAAGACAAAGCGATTGGCGATAGCCACGACAGGAGTGGACAATTTCTCTGCCTGGCGGGCCGCCTGTTTGGCCACGCGTCTTCGTTCCACCTCGGCCAAAATCTCAGCCGTGGTGACCTGCGCATCCCCTGTCTCGGACGACTGTGCCGGCGTCAATGGCGACCGGGACGCCTGTTTCCGTCGATCTTTTTCAAGCATCCCGCTCACTCGCTGATTCGCCACGTCTTTCATTCATCATCCAATCCCAACAAAATACTCCACTCACTGTGAATCCCTTCCTCGGTCACGCCATAATAGACGCGCAGATCATCATCTTGACGCTGTACTAAATCGTAACGCTCCTTGCCTCGATGTTTCCGCTTGCGCAAGACGCCGATATTGCCCTGCCATTCGATCTGCCCGGCGTCCACCGGATTTTCCTCATTTTGGGTGATCGCGTAATGCCACAAGCGGCGCGCTGATTTGCGGGTCACGTTCTTGACCACATTGTTATTGCGCAGATCACGCATCGTGTGATAGGGCGTCCCCTGGCGCTTCTGGGTCGACACGATCTCCACGCCGGTGCGTGGTGGTTCAACGTCATCGGTCGAATCTTCCAGCCGGATAGTCGTGGATCCAGATCGCTTGACCAAATTCACGATCTCATCCCGTACGGCCAGGTCGGTCTCGCCCTCACTACGCACGTAAATTTTGTTGTCGTCAATTGCGTAAGGCGGATCTCCTCCCCGAGGCACAAAAATACGCACGATTTTGCGTCCCTGGGTTTCCTGAACGTCCGCCTTCACCTCCAGGGGCGGCGTGATCCGTCGCTCAATCTCCTCGTGAAGGGATTTGACCAAGCTCGCCGGATTACTGACGCCCTCCGGACGCTCTTTGGAATTCGCGCTGACTCCCACGTAAACTGTGCCGCCATTGGTATTGGCGAACGCACACACGTCGGCCAGGATGGCGTAACGTCGTCCTCCCCGGCGCGTGTAACCCACGTGAAATGATTGCACGATGGAATTCCCCTCATCTCGCGCCTCCTGGATGTGATCTAAAGGCGCCTCCGTCCGCCGATAAGGCCGCGTGCGGGCAAAGTCGTTGCTCAGGAACACCTCGTGCAGGGCTTCGAAACTGACCTCGGCCAAAAGCACCTCTGTCACGCGATCCCCAACACCCAAATGTTTGGGATCGTTGGGATCCCGCACCAGTCGATGGTTATCCGAACCCTGGATGCAGCGCATGGGGCGCGGGTATTCGGGGCGCGATCCATCGAAGAAGCGCATGGTCGTGCGTCGCCCCTGTTTCTCTAAATCGGTCACCTCCAAAGCGTGTAGATGCGGGTCCTGGGTGTAGGCCATGCGTGTCTGCCCCCCCAGTCCCGAGCGTCGCCGGGCCACACCGTGAGAGGAGTTCGCGTGTGCGGCGATGACGATCCCCCCCGCCTCATCGATGACTTGGTAAGCGGTCAGGACGTCGATAGTCGCTCCAACCTCACCGGTACCCTCATCCAATTTATCCAGCGGGATATTGAGACGGCGAAGGAGAAATTCCAACTCCCGCAGTTCAACCACTGGCGAGAAGATGCCCAGGATATGAAAGCCCAACGTCGCCGTAAACTCAAACCCCGGCAGAACCAAGATCTTCTTTCTCAGCCGGCGATACTCGTTTAATGAATGCTTCTCATCTCCACGCAGCCGATTGAGCTGCTCTAACATACTCAATTGTTCTATTTCTTCTATCATCGCCCGATAACCGGCCACGGTGTTGTGATCAGTGAAAGCGATGATGTCCAATCCTTTTTTCTCTGCCTGGAGTAAAATATCCAGATATGAGATATCAGGGTCTAAAAAATCAGCTGAGGCAGGTGTGTGCAAATGCAGATCAACCTGTCTCCACTGAAGGTTATTTCGTTTATTTCCTTTTGACATTTTCTCCTACCCATTCTTTCAAATACTCTGTAGCTGAAAGCATCCTCCCGAAACAAGCACTATATCGCCATCACATGACGCCGAGATTGACGTAAAACGGGAATCCCAACGAAGAGGAACGCTTATCACAGATGTCTGAAATGTTTGAAAAAGCGATTATTTGGAGCCTGCGCAGGGGAGAGAGGAGGGAGAACCCACCGGCACACACTTCTCATCGAAATGTCGCCACGCGCCGAAAGCAACGAGTACGTTTTGAGCAAACACTTGTCACAGGCGTATCTTCTCGATCATCCGGGGTTATGCAAATCGAAGGCAACATCGCGAGCACGCTCACGCGATTGCACGCATTCCGACCCACTTCCACCCCGGCTTTTGGAGAAAATACGCACAAACGTCGTTGTAACCGTAACCGTAGCCGACTGAACCCATCATCAGGGCTCAGGGCCAATACCCAATAAGTAAAAGGAAGATCGATAAAAGAGCACCGAATCTCAATAACCACCCGGCAGAAAACCTGTCAGCCAATCAGTCGTCTTACTGACAGGGAAATCTCCTCGACTATGTCCGGATACCCATTTAGACCAAATCGCCCCTCCCCAAAAAAATACGTCGACCTGGTCAATAATATCAAGGGCTCTGACGAAAGCACTCACGTCGGATCATCCAATCCTCAGGATAACGCTAGACATGCCCACGCTATCCTTGGACTTTCTTCGTTCGACCAGATTTCCTCTAACAGAGCCTCAAGTCGCATTGGTCAACGCTTTGACCACTCTGAGATCGTCAAGCCAATAATCGATTGCTCCAAACCAATGCAGACTTAGCTTCCTCCTCATTATCGGATGGTAACGGATCGGCTATCACCCGAAGCAGACGTCTCTACTGAACAGATTTAAGAATCCCCCTCCTTTCCCGATAACGTATCTGCGATTAATTCGATCAACTCATCTGGGCGAAAGGGTTTCAAGATAAAGGCATCCGCTCCCGCCCCTAGACAATCGGCAGCGCGATCCATCCCTGAAGTCATCACAATCGCCGTATCATCGAACGATTTCACCGCTCTGACATCCCGCAATACTTCAAGCGTATCGCCCCGCTCCGAATATACATCCATCAAGAGCAAAACTGGCTTAAACTGAGATGCTTTCGAAAGCACCAAGTCTGGATTTGGTTCCACGATCACCTTATATCCCTCGAATTCCAATACTGTCTTGATGAGACCACTGAACGTGGGATCATCGTCAACTACGAGAATATCACACATTATCTGACCTCTCTGCAATTCTAGCGAAGCATCCAAGGCAATGTTTGCCGGGCCAATATGGCATGTACCTTCTCATCGATAATGAGGGGATATGTAGGGGAATACCATTCCACCCTACGTTTGCCCCGATTTTTTGATAAGATACCAACTTGACAATGGCACATTTGTCCCCGGCGAATGAATTCGCGGGCCACAACTGCAAAGTCGGCCTACGTCGACTATAAACTAACCTGCGAAGGCAGGTTTTGCAGTGCGTGATTTTTACGCGCTGTAGCCACGCGGTTTTAACCGCTGTGCGCTGTAATGTGCCATTGTCAAACTAAGGGTCATGCGCTGCCAGATTCATCACTAATCAAAGCCGTTGCAAAAACATCGTCAACCCGCTCGGCCAAGACGAAGTTAAGCATATCACGGACCTCGTCGGGTATATCGTCCAGGTCCTTCTCATTCTGGCTGGGCAGAATGACCGTCTTGAGTCCAGCGCGGTGGGCAGCCAGCACTTTGGCTTTCACTCCACCCACCGGCAACACCTGCCCTCGTAACGTGATCTCCCCGGTCATCCCCACGTCGTCGCGCACCCGGCGACCGGTCAGCAACGAGGCTAACGCAACGGCCATTGTCACGCCAGCCGACGGGCCATCCTTGGACACCGCCCCTGCCGGCACGTGCAGGTGAATGTCTGTCTTCTCGAAAACCTCATCCGGTATACCCAGATCTCTGGCTTTCGAACGCACATAACTGAGCGCCGCTTGCGCCGATTCCTTCATCACCTCTCCCAATTGTCCCGTGACGGTAAAGCCCTTCTGCCCAGGCATCTTGGTCGCCTCGCAGAATATCAGGTCGCCGCCGGAAACGGTCACGCTCAAGCCCGTCGCCACGCCGGGCAATTGGGTGCGCAAGGCGGTCTCGGGGAAGTAGCGTGGTTTTCCCAAGACCTCAACGACGTTACGCTTGGTCATACGCGCCGCTTCGGTATCTCCCTCGGCAATGCGGGTCACGATCTTCCGACACACTTTCCCGATTTCTCGCTCCAGGTTGCGTACGCCGGCCTCGCGAGTGTAATCGCGGATGATCTGCCGCAGCGCCCCCTCGGTAAAACCTAACTCCTCCTTTCGCAACCCGTTCTCCCGGAGCTGGCGGGGGATGAGATAGCCTTGCGCAATGTGCACTTTTTCCGTCTCAGTATAGCCCGAAAGTTTCAATATCTCCATCCGGTCTCTCAAGGGCGCCGGAATGGGATCGAGCAGGTTAGCCGTCGTGATGAACATCACCTGAGAAAGGTCAAAAGGCACGTCCAGGTAATGATCGCGGAACTCGCGATTCTGTTCCGGATCCAGCACCTCTAAAAGCGCCGACGCGGGATCGCCCCGGAAATCCTTGCCCAGCTTATCCACCTCGTCGAGCATGAAGACCGGGTTCTTCGACTCCACCCGGCGCAAGGCCTGGATGATCCGCCCCGGCAGCGCGCCAATGTACGTGCGACGATGGCCACGGATTTCTGCCTCGTCCCGTACACCGCCCAAGGACTGGCGGATAAACTTACGTCCCATCGCCCGGGCAATGGATTGGCCCAGGCTGGTCTTGCCGGTGCCGGGCGGCCCTACGAAACAGAGGATCACACCTTCTCGCTCACGACGAATCAGATCGGTCTGTTCTCGTTCCTCCAACTCTTCCTGTCGTTCTTCCCGCAACTTACGCACCGCGAGGTATTCGAGAATCCGCTCCTTGATTTCTTCCAGGTCGTAATGATCTTCATCCAGCACATCACGTGCGTGCCGAATATCCAGGTCATCCTCTGTCGAAATTTCCCAGGGCAAGCTGGTCAACCAATCCAGATACGTGCGGATGACGCCGTACTCAGCAGCAGCCGAGGGAATTTTGCTCAGGCGGTCCAATTCCCGACGCGCTTCCTTCTCCGCTTCCTCAGGCATACCGGCTTCGTCGATTTTCTGGCGGAATTCTTCCACCTCCATCTGGTGCTCGTCCGCCTCACCCAACTCCCGTTGAATGGCCTTGAGTTGTTCGCGCAAGAAATACTCGCGCTGGGTCTTCTCCATTTCTGATTGCGCGTCGCTCTGGATCTTGCGGCCCAGTTCCAAGACCTCTAGTTCCTTCGTCAAAAGCCCCAGCAACCCGCGCAACTTCTCGGTGGCATCGTCTACCTCCAACAGCGCCTGAGCATCGGAGAGGCTGAGGGTCTTGATCTGGTTGGCAACGGCGTAGACGAGCTGGAGCGGGTCTTCCAGATTGACGACCAGTGAGCTCATCTCCTCGGGAACCGCTGGAGTCAAGTCAGTCAGTTGATTGAACCCATCGGCGATGCTGCGACGCAGGGCCTCGACCTCAGGCGACATCTCGACGATCTCCGGCGCTATGG
>OMKS01004299.1_pt1 | contig 10797 bp, 9 predicted proteins | sample 1674721 | NCBI WGS metagenome assembly OMKS01 (sample SAMN06264996, study PRJEB25208) | sediment metagenome | isolation source: hot spring sediment | place: USA: California | collected 2014-09-02 | reverse complement strand
AAGTAACTGTATGTGATCAATCAAAATTATTTTGATTGGCAACTAAATATAGTTACTTTTGCATGGGATCAAAGAAGGATAAACTGATTGCCCGCTTTTTAGCACAACCGTCTGATTTTCATTATAAGGAGATGGTCAGATTATTGGGGTATTTTGGATTTGAGCAGGTAAAAAAGGGGAGGACTTCCGGTTCAAGAGTGAAATTCATGAATACGGACGGGGTATCCGTCATGATGCACAGGCCGCATCCCTCGGGAGTCGTGAAGCATTATCAATTAAAACAGATAAAAGATTTGTTGGGATTATGAAATACCTGGAATATAAAGGTTATTCGGGAAGCATCGAGTACAGCAGGGAGGATAATTTGCTGTACGGTAAAGTGCTCGGTATAAACGGACTTATTTCCTATGAAGGGAAATCCGGCCTTGAATTGGAAAATGATTTCAGGGAGGCCATCGATCATTACCTGAACGATTGCAAAGAAAGCGGTATCCTGCCTGAGAAACCATTCAAAGGGAGTTTCAATGTACGGGTATCCCCTGAACTTCATAAAAAAGCTGCACTGCTGGCGATGGAATCAAAGATATCACTCAACAGTTTTATTACCGAATCGATACAGGACCGGGTCCGCAGGGTAACAGGCGAAAGGGTTTGATAAAGCAATTCCCGGTTTCCGGTTTCCGGTTCCGGTTTTCGGGTTCCCGGTTTCGGGTTTCGGGTTCCCGGTTCCGGGTTTCCGGTTTCGGGTGTCTGAATACATAATTGATGTCCGCACCATGACCTGCTCCCCTGGGTTTAAACCGGGAAAAAAACATAGAGGGTTGCTGCTGGTTAAAATAATAGACAAATACTTTTGAACTGCCCATTTCAGCCAGTTTTTCCCCACTGTAGGACGGGGTTGAAGTGGATCCCAATGCAAAACCTCCCCCGTAGATCCATACCATAACCGGTAATTTTTCTCCGGCTGACTTAGCCGGTGTCCAGACATTTAAACAGAGGCAGTCTTCGGAGACCTTCATTTCAGGCATCCCCGGGAAGGAGAATTGCATCTGTGGACAGGGAAGAGCAAACGAATAGGCTTTCAGTGTATCCTCCCATCCGATAACAGGCTGAGGCGCATGCCACCGCAGTTCTCCAACCGGCGGGGCGGCAAACGGGATGCCTTTGAAAACGGACCTGCCCTCTTCTCTGACAGCGTATCCTATAACAGCATTCTGCCCTCCCTGTCGGGATCGTTTTTCACTACAGAGACATCGTTCAATATCATCGTTTCACCGTTTTCCACCGTGAATTGCGGCCAGTGGGGCAGACCGGCGCCGTTGGGGTTCCCTGTTTTCATGAACTGAATAAGGGTATCCGACATTTTTTCCGACAGCATTCTTGGGCGTTTGCCGCCGCCTGTATGGGTGAGCATCACATCGGTGTTCGCAAACCAGAAGCAGATATCCAGGCAATGAAATGCCCTCATACGGTTGTCGAACAGCGGCGGTTCCCAGCCGAACCAGGCCACATAAACGGGGGCGGGTTGGTTGGCCTTGGCAGTAGCTGTTTCGACGACGCCCCGGCGGTTACTGGCTATCATGGTCATCAGCTCGACCGGTCTGGCACCGGGGAAGGCTTTTTCGTACCCGTTATAAACCGTTTCTGCTTTTTCGCCTAGTCCGTCCCCGAACCCGGCACGTTCCTTCAGGCTTTCTATGACTTCCTCTTTTGTGATGTTCTCAAGCCCGGGATTGGTCCTGGCGGCCGACCATTCGTGGAAGGTACTGCATATCAGCATGGGTACATCCGACGACAATCCCTCCGGTTCGGAGAAGAATTTCCCTGAAAGGATGTTCCGGTCGTCGGCCACGGGGCTGAAGCTTCCCCTGAACCGGCCGTTATCACCGGATTCCCCGGCATATTTACGGGCGGCCCTTCCGGTCAGCAGGATATAATCTTTCCAGGGCATTTCCTGCAGTTTATCTATTTCAGACGGTTTCAGTCCGGCTTCCCTCAGGATATACTCACCCACTTTCCCTGAATGTTCCGGGTCGGCAGCACTGGTTGTTGATCCGCTGAGGGGCACCATCTTATGAAACAGTCCCTTTGCTTCGGGCATGGCTGACAGGATGCACACCTTGGCACCGCCGCCCGACTGCCCCATGATTGTGACGTTACCGGGATCACCGCCGAAGTTAGCGATATTGCGGTTTATCCATTTCAGCGCGGCCACCATATCAAGGGCCCCGGCGTTTCCGGAGTCGGCATACTGTTCACCCCCGATGGCAGAGAGGTCGGAGAACCCGATCGGCCCCAGGCGGTGGTTGATGGAGCAGAACACGATATCGCCCCGGCGGCTCAGGTTCTCGCCGTCGTAACCGTCCTGTTCAATGCCGTTCCCGTTGGTATATCCCCCGCCGTGCAGCCATACCAGTACCGGCCGTTTTTTTCCGTCGGCCACAGCCGGAGTCCAGATATTGAGCTTCAGGCAATCCTCACTCACATCGTCGTAATTCCAGTTATCCACGAACGACTGGTATACATTGGCATAGCGGTTATCCATGATCTGGGGTGCCGAGTTGCCCCACCATACGGCGGGATAGACATCCTCCCAGGGTTCCGGCTCGCGCGGGGGCATGAAGCGGTTTTTACCGCCGGCATCGGCACCATACGGAATCCCCCTGAACTGGCATATCCCGCGCAGGATAAATCCTTTCACTTTTCCGTAGGTAGTTTCGGCAACAGCGATATCATCACCGATGAAGAGTTGCTGGTCGTCACTCACCGGTAATTTACCGGGGGATGAGCATGCATTAAAAGGGACCGATGCCAGACCCAGTCCGGCCGTACCGGCACCCAGTGTTGCAAAGAAATCGCGTCTGTTGGTTTTCATAATATTTCAGTGTTGTTTATGGTATATTGATCACAAGTTTCTCCAGCGGCCGTTTGGGTACGTGGTGGACACCCTGCTCATCGCGCCAGTATTTTATGTCGCCATCTTTTACCGGTTCCAGGACGACCTGTTCGATGGGTTTACCAAGGGCAATCACCTGGATGATCCTGAGGTGCGGGGGAATGTCAAGGATTTGTGAGAGGGTCTCTTTTTGTACCGAACCGATGATGCAACCACCCAGTCCTTTCTCAACGGCGGTCAGGAGGATGCTCTGTGCGGCGATGCCGTCGTCGCAGAAATAATTGGTAGCCAGCGTCGTATCGTGCAGCTGGACGATGTAGGCAGAGGGCCGTTCACCCTCTGCCGGTCCGGGCCACTCTGTCAGGTACCCGGCCCAGGCCAGGCAGGGAAAGATTTTTGCATTCATCTTCCCGGTGAAGGAGAGGGCATATTTCAGGGGCTGTGCATTCCGTGCGGATGCGGAGCATCTTGCGGCATCGATCATCTCCAGCAGATCGTCCCGTGAAACGGCATGGGATTCGTCGAACCGGCGGTAGCTCCTGTTGCGGAGGATGAGGTCTTTCAGGTTGTTCATGGTTACATTCTGTCAGATTGTACGTGGTATGCTTCCGTCATTTGTGCATTGTAAAAATAGAAAATTTGCGAACAAATATTCTGAAACAGGACACCCGGGGTGCATTATTCCGGAACACCGCCGGCCCTTTTCCCGGATTTCGTTGTTTGAAATCGTTGTATATAAACGGTTTTATTGCTATTTTGGAAACCTGTAACAGCTGTTTATTGCAGGAACGAATTTTCGGATCATGCAATGGACATGCAAGCATATAAACAACTGCGGAATACTATGAAAACAATTTCTTTCCTCCTCCTTTTAGGGAGTTTGTTACCGGCCTTTGCACAACAAAAAAACCCTACCGGGCCCGGCCGGTATCCTCCCCCTCTCTGTCTGACCACCGAACAGGATCACCGGAACATGATGGACCAGCTGGGGATAACCGAACTCAGGTCAGGAAGAAACAGCGATGCATCTGCACCGAATGCTGCCAATTACGATGAGTCCCTGGCCAATCCCTTTCCCGGTCTGCCCGATCCGCTGGTCACGCGTGACGGCAAGAAGGTTACCACACCGGAGCAATGGTGGAATCTCCGCAGGCCTGAAATAGCAGAAGACTTCGAGCGGGAGGTGTATGGCCGTTTGCCGGAGGACATTCCCGATGTGACATGGGAGGTGGTCATTTCCGAACGGGAATTCATCGGATGGACCCCGGTTATTGCCAGGAAGGTGGTGGGACATGTCGATAACTCGGAATACCCGCATATTGATGTGGCTATTTCAATGGTTGTTGTGACACCGGAGCGTGCAGGCGGACCGGTTCCCGTGCTGATGATGTTCGGTCCGGCCAATCTTCCCGCACCTGCCCAGCCGGATCAGGAAGATTTTAAGATATTGAATGAAGCCGTCAGGGAATTGCTTTCAAAAGATCCTTTGATAAAGGAAATACTGGATAAATACCCCGCTTACGAACCGCTGGTCAGGCCGGAGGGTGTCGGTCCTTTCGGCTTTCGAATGCCTTCATCCCGGGAAAAATCCCCGACGCAGGAGCTGATTGAAGCGGGCTGGGGGTATGTGCTGATCGATCCCTCCTCCATACAGGCTGATAACGGGGAAGGGTTAACCTGCGGGGGGATTATCGGTCTTGTGAATAAGGGACAGGCGCGGAAGCCTGATGAGTGGGGTGCCCTGCGTGCGTGGGCCTGGGGTGCCGCACGCGGACTGGATTACCTTGAAACGTATCCTGCCGTGGATGCAACAAAGGTTGGCATTGAAGGGGTTTCACGCTACGGGAAAGCGGCACTGGTGACGCTGGCATTTGAACAGCGTTTTGCATTCGGGCTCATAGGATCTTCCGGGAAAGGCGGAACGACCCTGCACAGGCGCAACTTCGGCGAAGCCGTTGAGAACCTGACTGGTTGGGGTTATTACTGGATGGCAGGAAATTACATGAAATACGGGGCCGAGTCCGGGAAATACGGAACCATGAATGCCGGGGACCTGCCGGTTGATTCGCATGAACTGATTGCCATGTGTGCGCCCCGCCTGGTGTTCATCAGTTACGGGATCCCCGAACAGGGTGATGCACATTGGCTGGACCACCGGGGCAGTTACATGGCGGCGGTAGCTGCCCAGCCGGTTTTCAGACTGCTCGGCGCAAAGGACCTCGGGGTTTCAGATGATTACAAAAATGAACGGATGCCGGAGGTCCTCCATGGACTGCTGGAGGGCCATCTTGCCTGGCGCCAGCATGAAGGGGGACACACGGATGCCCCGAACATGAAATATTTCATTGAGTGGGTGAACGGGCATACAGGGTACGGGGATTAATTTTTAATGATTCTTTTCACATCAGTTTGTCCCTGACAGGTCATTTTAACAAGATACAGGCCCGGATCATAATTCAACAGGCTAATGGTTGTTTGTGTGGCACGGGTATGCTGATTAAAAACCTCCCTGCCATCACAGCTGTAAATACTGATTTCAGAAGGTGAACAGGGAAATGCTATGTTCAGCTTATCAGATACGGGGTTTGGGTATAGCCCGATAACATACACATTCTCCGGGGAATAGGTATTAACACTGCAGTTGCTTGCATCAGGCCCTATATCAACAGGGGCAGTATCCGTGTTGGTAATCCAGAGTTTATCCAGGCGCGCACCATCCTCACGATACCCAATGGTTAATGTATGCCTTCCCGCATTTAAGTTGTAGGTTAAAGGAAAATCTGTCCATCTCCACGAGGAAGAACCGGGAATGTTATTCCATAAGAAATACGTACCATCGTCCATTTTGAACCAGAATGAGTCGTCGTTTGCAGTCGGACAGATCACCCGGACAAATATGGTATAGGTACCACCGGCAATGATGTCGAAGGTAAAGAACAATAAACCTGAGGAATCTGCCGGTGGAGTATGCAGGCTGTTGTTCCCTTGCTGGATGGTCACATATTCATTGTTTGAGGCATTGTTGTCGGTCAGGATGTTCCAGAGTGAGCCTACCGTCCCGCACTCCGCTTCCAGCCAGACCCCCGAACCACCGCTGACGGAGACATGGATCGTCGTTGATTTGGCGTCACCGAATTCACCCCGGTAACTCACGGTGATATCAACTTCGCCTTCACCCACAGCGGTAATAACTCCGTTTGCTATGGTGGCAATTTCAGGGTGGGGATTTTCATAGTTTGCTTTCCCTGTCACATCTTCAACATGTCCATCGTCATATTCTGCTGTAATTTTTATGGATATTGAACCACCGGTTAATAATTCAATATCACTGTTGTCGGCATACAGACGGGATACTGTCAGCTCGCCTTTCAGGTCTTTCACGATCACTTTCACACTGTCCGTCATATCATTATAACCGGCAGTTATCGTAACGGTACCATAACTGAGGCCTCTGACAACGCTGTCGGCAATCGAAACGATATTTTCCTGATCGACAGTAAAAATAACTTCAGATGTAATGTCTGCACTGGTTCCATCGGTATAAACAGCTGTTACTTCGATAATGGTGCTGTCGTAACCGGGAAGGATATCAATCTTATAATCCTCCACAGAGGCATTGATCGCAATAAGATCATGTGCCCCTGTTTTTTCAGTAAAATACCAGTAATCAAAGTTGAAAAGGTTGTCGACATCCTCGCCCGTAAACACAAAACAGAGATCATGCACACCGGTTACCTCTTCAATGGCCACTGTTTCTGATTTCCATATATCCAGCCCGCCTGTAAAGGCAACCGGAACGGTACCGATAAGTGTTCCGTTTACGTCATCTGTCCGGATTTCAATAGAGCCGCCCTTCGAAATCCCGTATTTCATCTCACTTGCAATGCTGGCGGTAAAAGCTGCTGCTCCGGTTGGTCCGAAGTCAACGCCCCGGACCTTTATCCAGTCGTTATTGTTTATTTCAGTGACATTCATACCTCCTTCACTGCACACTTCGGTATAAATACCGTTCTGTGCATTCATGGTTTCAGCTTCCACGCGTACAAAGGGGTTCACATGTCCGACCTGCGCCACACCGTCTTTTGTGTTGACCATGGTCTTAACAGAACCATCCGGGTTATGGTGAATACTGTCCAGGCACAGGTTTCGTTTATAGACGGGAGGAATGCCGGCATGTCTGGCCACATAGCGATTATGATAAGCCTGGTACCATGTCCCATTGAATTCGAAAATCGCCTGGTGGTTATTGTTATTATTTTCCGGGGGCTGTGGGGAAACTATTCCTCCGTAAGTAAAGCCCGTTGTGGGGTTGTCGCTCGTCATATAATCGATTCGCATTCCGTTGGAAGGATTTGTGGAATAGGAAAAATAGTATGTACCGTTGTGCTTATGCATCCAGGCCGCCTCAAAAAAGTACGGAACATGAAACTGTGTTGCAGAACCATCCAAGCTGATCATATCTTCTTTCAGTTTGATCACCCGCAAATTGTCTTCGCCGTTGCCTCCAAAATACAGGTAGGCCTGTCCATCGTCGTCGATAAACGTCATGGGGTCAAACACCCAGATATTTTCGGCTGGTAAAACACCCGGGGTGTTTATGTTCACCAGGTTTCTCCCTATTGGATCTGCAAAAGGTCCTGTCGGGCTATCGGCAGTGGCCACTCCAATATTGCTGCCGCCGTTGCCAAAGTACAGATAAATCTTTCCATTTCGTTCAACCGCTGAGGGTGCCCAGCTGTTTCCTGCCCATGCGGCATCACGGGGCACCTGAAAGACAATGCCATGGTCGGTCCAGTTTTTTAAGTCGCTGCTCGACACACACACGATGGATTTCATCTGGTATCCGCCATCCTCTGAAGATGGATTTTCATCGTCGTTAGAGCAATAGAGGTATACGCGGCCATTGTATACCAGTGACCCCGGATCTGCCAGAAATCTGTGCGAAACAAGAGGGTAATCCGCGAATGTATGGGTTGAAAATCCTGTCAAAACCAGGCAAACAAGTAAATTTAACGTTCTTTTCATCTTAACGGAATTTAATTCAAATCAGGTGATGGTGCCTGCACCAACTGTTTATTTGCTTTTTCGTGCATTCAATGTACGAAATTCTCTGAAGAGTATGAAATGGGCAGTTTGCATTTAACGGTTATTTCTTTTACATTTAATCCACGTTGTCCCCCGCGGCGGATTCGGCGGAAAGGAAGAGACTGGTTTAATTGGCTTTGCCGGGCTCGTAAACCCGGTTTTCCGGGGCTGGTCCTGAAAACAAAGAATCAGGGCGTGTCGTGGGATGTAATGGCTTTTATTATATATTTTTTATGAATAGAAACCTGTCTGAACCATGGTTGAAATTGCAGGAAAATACATTTTGCTTCTTTTCATTTTAAGTTATGCCTCCTGTGCCCGGTCCGAAGTCACACCATCTGTGACTGATCAAGACTGCCTGCGCATTCTCGATATTAATATCTGGTCGGGCCTGGATTATCAAGGGTATATTAAAATGGGTGAATATGAACCGGATTCTGTCAGGGAAAAGCGGTACAGGGCCCTGGTTACCCAGATCAGACAGTTGGATCCTGACATCATCGGGGTACACGAAGCCAACAAACTGCCCCGTTATGCAAAAAGGCTGGCGAAAGATATCGGATATGAAGCTTACTGGCATGTCGGGGTTGGGGGTGTCAGGCTGGGTCGCGTGGGATTGCCATGGAACCTGCGGGAAGGGGATGCGATCCTGGTAAAGCGTCACCTGGATCCCCAACTGGTGGGGCGTAAGCAGTTGTCGGGCGGATATGTAGGGAAATGGGCCACGTTTCACCTCTCGGATGCGACCCAGGTTATCGCTGTAAAAATTACCCTTCAGGGGAAGCCGGTTTACGTGTTTGCCACGCACTGGCATGCTTCCTGGTCCGATGCACCCTGCATGCTTGAGAAGGCCGAAGATCTGCGCAATGCCGGCGAGATCACAGAGGAGGAATATCAGAATATTCTGGAACAGATCAAAGAAGGTATTGACTGGCGGTTATCCGAGTCGGAGAAGACCATTGAATTCATCCGGGAAACAGCAAAGGATAACCTGTTCATTCTGATGGGAGATTTCAACAGTGAAGCAGGATCACGGGAAATCAGAAACCTCATTAACCACGGCATGGTAGATGTCTTTCAATATGCGAATCCCGGCATCCCCGGTTTCACCTGGGATCCGGCCACGAATTTAAACCAGCAGGAGCACTACATGAAAGAATCTTCCGCAGAAAAAGATATCAACGTCTACACGGTGTTTGAAAACTTTTCCAGGAACATTTCCAAAAGGATCGACTACATTTTCCTGGGCCCGGCATCCCTGCTGGCGGCTGAAAAGGTTGTCATCAAATCGAGCGAGGTGGTCATGAAAGACGTCATCGACGGGGTTCAGGCGAGTGATCATTACGGGATATTTGCAGAAATTGAACTGAAACGGGTTAAGGAGTGAAGCGGGCTCACCCGGCCCGGCCCACTTAAAACTCCGGCAATTTCCAGGGTCTGCGATATTCAGGGTAAATCAGAGCATTGGCTTCCCTGTTACCGATGAATTTCTGACGGGCATCATCCCAGAACAGTTTATCCCCGGTGCGATAGGAGATATTTCCCAGGTGGGCGAACCGGGCGATGTGGGCTCCGGCCTCGATGTCGCAATTGGGTTTTTCCCGGGTCTTTACGCAATGGATGAAGTTGGCCACATGCTGATGCAGTCCGCCGGGTCCGCTTCTTTTGAATGAAAAGGGCTTCAGCCCCTCTTTCACCCCGAAGCCGCTGTCCTCGGGGAGTACCTCCCAGCCGTCCCTGTCCACCACGAGGGTTCCGTGTTCCCCGACAAAGGCAACGCCATGGCCCCTGCCATAGTTGGCACCGTAGATGCCGACCGTATGTTCCCACGATATGCCGAAATCCCCAAAATCGTAGATGGCGGACATGGTATCCGGTGTGACCATGGCATCGTCGGGGAAGGCATATTTTCCGCCGCTCGACATGACGGAATCCGGCACATAGCGGTTCATTCCATACAGCGCAAAATCCAGCAGGTGAACGCCCCAGTCCGTCATGAGCCCGCCGGCATATTCCCAGAACCAGCGGAAGGTAAAATGAAACCGGTTGTTATTGAAGGGTCTCTCAGGGGCGGGTCCGAGCCACATGTTGTAATCCACGCCCTCCGGTACGGGCGAATCGGGGACGACAGGTACCGAGCCTTTCCAGCCGACATTGGACCATACCTTCACGCTTCGGATACGTCCCAGGTGTCCGTTCTGCAGGTAATCCACCGCGTTCTGCCAGTGAGGGTCACTGCGCTGCCACTGTCCCACCTGGATGACCCGGTTGTATTTTCGCGCGGCATCGACCATGCGGTTACACTCCCCGATGGAATTCCCGAGTGGTTTTTCGCAATAGACCTCTTTGCCTGCCTGGCAGGCATGAATCAACTGGAGTGCATGCCAGTGATCGGGCGTCGCAATTATCACGGCGTCGATATCCTTCTGATCGAGCATTTTCCGGTAATCCTTAAACAGTGCGGGTCTTTTTCCCGTGATCGCTTCCGTTTCCCCGGCCCTTTTCTCAAGGACCCTGCTGTCCACATCACAGAGGGCCGCACATGCTGTCCCCGGAAATTCCAGGAATGTTTTCAGATTGCTGAAGCCCATTCCGTTTACTCCAATCACACCGACAACCAGTTTTTCACTTGCCGGCAGGGAGGAGCTTCTCAAAATTTCCGGAAAGGCGCCCATGCCTGCTGCTGCAATGGCAGACTTCTTAATAAAATCTCTTCTCGAGGTAGTCATTGTGGTTCATTTTAATCCTCCTTCGCGTTCGCTTCGGCGGACGAGAAGGACTTGGTTTAATTCCTCGGAGTTTACTCCGAAAGGTTG
>OMKS01004298.1_pt1 | contig 10798 bp, 9 predicted proteins | sample 1674721 | NCBI WGS metagenome assembly OMKS01 (sample SAMN06264996, study PRJEB25208) | sediment metagenome | isolation source: hot spring sediment | place: USA: California | collected 2014-09-02 | reverse complement strand
CTTCGCCTTGACCACGGTCCAGTGGGATGCCGAGCAGGAAGAGGCGGTGCGGGTGGTCGTCAGCAATTACTACTGCAAGCCGTTTCAGATTCACCCGAGCGTGTTCATTGAGCAGATCGCGGTCGGCTTGGACACGGCCAACGTGTCGGGAACGGGCGGCGGCGCGACTACAACCGAGACGGCGGGGATATCGTTCTATCCGAACGGCACGGCGGATATGGCGGTCGTGCAGTTCGGCGACGGAGGCACAACGCATTACACGGTGAGTATCAGCCCGGCGACGGGCAGGGTCGAGACGGTGTTCGGCACGGCCGACCAGATACAGCCCAAAGTGGTGGACCTTGAAGAGCCGCTGAGATGACGCATGGTAAAGGCAACAGGACGGGTTTCACGCTGACCGAGACGCTCGCGGCCAGCACGATTCTGTGCGGGGCGGTCGTAACGATTGCCGCGATCAGCACGCAGTCTCTTCGCTCCACCAAGGAGAACCGCCAGTATGAAACGGCCGTCCTGCTGGCCGAGCAACAGTTGTGTATGGTGGACTACATTGGCATTGATGAATTCGCCGAGCTGGGCCAGGCCCAGGGTGTATTCGAGGGTTACGACCCGCCGTACAGTTGGGCCGTGACCACGCAGTACCTCGACATTGACGGTTTGTACCTGGTATCGCTGACGGTCGGCTGGATTGACGGGGGGCGTCCGTACAGCGTGACGGTGCAGACCATGCTCAACGGCGCCAATCCGTACCCCGATGAAGAAGAAAGCGGCGGCGGCAGCATCGGTGAGACCGGCAGTATTCAGCGAGGCGGCGCCGCCGGCACGACACAATGACTATGAACAGGCGACATCACGGTTTTACACTGGCTGAGATGATGGTGGCCTCCACCATCGGGGCCTTCATCGCGATGGTGTCGATTGCGTCCCTGCGAGCCATCTCGGCGAGCTCCGCGACCGTCGACAGCGTGGTGTCGAGGGCCTCGGAGGTCCGCTACGCCATGGACATGCTGCGGCGCGACGTGGTGAATATCCAGCAGTTCGGCGCTGCGAGCGATCAACGCCTGGTGGGCCTGCTCGTGCAGGAAGGGGATATGGGGACGAGCTACTTGACCCTGCGGACGTTCTGCCGGAACAAGGCTCGCTCCGACCAGCCGGAAGGCGAGGTTTATGAGGTGTCGTACTACGTCCAGCAGGACCAGGAGCGTTCGGTTCTGGTTCGGCAGCAATGGCCGAACCCGCAGGCGGACCTGGAGCCCGGCGGCGTACTGATGACGATCGCCGAGAACGTACAGTTGTTTCTGGTGCGGTATTATGACGGGCAGATCTGGGCCGAGGAGTGGCCGGAGGATATGGAGAAGCTGCCGGATCTGGTCGAAATAACCCTTATCGGCGAAGCGCCCACGAAGGGCGGCCAGGCGATCACAGAGACGCTCATGGTCAATATCGCCCGCTCGGTCGGCCTGGAGGAAGACACGGGTACGGATGCGTCGGGCGAGGTCGGTTCGATTACCGCCGGGACGGCCGGGCAATAGCAGGTGAACGGATATGCGAATCTTCGTTAAGAAAAAGGGCATGGTTCTCGTCGGCGTGTTGTGGCTGGTGATCATCTTGACGGTGATTGTGGCGACAACGGGCCGCAGCAGCCGTATCGATACGAAGATGATGACCTCGCGTGTCGAGGACCTTCGGTGTCGATGGGCCGGGCGAGCCGGAATCGAGCGAGGACTGGCCATCCTTGCCGAGGACGAGGCGGATATCGACGGAATGCTGGACCCGTGGGCGAACAATCCGGGCGACCTCAACGACATTCCGCTCGAGGGCTGCCGGTTCACGGTGCGGATCGTGGATGAGTCGAGCAAGCTGAACGTCAACACGGCGACACGGGAGCAGTTGCTGATGCTGCCGAATATGACGGAGGACATTGCCGACGCGATTATCGACTGGCGCGACAGCGACGACACGCCGGGCGATTTTGGGGCTGAAAGCGGGTACTACGCGACGATGCCCTATCCCTATCAGCCCCGCAACGGGCCGTTCCAGACCATCCGCGAACTGCTGCTGGTCAAGGACATTACGGAGGAACTGCTCTACGGCGAGGACACGAACTTCAACGGGAAGCTCGACTTGAACGAGCGTGACGGCGATATGTCTCCGCCGAACGATGACGGCGACAATGAGCTGGACCTGGGATGGATCGCATACCTGACGTGCTATACCGGCAGCAGCGGCGGTGGAACGACCTCGCCCCAGGGAGGCGGCGCCACCACGACCACCGGCGGCACGCAGGCCCGGGCTGGCGGCACCCCCATGCAAATGCTGGCCACGGTGTCCGTTGTGGCCGGAGGCTCACAGCCTCGCGGCGGCGCCGGGAACAGGGCCGACCAGACAGGCCAGCGAACCCAGAGCGGCCAGCAGGGTCGGGCCGACCAGGCAGGCCAACAGACCCAGAGCGGCCAGCAGGGTCGGGCCGACCAGACAGGCCAGCAGACCCAGAGCGGCCAGCAGGGTCGGGCCGGCCAGACAGGCCAGCAAACCCTGACGGGCCAGCAGGGTCGGGCCGGCCAGACGGGTCAGCAAGGCCTGACGGGCCAGCAAGGCGCCGTGACGGGCCAGCAGGGTCAGACGGCCCAACAGGGGCAGACCGACGGCACGACAACCGCGGATACATCGGGCGGACCCGTGAACGTGAACACGGCTTCGGAGATCGTTCTGGCGGCGCTGCTGGGGGCTTCGGATGTGACCTACGAAGATGCGTATGTGGCCGCCCGGAGCATCGTAAACTACCGGGACCAGATGGGAGAGGGGCTCAGCGACGTGTCGGAACTGCTCGACGGCGGCGCGATTGAGCAGGATGTGTTTGACAGGATTTCGGGGAAATTGACAACGAGTTCGAATGTTTTTTCCCTGTACTGCATCTCGGTTGCCGAACGGGGCAACGTCGATGGAGCCCGATGGCTGACGGAGGTGGTGGTCGACAGGAGTTCGTCACCGGCCAATATACTCTACTGGCACCAGGGGACAGGATACTAATGAGCAACGGTACGGTTGACAGTGAAAGAAGACAGTCCACGGTGGCGATAGCGAGCGTGGACGGCGCGTTCTGGGGCGTTGAGCTGCGCCGCCAGGGCGCCGGCTACGAAGTGCTTTGGGCCCGGAACAGCAGCGAAGCGACAAAGAACTGGGAGTCCTTCGGAAGTGAATGCGGCGTGCCGATTCCACCGGTCGAAGGCGACGAGGAAAACCGCCGCAAGGTGGTGCTGGGATACGATGGGGCGTCGGTGGCGTTCTACCGGATGAGCATGCCCGCGGTCAGCGGCGACGAGCTGGACGCAATCGTGCGGATGCAGGCCGAGACGCGGCTGCCGTTGCCCAGCGACAAGATGGAGATGGTGTGGCGAAAGGGCCCGACATCAAACGGGCAGATTTTGGTGGCGATGGCGGCCGCCAGAAGGGATCAACTGACCGACTTTGTCGGACGGATACGCAGCCTGCAGCCGAGCGAGATCCTGTTGGACAGCGAGGCGGTGGTGCGGGCCTGGCAGGTGTTGTTCGGGGCCAATCAGCGGACGGCCCTGGTGTTGAACGTACTCAAGGACAGCACACAGGCGTCTCTGGTGGAGGACGGGCGGCTCAGCAATGCGGCGGTCCTGGACGTCGGAATGAACCAGTTCGCCGCCTGGACGGTGCTCGATGAAACGGTCATCGAGGCCGAGCGGTTTGTGCAGGACATGTGGAGCATTATCGGACTGTTCGGCTGCAAGGACGGCCAAACGCTGCCGATTATCGTGCTTTCAGACGGCTCGACCGGGTACGAAACGGTGGCCGAGTGCCTTCGACAGGGCGGGTTGAACGCGGCCGTGGCCCAGCCGGTGGAGGGTCTGCTCACAGGGCAGCCGAAACTCAGCCCCGAGGAGGTGTATGCGTTTCGTGTGGCGCTGGGCTTGTCCCTGATTGCCCTGGATCGTCGGGATGCAGGGTTCAATATTTTTGAGCGGGTGTATCAGCCGACGCCGCCAAAAAAGAAGCAGCCGCTGTTGTTGTCGATGAAGGTGACGGGCGCGGCGGCAGCGGTGATGCTGGCGGCGTTTCTCGTGGTCGCCTACGTGGTCGATCTGCGCAGCCCGGCGGCGGTGACCGAGAGAATGGAGACCGTGGCCGGCGACACGAAGGTGGATGACCTGCAGAGGCGACAGGAAGTGCTCAAGCAGGTGGCGCAACTGCGGCCGGATGTGCTGGAGATGATGACGGAGATCAACGCCAGCGGGCCGCGGGGCGTCGTCCTTGACAGCATCAGTTACAAGCGGGGTTCGCCGGTGACGGTTACCGGCCAGGCGCAGAACAACGACCAGATCTACGAATTCCAGAAAAATCTGCTGGCCAGGAAGGTCTTCACGGGCGTCGAGATTCAAAGCACCTCGACGGTGCGTTCAACCACGGCGGCCCAGGGTTCGGCGCAGCAGGGCGGTCCGCAGGGTCAGACGCCGGCGCCGGGTCCGGGTGGGGGCGACGGCCGCGCGGATGCAGGCGGACGCGGGGGCGGACAGATCAAGTTCACGATGGCGATGAATTACAAGAACTTCGGCAAGAAGAGATAAAATCGGCAAAGACGACTATGTTGGGCAAGCTAAAGATTACCGAACGTGATAAACGGGCGCTGAAGCTGGGCGCGATCGGGGCGGTTCTGATCGTGGTATTCATCTTCGCCTCCACCTGGTATGAGACGTGGAAACAGGCGAAGGGGGATATGGCCGTCGTAGAGCGGAAACTCGATGCGATTCGCGTTGAACCTCGCCGGCAGACCGCCCTGCTCGGCGCCGTTCCGGTGTTCGAGATGCCTCAGGAAGAGGAATTGCAGAAGTTCCTGTTCCGCGACAAGCTGAACGAGCAGATCAAGCGGCTGGGTATCCGGAGCAACCCGCTGGATATTCTGTCGGGGACGAAGAAGGAGGGGGCATACCGGCTGTTGCGGATCAAGTGCACCGCGCGCTGCCGGTTCACGCAGGCGATGGACCTGCTGGCGGCGCTGCCGGAGAACCCGTACCTGGTGGCCGTCGAGGAGCTGCGGATTCGCGTGGATGCGAAGAACCGGCAGGAAGTGGATATGGACCTGGTGGTTTCTACCTTTGTGAAATAAGGGCTCGGTTTATGAAGCTGGACTTTCTGAAGAAATATGAAGAATGGGCCTCGCTGGTTTGTATTGCCGCGTCGGTAGGGCTGGGGGTGCTGATCCTGCTGAAGGTCAGCGGCTACTACGTGGCGCAGGCCGAGGCCGGCCAGACGATCGCCACCGCCATCGAGCAGGGCAGGCTGGACCCCAACGACACGCGGACGCGCCTGGGCAAGGTCAAAGAGGTGGCCGGCGCCCTGAAAAGCCGTAATCTGTTCTCGCCGCAGCCGGCGAAGCAACACCCCGTCAAGGAAGTGGCCGGGATTCTGGGCGGCGAGGCATTGATTGGGGATCGGTGGTACAAGCTGGGCGACCGGATAGCGGATGCGAGGATCGTGAAGATCGAGCCGACGCAGGTGACGATTGAATGGGATGGCCAGACGAAAGTCTTCTCGCCCATAACCGGCGGGCAGGGCTGGGGCGAGGACCGGCCCGGCCGGGGGGGGGGCCGCGGTGCTCCTGCTCGAACGGAGGCCAGCTCCACGAGTAGCGGGCCCCAGCGGACGGAGGTTTCGCGTGAGCAGGGAGGCGCCGCGGGTAGGGTCGAGTTGGGCGGCGACATGCGCGTTCGATTCGAGGCCGGCGGGGATATGCGGGAGCGCTGGACGGGGATGAGCGAAGCCGAACGAATGGCATTCCGCGAGCAGATGCGGTCGCAAGTCGGAGGCGCTCGCGGAGGTCCAGGCGGAATGGGTGGAATGGGCGGCGGTTTCGGCGGTCGAGGTGGTGGTGCAGGGGGGGGCGGTGGTCGTGGTGGACGTTAGGAAGAACGGACTTTTTTTTAGGTGTGAGCCATGAAAGAAATGAGCACAAAAATGACGGCGGCGGTGGCGGGCGTTATCCTGCTGGGTTCCCTGGGGCTGGGATTGGGCATACGACATATGCGTGAAGGGGCGACCAAACCGGCCGAGACGCCGGTGGTCGAGACACCCGCGCCGGCGCCCGTGGCGTCTCAGCCGGCGCCGGATCGTCCGGTGGGCGGCGAGCGAGGTTTTGACCGGGCCGACCGTGGCGGTCGCGGCGGCTTCGGCGGTGCTGACGGCACAGGCATGCCATTCGGCGGCGACCGTGAAGCGATGCGAGGACAGTGGGAGAACATGACCGAAGAGGAACGTGCCGCGTTTCGCGACCAGATGCGAAACCGCATGGGTGGGGACCGAACGGCTCGCGGAGGCATGCGCAGGGAGCGTCCGCAGTTGTCGCCCGAGGTCCAGGCCCGCGTCGATGAACTTCGGGCCGCCATGGAGGACATGACGGAGGAGGAGCAGGCCAAGGCCCGCGAGGAGATCGCCCAGCTTACGGGCGGTGGCTTTGGCGGCTTTGGCGGGTTCGGCGCTGCCGGCGGTCGCCGTGGCGGCGATGAGTTCGTGTTCGGCGGCATGGACGCGGCCGAGGCCGAGGCGCTGAGGGCCAGATGGCAGGATATGACCGAAGAAGAGCGTGAACAGTACAGAACACAGGCCCGCGAACGGTTTGAGGCGATGCGTCAGCAGGGCGACGGCGGGCCCGGCATGAATCCATGATTTGGGAGGTATATGACTGTGGGTAAGAACGTGTATGCAGTGTGGGGTGCGGTTGGCGCGGCGGCGTTGCTGACGGTGATCGTCGTTGGCTTCGTAATCCCTCTGGGGGCCGACCGTAATGCAGCGGTGGATGCTCCGATGACAGCGCCGGCAGCGGCGCCGGATGCAGGACCCGCGACGGCCGTTGCGCCGCTTGACCGCGAAGACAAAGCAGAGCTTCGCGAGAAGTGGGCCAATATGAGCGAGGCCGACCGCGAGCATTTCCGCCAGGATGTGCGGGCTCGGCTTGCCGAGTCGCGGCGGCTGGCCCTGGAGGCGCAGGCCCGCGTCTCCCGCGAGCAGGATGTGCAGCAGGCGCAATTAGCCAAGCAACGCCAGGAACGAATGGAAGCAGCAAGTAAGGCCAGTGGAGATAATTCGCAAGTGCAAGTGAAGTAAGCCCGCGGCATGCAGGTCGCGGGGTGTTCGATGAAAAGAGGTGACTCCATTGAAACGGTCTAGAAGTTTATTGTGGGTTCTTGTGGGTGTGGCTTCGGTGTTGATCGTGTGGAAGGTGGGTTTCGACCTGCCGGCGCCGCAGGAGCCAAATGAGCTGGCGGGTGTTGTTCGCGAGTCAAATCAGCCGGCGGCGCCGAACCAGCCCATCGTCGCTGAGCGGCCGGCCGGCCCCAACCAGCCTGTCGTCGCCGTCGAGCCCGAGGATGTAAGCGGCTTTGTGCTGATGCCGGACGGCAATGCGGTCTTCGCGGGCGTCGTCGCTCGCACGGGACCGGCCGACGGCAATATGGCCGCGGTCGACGCCAACGCGCCGGTTCTGGCGGACGCCAACGATATGGATGACGAGACGGCACTGGCCGACGCCAACGACGCCGACGGCGAGATCACCGTGGCCGACGCCAATGCGCCAGGTGGTCGCCGAGTGGTCGCCAGGGCCGGTCGGGGCGCCCGATCGACCGAGCCGAACGAACCGCTGGAGTCGCTGAACCTCAAGACCGTCGAGATGCGGCAGGTCATTGACAAACTGGCCGCATGGACGGGCAAGGTGGTGATTCCGCACGATCAGGCCATGTCGCAGCGGCTGACCATCTACTCGCCGGATCGCTTACCCCGCAGCGAGGCCCTCGAACACATCTATGGGGCCCTTCGCATGCGAGGCTTTGTTGCCGAACATACCGAGAAGGCCATCTACCTCAAGCCGATCGCCGACGCCAAGCTCGGCCAGGTCCCGACGGTTGCGGCGGACCAGCCGCTGGCGACCTTTGAGAACAAGGACCAGGTGGTTCAGAAGTTCTTCACGCTCAAGAGTTACAGCCCGGCGCAGATGGCCCAGGTGATTTCGCCGCTGGTGGGCGATTACGGATACGTCAGCGCCGACGAGGTGGCCAGGAGCCTGCTGGTCATCGATACGGTCTCCAATCTGATGCGAATCGAGAGCATCATTGGGCAGTTCGACGTGCCCGAGTCCGAGCAGGCGGTTACGAAGATCGTCAACGTTCGCGTGGGCGACCCGACGGAAATCGTCCAGATGCTCCGGATGCTGATCGGCGAGACGCAGGGGCTCGGCACCGCGCGATCCACCGTGACTTCGACCCAACAGCGTTCCAGGACGACCACGAGCGGTGGCAGCGGCACGAGCTCGTCCGTGGTCGTGGGAACGGCGCGCGGGCCGGTGGTGTTGATTCCGGAATTACGGCGCCGCTGGATCATCGTGCGGGCGGCCGCCGACGATATGGTGAAGATCGAGGAGTGGATCGAACGGCTGGACATGGATGAGGTGGTGTCGTCGGAATACGAGGTGGTGAGGCTCAGGTATGCCGATCCGCGGGAGGTTCAGGACAGCATGGGTGACGGCTTCCGCAGGGTCCCGGGGATGGAGTTCCTGCCGAACATCCTGATCGAGCCGTTGTACAACACACGCTCGGTGCTCGTCTTTGGGCGGGCGGATCTGCGCGAGATCGTCAAGAACATGATCCAGGAGATCGATGTGCCGCCGGGCGAGTACTTGACGGAACACATCCGCCTGAAGTACTCCGATCCGGATCGGATCAAGGAGAAGCTGGACGAGTTGTATAGCGAGCTGACGGGGACCAGTCGGACGGGCATGGGCGGCTACAACCCCTTCGCCAGCTACGGCGGCGCCGGCGGCCGCGGGCGCACCAGCACCGCCAGCGACATGGTGAGGGTGATCTCGTACGTGAGTCTCAAGGAGGTGTGCGTCATCGCCTCGCCGGAGAACATGCGCGAGATCAAGATGCGCATCGAAGAGTGGGACAAGCCGCTGGATGTCGAGGCGGTCAAACCGCGGATCGTCGAGCTGCAGAACTCCGATCCTACCCAGATGGCCCAGCTTCTCAATACGCTGTTCAGCGAGACCAGCGCCACCGGCGCCCGCAGCACCACCCAGCGGAACGCCTTTCTGCCGGCGTTCTTTGGCAACACCACGGCCGATCGCGAGAAGATCATCGGGCCGCTCTATGGCCAGTTGACCTTCAACGAAGTGCCCGGAACCAGGAAGATCATCGTCATCAGCAAGATTCCCGAGGCCTACGACGTGGTCGAGCAGCTCGTGCTCGAACTGGACCGCGAGGAGATGGGCGAGATCCCCACGCTGATTACGCTTAAATACGCCGACCCGGAGGACCTGGCCGAGCGGATGAACGCCATGTTCTCCGAGGCCGGCACAACGGCTACCTATCGTATGACCAGCAGCGGCCTGAGCGCCTACTCGATGGAAAGCACCAACACCGCCACGACCATCGGTACGACCACGGCCACCAATCAGGTTCGCCCGCCGTGGTCCAATACCGGGGCCCGCAGCACCCTCGACACGCAACGGCCCATCAGTAACGTGATCGGACGGGTGCGGTTCGTGCCGGAGCCGCGGACCAAGTCGATCATGGTGCTCTCGCCGCCGCAGTTCATCACGAAGATACGCGAATTGATCGATCTGCTGGACGTCCCAGGCAAGCAGGTCGTCGTCAAGGCGATCATCCTGCAGGTCAACCACGAGAAGATGACCTCGCTCGGAACGCAGTTCGCCTCGAATCCGGAGGCCTTCGGCGTGCTTGGCGTCAACGCGATTCAGGCGGTCAATACCCTGCAGCAGTTGAGCACCAACGGATCCATACGCTTCCCGTCCGCGACAGGGCAGCCCGCATGGACTAATAACGCCGCGGGCAGCGGCAGCGATTTTGGCTTCAATGTCGCCGGCAGCGTCTACGTGTTGATCGACTTCCTCGTCAAGCACATGAACGCCAAGGTCCTCAACGAACAGACCCTCTGGACGAAGGACAACGAAGAGGCCATGTTCTTCAAGGGCGAGAAGATCGCGTTCGTGACGGATACATCGGTTTCCGGGACGACGGGCCTGGCGACCACGAGTTTCGAGTTCGAGCGGGTCGGTATGACCTTGCAGGTCCGTCCGAGCATTACGCCGGAGAACAATGTTGACATGATCGTGCGGGTCCAGATTTCCGATTTGACCGCCGACATGGTGAACGCGCAGCCGGTGCGAACCGAGATGGACACGACGACGAACATGATTGTCGAGGACGGCTCGACGCTGCTGCTCGGCGGCATCCTGATTCAGAAGGACAGCCAGATACGCCGCAAGGTGGCCGGTCTCGGCGACCTGCCGGGCGTCGGCGAGTTGTTCCGGCACAACGCCATCCGGGAGTCGAACGAGGAACTGATGGTGTTCATCACGCCGTTTGTCGTCGATGATCCGAACGGAACCCAAGCGGCTACGAAGGCCCAGATCGACGAGGCCAGGCAGAAGCATGAGGACTTCCGCCGCAGCCTGGATGACACCGTGGAGCAACTGCGTCAGGAAGTGATGAAGATGGAGAAGTAAGACCGGTTGCGGCCAAGGCGTATTGCAATAGATGTTATCGGGCAGCCGACACAACCGTCGGCTGCCCTTTCTATGGGCTCGTTACGGCCGCTCGCTTCGCAAGGGCACGGCGCAGCCTCAGACCAACGACTCGATCAGCGACTTGCGAAGAGGATCATCGCAGGCATCCAGCAACTCTTCGAGCAGCCGATCGCAATACGGCTCCGAGTCGATGCCCAAGGGCTGTTGCCACTTCTCAAAGAGGCAGTTCAGACGCTG
>OMKS01004296.1_pt1 | contig 10804 bp, 11 predicted proteins | sample 1674721 | NCBI WGS metagenome assembly OMKS01 (sample SAMN06264996, study PRJEB25208) | sediment metagenome | isolation source: hot spring sediment | place: USA: California | collected 2014-09-02 | reverse complement strand
GATTCATCATGGTGGTTACAGCATTAACGAAACATATCCAAAGCCGTTTTAACGGCTTCTTAATAACCCTGTGATCGCTTACCTTAATAAGGTTCTAATCAATTGATTTTATTATCTTTGAGCCTTTATTTCTTCGAGGCAAAAGAATATTTCAAGTTAACAAAATAATATGAATGACAAGCGATGACATCTGTAATTACCCCCAAGTTAAATCCCTGTGCCAGTCGCAATAAAATTCTTGCTTCTTTGTGAAAATTATGGTATAATAATATAACCAAATAGTGGAGGTTTAGATGTTTTCTGACGAGTTAATCACCCGGCTGAAGCGCGCGCAGACAGTGGTCGCATTAACTGGCGCCGGAGTTTCTGCGGAGAGCGGCGTACCGACTTTTCGCGGAGAAAATGGTCTCTGGAAAAACTTTCGTCCCGAAGAACTGGCAAATTTTAATGCCTTTATTAAAAACCCCAAACTGGTGTGGGAATGGTATCAGTGGCGAAAAGAATTGGTCAACAAAGTGAAGCCCAATCCGGGTCACTATGCACTGGTCGAACTGGAAGCCATGTTTGATGATTTCTGCATGATAACACAAAATGTAGATGATCTTCATCGCAAAGCCGGCGCTAAAAAAATATATGAGCTGCATGGGAACATAATGAGAAATCGCTGCGTTGATTGTAATGAGTATACAAATGAGGATGATGTGCAGTTTGCCGAAAGCGATGCGTTGCCGCGTTGCCATTGCGGAGGGCTGCTGCGACCTGATGTGGTCTGGTTTGGGGAACAGCTCCCGCAGCGAACGCTAATGCAAGCATTTGACGCCGCAAATCGGGCTGAGGTTTTCTTTTCAATTGGCACATCAGCAGTGGTGCAACCCGCAGCTTCTTTGCCCATTGAAGCGCGTCGGGCAGGCGCATACGTAGTTGAAATCAATTTTGAGCCGACGGTGATATCGCATTACGTTGATGAATCGATCATCGGCAAGTCAGGGGAAATTTTGCCAAAGCTGGTTGCCAGGCTCAGACAAGATCGTTCAAGCAGTGAAGAATGACTTGTTGAGCCGCAAAAAGATTAGCTGCGTCAATATAAAATTATTCTTCGGATATGCAGCCATGAAGACTTTTTCAAAGCTTTTCATAATTTTGTTCACGCTGTCGCTGGCATCAGGTTGTGCCTATTATAACACATTTTTTAACGCTAAAAAATACTTCAATGATGCCGAAAAAGAGCGCAGCAAAAGATTGGATCGAGAAAAAAAGCAGCTCCAGCAGCAGGGCGCTGGTCAAACTCATACCGTTGAGAGACTTTCCTCCAATGAAATAAAAAATTACAATGAATCCATTAAAAAAGCATCCAAAGTTTTGGAAGTTTATCCTAATAGCAGCTATATTGACGACGCGCTCTTTTTGCTGGGGAAAAGTTTTTTTCGATTGAGAGATTTTCAAAAAGCAGAACGCAAATTTATCGAACTGATAGAAAATTTTCCCCAGAGCAAATTTGCTGCCGAATCAAAACTGTGGCTCGGCAAAACTTACATCGAAATGCAGGACTACGAAACCGCTGAAAATACATTCCAGAACATTCTCAACAGCGATGTCAAGCAGATCATTGTCGATGAAACGCGCTATTTACTGGGTGGATTGTTTAAACATAAAAAAGACTATATGCGCGCCGTCAGCGAGTTTGAATCCGCTGCCAAAAGAGCCAGGGACAAAGCCATCCGCGCCCAGAGCTATTTTGAAATGGGAGAATGCTATTTTCAACTCAAAAATTATAATAAGGCAATCAATAGCTTTTTAAATGCGCGAAAATTCAGCCCCGATGATAAAACTGAGTTCAACGCCATGTTTCAGGCTGGATTAACTTATATGCAAATTCAAAATTACGATGAAGCGATCAAGCTGTTTATCAAGCTGCTGGGAGATGCGGTCAACGAAGAAAATTGGCCTACCTGCCGTTTAGAAGTTGCGCACTGTCATCGCCACAGCGGAAATTATGATACAGCGATTGAATGGTATCTGGATGTGATCGAGCGGCATCCTAAAACAGTTGAAGCTGCCAATGCTTATTATTATCTGGGAAAAATTTATTTAGAGCAAAAAGCCGAATATGAGCTGGCGAAAGAATATTTTGATAAATCACCGGCAGAAAATGCCAGAGCGCTAAAAGCCAACGACGCCAGGACGATGAGCAACAGCATTCAGCGGTTGCTGGCGTTGCATGAAGATATTATTCAACAAAAGAAACGAATCGCAGCGGGCGATTCAGTTGCCGCGGTTATGCAGGATAGCGTTGAAGTGTCACCGGCTGATTTGGATACCTTTCGAATTAGTTTTATCGACAGCATGTTCGCCGATACAACCAATTTTGACATGGACAGCCTGGGCATTTTTGATGATACGCTCCGGGTGCAACTGATGGATTCTATCCGTTACGCATTTGAGAATGATGATGATCTGGAGCTTCGCAAACGTGTTCTGACCAACATTGAAATTGCACGAAGAAGAAGCCAGTTTCGCGCCCCATATTCATATCAACAACAACAGGAACTCGAACGCCAGCAACAACAAACCCAATCCAGGCTCGCCATCAAGACAGGGCAGCTTGGCACACCGCAGGAGGAGTTGGTCAAAGACCGGCTGCTGCTGGCTGAAATCTATCTGTTTGAATTTAATCAACCCGATTCGGCATTGCAGGAATTTCTGAAAATTTTAGAGATTGATACATCGCGGAAAGTAATTCCCAAAGTGTTGTATTCAATCGGTTTTATTGCTGAAAATTTCAAACAAGACATTGTACTGGCGGATTCGATGTTTAAAAAACTGGTTCAAGAATTCCCTGACGATCCGTTTTCGCAGCACGCCCGTAAGCAAGTCAAAACGATTGAGATTCCGGACCCGGAGCTGGTAATTGCGGAACAATTCAGACAGGCGGAGCGCGCCTATTTCGATCGGCAAGATTATAGCCATGCTTTGAACGAATTTTCTACCATTGTCGATAAATATCCGTCATCCGAGTTCGCCGCGAAATCTTTGTTAGCGATGGGATGGATTTATGAAAATCGCCTCGAGCAAACAAACCAGGCAATCACCACCTACCAGACATTGTTGGAAAAATTTCCTAACTCTCAGTACGCGAAAAGTGTTCAGAAAAAAATCAACGAGGTCGAAAAAGCCAATTCCGCAACTTCAGCATCCGACTTAAAAATAGCCGATGAAAAGATCAAAACAGAACAGGAAAAACCAGAGGATCGGTCCGATGATCAGCAAACAGGTGAAATTGACTCCACCCCCATGACCAATGAACAATATATCAGCCAGCTGAGGTCAGAAATGCAAAAAAACGACCCGAGACGAAAAACCGCCAGACGTTGGTAACAGTCGATGACATCCGATATCATAACGACCCAGGTTAAAACCACAGCACAACTCACCACTGGCAAAATCATCCAAAAAAGGATGGTTTTAGCTGACGTTTTCAAGCTGAGCATAGAACATTCCAGAATCAGCCGTATAAGTAAACCGGGTCAATTTGTTAACATCAAACTATCTGACCAGCTGACGCCATTGCTGCGACGTCCTTTCAGTATCACAGCGGTAAACGCGGAAGCTGGCTGGTTTGAAATTTTATTCAAAGTTATCGGTGAGGGAACCAGGCGTTTGGCATTGCTTGAACCCGGAGAAATGATCAATTTGATAGGTCCGCTGGGAAATTCTTTCTGGCTTTCTTCTCAAACAAAACGAGCGCTTCTTGTCGCCGGTGGATTGGGGGTCGCACCATTAGCGTTTCTGTTGCAACATTTGTATCAGCTCAAAATAAAAAAAACATTATTTTGGGGCAATCAAACAAAAGAATTGTTTCTTGCCTATCCTGAAATAAAGCACTCCTGTTTGGAGCTATTTTATACAACCGACGACGGATCAATGGGGTATCATGGTTTGGTAACTGACTTATTCGCGGAAGTGATCCCCAAATTTGAGCACGAAGCCGTGCAAATTTTTGCCTGCGGACCCAATCCGATGTTACAAAAAATACAGCAGGTTGCGACGCAAAATGGGATTGATTGTCAACTATCTCTGGAAACATTGATGGGATGCGGATTTGGCGCCTGTATGGGCTGCAACGTCCAGTCCGCTTCCGGTGAATCCTATTTTTACACTTGCAGCGACGGTCCCGTTTTTAACGCAAAGGATATCAAAGTAGATGGTTGATCTATCGGTTAAGCTTGGTAATTTGGTACTTTCCAATCCAATTCTGACAGCATCTGGCACTTTTGGCAGCGGCGAAGAATTTGCAGGATTTATTGATTTGAACAAACTCGGCGGAATTGTTACCAAAGCCGTTACCCGTGAACCGCGCATCGGCAACCCCTATCCCCGAATTGCCGAAACCCTCGCCGGAATGTTGAACTCGATTGGACTGGCAAATCCTGGCGTTGAAAAATTTATCACTCAAAAGCTGCCCTTTTTACATTCATTGAAGACAAAAGTGATCGTCAATGTGGCGGCAAAGACCATTGACGATTTTGCGCATGTGATCCGGCGAATCGAATCATCCGGCGGCGTGGATGGCTACGAGCTGAATGTGTCCTGCCCCAATGTAAAAGAAGGCGGGATTGCATTCGGAACAGATCCGCGCATCACTGGAAAAATTACTGCTGCGGTGAGAAAGATCACCGCAAAATGTTTGATAGTGAAATTGACACCAAACGTGACATCCATTTCAACAATCGCACGCGCCGCTGAATCCGAGGGAGCCGATGCGTTGTCGGTGATGAACACGTTGGTGGGAATGGCAGTTGACATTCACAGTCGCCGCCCCAAACTGTCCACCATTACCGGTGGCTTATCAGGACCTGCGGTTAAACCAGTGGCGATCGCCCGGGTGTACGAGGTCGTTAATGCGGTGCAGATCCCGGTGATCGGCATCGGCGGTATTATGGGACTTGAAGATGTTCTCGAATTTTTGATCACCGGCGCCTCAGCGATTCAAGTTGGCACTGCCAATTTTATTAATCCTGCCATATCAGAAGAGTTAGCAGCGAACCTGGAAAATTATTGTCTATCTCATCATATCAAAACACTGCAAGATATTATCGGTAATTTGCAAACCTAATTCAAAAATGAGGAAACGGAAAATGAGCCGCTTCATTAAATTTATGTGTTTGACCTTTTTTATTATCGGAATTAACGGATGTATCGGTCCGAGGAAAAACTCTACGAACGAAAGCGTCGACGGCATAATTTTTTTTGCTGAAGAAGAAAAGGGAAGCAACCGTGAAGAACAACCGCTGAGCCGGCAGTCGGAAAGCAAAGCCATCCCAAAGCAATCTGCGCCGCAGGAGAAAACCGTTGCTAAACGCGAGAACACAAGCGGTATAATTTTTTTAGATTACGAAGATCAGATTAATGAACTGTCAGGTCAACCGTTAAGATTGATCCGTGACCGCGAACAAGGTAAGGCTTCGTTTTACGCGGATAAATTTCACGGCAGAAAAACCGCCAGCGGAGAAATCTATGACAAGCACAAATTTACGGCAGCACATCCCACCTTAAAATTTGGTACGCGCGTCAAGGTTACCAATCTCTATAATGACAAAACGGTTGTTGTGCGCATTAACGATAGGGGACCGGCAATCGCATCCCGGATTATTGACCTCTCCTATGCAGCGGCAAAAAAGCTGGACATGATCAAAGCTGGGGTGGCTGAGGTACTGGTTGAAGTTATTGATATTTCACAAGCAAGATAGTTTTAAACGTAACCGATCACGGGGTTATTAAAAAGCCGTTAAAACGGCTTTGGATATGTTTCGTTAATGCTGTAAACACCATGATGAATCATGGTGTTAGTTCAAAGAGGCATTGAAACAACACCACAATTCATTGTGGTGAAATAATCATCTCAAAACAGCTCTTTTAACCGCTTCAGCGGTTTATATTCACTCACCCTGTGATCGATTACTTTTAAACACCCAGTTCAGCGGAAGCATCAGCGCATTTACAATTGCCGGCAAGGGGGTGTTAGAAGCCAGGGAGTCTTTTTTGTAACATTTCAGGGGGATTGGTTTATTTGTTCCATGTCTTTAATGCCGTGGCTGCTTACAAACGTCCGCATTTAGCATTTTTAAACAGGTCACAGGCACATTTAACATCGATAAAAGGAGCGCGATTTGGAGTTAAAAAAGTTGGGACTTAGAGTACTGGTTGCTATTTTCGGAGCGCCGCTCATCATTTTTCTTGTTTTAAAGGGCGGTTTGCCATTTGCTATTCTGGTTCTTGTTATCAATCTCGTTTCGCAGCATGAATTTTTTAGACTGACCGAAAGCAAAGGAATGCAGCCTTTGAAATCAGTGGGTATGTTAGGCGGCTTCGCCATTACGATTTCATTTTATTATTATGGTCTTCAAATGTTATGGGTGCTAACCCTGTCAACGTTCTATTGTATTTTGCTGATCGAATTGTTTCGTAATAAAGGATCAGCAACATTAAATATTGCTGCAACAGCCTGGGGTTTGTTTTATCCACCGGTGTTTTTTGGATTTATGATACTGCTTCGCGAACTGCCGCTGGAATTGAATATGGACTACCAACTCGGCGGGCGCTGGATATTGTTGATGCTCATCACGATCTGGATCTGCGACACCGCGGCTTATTTTGTGGGAAAAGCCGTCGGAAAACATAAACTGTATTCCCGAATCAGCCCCCATAAAACCGTCGAAGGCGCAATCGCCGGTGTGTTATTCTCATTCATCACTGCTTACATTTTTCATTTGAGCTACATTAAAAGCCTGACATTATTTCAGTGCATGGTAATTGCACTGATCGTCGCGGTAATGTCGCAGCTCGGAGATTTGGTGGAATCTGTGTTTAAGCGAGACGCCGGCGTGAAAGATTCGTCCAGTTTGTTACCCGGGCATGGCGGTATGTTGGATCGATTTGATGCGCCGCTGTTTGTGGCACCGCTGGTATATTTTTATTTAAAGTTTATCGTATTTGTTTAAAAAATATTGTTTTACATTGAATAAGCCAAGGTATTGAACTTTTCAGCGTGACTTTAGTAAAACAGTTCTAAATCCACTTGACATTTTCTAAATTTCTGATTAAATTGTCAAAAATCTTTCAACAACAATCAAATAAAGCAAAGGAGTTCTATATGGGCTTTTGGGATGATTTATCAAGAGTTTTTAAAAGAGGCGTCTCTGTAGTCGCTAAAAAGACCGATGAGTATACAAAAATCGGCAAAATTAAAGTCGATATTATCGGTGTTAAACGCGATATCGACAAACAATTTACCCTGCTCGGCGGAAAGGTTTATCAATTGATCGCTGAAGAAAACAATACCAAGATTGCCTCTCACGAAGACGTTAAAGAAATCATTGACAAGGTTAAAGATCTTAACCACCAGCTCTCTCAGAAAAAGGAAGAGCTCGAAAAAGTCAGAGAAGAATATGGTGAGCAGGGCGCTGATGAAGATATCACTGATGTCGCCGCTGAAGAGGTAACCGATAGCGACAAACCACAGGGCTAATCGCTGCTATGTGAATCACATATTTCAATCAACCAATTTGAACACCAGTTTGAGCCCTGCCCGGTAAGGCGGGGCTTTCTTATATGAGGATAGCGTAAAAACTATGAAGCGGTTGCTCATATTGAGTTGGATGATTGTCATCCTATTAAATTGTTCAAACAGCAAACATTTTGTTACGGTTCAATCTGATCCACTGCATGTGTTCAGTTTTCCCAATCCACCTGTTTGTTACCGGATACAGTTTGAACCTGCTGCGATTTTGCCATCGGTAACGGTGGTCTCAGTGGGGGATATCATGCTGGGCAATCATACCATCGGCTATATTAAAAGATATGGCGTGGATTACCCATTTGAGGCAACTCGATCTTTTCTCACCGGCGCAGATTTAACCTTCGGAAATCTGGAGGGGCCTTTTACCGATAGCGGTGAAAAATTTGAGAAAAAATACAACTTCAAAATCCAGCCGCAGCATGCAGTCGGTTTGGTTAACGCGGGCTTTGATGTGGTCAGTCTTGCCAACAATCATATTCTGGACTACGGCGAAGAAGGGCTGATAAACACTATTAGCACGCTTGATAATTTTGAAATCGCTTATTGCGGAGCAGGGTTCAATCTGGCGCATGCCTTGAAACCCGCGCTACTCGAAAGCAAAGGGTTCAAAGTCGCTTTTCTCGGTTTCTCCATGACCTACCCTGATGAGTTTTGGGCAACTGACTCTACTGCCGGAACTGCTTATCCTCACCACAAAAGTTTTAAAAATTCAATTCAAAGCAGCGATTCATTAGCCGACATCGTTATCGTGGCATTTCACTGGGGCGGAGAGCATCAGACCGTTCCCAGGAAATATCAACAAGAATTTGCGCGGCTTGCTATTGACTACGGGGCAGACCTGGTCATCGGACATCATCCGCATGTTTTACAGGGATTGGAAATTTATAAAAACCGGTTGATTGCCTACAGTCTGGGAAATTTCGCCTTTTCTTCGTACAGCCGGTGGGTAGCGGACAGTGTGATCCTGAAAACGTATCTCACGCGTCACGGCTTGCTATTGGCGCGTGTTATCCCGATTTCTGTCGATAATTACGAAATCGCATTCCAGCCAAAACCATTGACCGGAATCAGAGCCCAGTCCGTCATCGATCATTTACAACAACTATCTGCCCCTTTGAATTCCACCCAGATCGTGGATGATTCAGGATTTATTGTCGGCGATTTTCAGGTTCAATTCCGATCAGATGTAATAATGAGCAGCGCTGAATAGAAGCCAATCAGCAATTATTTGCCGGTAATGGATAACCATTATTCGAAGATTGACCTGATGAAAAAGGTTGATCAATCCCAGACCATCGCCGGACTGTCCCCAGATCAGGACCCTTCCATTAATTTTCGAAAAAAACAGAAGCTGGTGAATGGCGAATTTTCTGACTCCGATAGAAGCTATCGGGAAGGATTTTTATACAGCCCTTGAAAGGTTGCCACAGAAGTTTAACTTTCTCCTTTCAGCGTTTTCACTCGAAATAGAGCGATTGTTTGGCGTATTATCAAAATATCGAAGATAGCTCAAATTGGTGAAACTTGTCAGCGGTTTTGATTGTTAAAGTGAAAATATTAGCAACTGATTTCATCATGGCGTCGGGTCGGTCAGCAGCCATAGTTTGTTCTTGCCGTTCTGGCTGCTGTTTTTCATTAGTCGGTTGTGTAAGTTTGGGGGAATTAACAACATTAACTGTCGAGGAATTTATGAGCACAAACATAATGCTGCTTCTCTGTTTGCTGTCAATAAACTTGAACGGATTTGCACAAAGTTCAATAACCTGTGGAATTCCCTATGCTGCTTCCAAAGATCAGATTCGTCCTTTGAGAGATCTGGTAAATCAGTATCTTCAATATTTAGGATTTTATCAGTCGTTGAGCCCAAAAAAGAAGCGCGATTGATCTGGTGTGCTCGTACTTCTTTTAATGCTCTAAAACTAATAGTTGGCGAACTCGGAAATGGGTTTCATCCTCACGGCTTCTTCCCATTTCGGTATCCGTTAGCTGACGGATCCGGTGAGCTTCACACCCCGTCACCTGCGCCTAGCCTGTCCTGAGCGAAGGCTAAGGAGTAGCATGTCACCGTAGGGTACTGATAGGACCATATCAGGTTTGTCTAAAGAACAAACATTCAATTATGCAGCTTCGTGTCGCACGCTAACGCTTTCATCAGCCGTTTTAACCGCATCAGAGAAACCAGCGCAAACTAACTGAACCTGAAACTGCCCCGAATTTAGCCTGAACGAATCGGCGGTTAAAATCGGCTGCATGAAAATGTTATGCCAGATTTTTTTTAATGACATAGGAATTCTATAAAGTTCAATTTTATAATAACTTTACTTTTCTATTTTGTCGCTAACTTTCCAATATCTTCACAGTAAAAAAACGACCTCCCTCTAATTTCTGCTTTTGAAAGTCAGCCTGTTGAACATCTAGTCCCTCTTCGCGCGCAAGCGGATAAAAACAATTATAGGATTCTTCATCAAAAGCATAAGCCGCGCCATATTGAAGACCTTGCATGATCTCCCCGAAACGAGTTTTCTTGATCGTATGCTTTTTAATATTTGCCGGATCAGTTTCTTTTAAATATTCTACCATCGATTCCTTTGACCCCGCAATTATACAAGCCGCTCCCTCTGTGCAAACGACTTCATTTCTCGATGCAAATGCAAAAAAGCCTATTACTCTGCTATCATTCTGGGACATACTTTTTACTCGCTCAATTTTCTGCCAAGTTTTTGCATACTCATTCCAACTTTTTGTAGGTCACTTTGGTTTTGGAAGATTCATTTTCCATTTTGGACATTAATCTTTGTAATGTTGGACGTATGCTAACCTTATAATAATTCATAGCCGCATCTTCGTTTGAAAATGTTTTGTCAGAGCGCCATTCTTCCGGTTCGCCGATGCAATCAACGTTGTCCCAGGAATGCACAATCGGAATATAAGCATTCGACTTCTCATCAAAAATGACGCCACCCTTCATGCGTATCCCCGCCGGCAAGTTTTGCCTGTGGTCAGCTTGTCTGGCACCACAACACTTTTTATGTTTTTTGCCTGAACCACAAGGACAAGGAGCATTTCGCGATATCTGACTCATATTTTGCATTCCACCATAATGTTTCGAGAATTTTTATGATTAATATTTTTTACGTTTTTTATTTCGGCATAACCCATAAACCCCGCAGTTAGAGTTATGCGCAATTAATTCCAAGCAAAAAAATCAGTTGAAGCATAAGGAAACCA
>OMKS01004295.1_pt1 | contig 10804 bp, 8 predicted proteins | sample 1674721 | NCBI WGS metagenome assembly OMKS01 (sample SAMN06264996, study PRJEB25208) | sediment metagenome | isolation source: hot spring sediment | place: USA: California | collected 2014-09-02 | reverse complement strand
GCAGCCTGGCGGCAGAGCGCCACATATGTCTGAGCCAACGCCTCGGTGAAACGAAAGATCGGCCCGGCAATTCCAATCGCCGCCGCCACCGTCCCGGCCCGATCCCAGATCGGCGTCGCCACCCCCCAGGAGTCCGGATCGGTCTCCTCAAAGCTGTCAGCGTACCCCCGCTCACGGATGCGCGCCAGCTCGACCATCAGCGCGGCAGGATCTGTGATCGTATTGACGCACAGCTTGGGCAGTCCACTTTCTTGGATGATGGCCTGAATCTCATCCGGCGGCAAGTAGGCCATCAATACCTTCGAGGAGGCGCCGGTGTGGGGCGGACGGCGGACGCCCACCGAGAGCGCCAGCCGCACCGGATGCGTCGTCTCCACCTTCTCGATGCAAACGACCTCGCGACCCTGATACACGGTCAAGATGACGGCCTCACCGGTCTCGTCTGCCAGCCGTTCCATCACCGGTTTGGCGATGTGGATCAGGCCGGTGCTGTCGGCCGCGAGACGCCCCCAGATCGCCAGCCGATACCCCAATCGCCACAACTTGTCGGCCGGATCGCGGCGCAGGATGCCGTGGAATTCCAACCCAGCGAGGAAACGGTGCAGGGTGCTCTTGGGCAAATCGAGATGGTCGCTCAGTTCAGTCAGTGACCAAGTAGAGTACTGGGGAGAAAAGCTTTCGAGGACACGGACAAGGCGATCAATCGTTTTGACTGATGAGATGTTGTTCATACGTGCATCACAATCCCAGAACAAAAGGTCTTGACCGCGAGCCGGAAAGACAGCACAGCATCATTCACATCGAGCCACAGCAACCGCAGAGGAAACGATTCCGAATAATGGAATATAATTCCACTAATTGATAGTGTATCACGTCTTGCTGGCCCTGTCAAGCAATTTTGAGGTATCTGTACCTTAAAAACCGAGTCGCACGCCTCCCTTGATTGGCATCCCGTAATATTTAGGGTATACTCTCAGTCACGATACGCTCCCATCAACCCAGCCACGACAGAAAACCGGCGATACGACCGACGCGCCAGACTAGGAAAAAAGACCGATACACAAACAGCCCATGACACGAACCTTTAAGGAATTAGAGACCCAACTGGAGCAGGACAAGCAGGCCCTTCAACGCTATCACAGCCCCATAGATCCCCACCCCCTGCCCCCCCAATCAACGGGAGTCTGGCTCCCCGCCGGGGGCAGACCGGGCAATCCGCCCTCCCTGGCAGACATTGCCGCCGAATTAGCGGCCGAAAACCTGTTCCGAGTCGTGCCCGCTAGCCAGTACACCATCGAGCAGCTGACCGACATCTACAATCAAACCCGCAGTGACTACATCGTGCCCATGCCGATGAACGCCGATCGTCTGGCCGAGTACATCCACGTCTATGACGTAGACCTTGAGCACTCGGCCGTCGCCCTGGACCAGGACCAACCACTGGGCCTGGGGATGCTGGGTGTGCGTCCCAACCGCTCCTGGATCACACGCCTGGGGGTGATGCCCAGCAATCGCCGGCGGGGAGTGGGCGAGACGATCTTTCTCTCTCTGTTGGCGGCCTCCGATCAACTGGAAATCGATCTGTCCACCCTCGAAGTTATCAAACAGAATGTGCCTGCCCACAACTTGTTCCTCAAATGGGGATTTCACGACACGCGAGAACTAGTCGTCCTGCGCCGTCCTCCTGGCCCCCCTGCCGCCTCCCCTATAGGCGAGTTCCGATGGCTGGACAGGCCGGAGGCTCTGGAACTGGCCGAGACCCGCCAACTCCCTCTGACGTGGATCAATGATACCCCATCCCTGGTTCACTCTGACCACGTGATGGGGCTGGTCGCGACCCTGCCCGATTCGAGTCACGGATGGGTCATCTTTCAGAAACACGAAACCTACCTGACCAGGATGACCATCGAGACCGAGAGCGGGGATCCCATCGCCGTAGGCAAGGCGCTTTTCGCCTCCCTCTACCAACGCTTCCCCGACGTAGACACCAACATCGAAAACGTCTCCATCATCAACCCCCATATCCTGGCCCTTTTCAACTCGGGCTTTGTGGAGACCTTCCGGCGCATCGAGATGTACCGGGCCAGACATTATGCCTTGGCCCAGGCGGCTGACCTGATACAGGGCAATGCCTCGCCGGGGCGCATCCTCATTGTGGATGATGAAGAGAACGTGGCCTTTGCTCTACGGGAGGGGTTGAAAGACCTCTCGAATAGCCAGATCACCGTCGTGACCAGCGGTCAGGAGGCCTGGAAGCTTTTGGAAGCCCAAACCTTTGACCTGGTGGTCACCGATCACAACATGCCGGACCTGGACGGTATGACGCTGGCGCAGCGCACCAGGCGGCTGTATCCGAGGACGGCGATCATCATAATCACCGCCTACAACAGTGAAACACTGCGCGAGCAGGCGGCTCGAGCGTCGGTAGAACAGGTCCTGGATAAACCGGTGGGACTCGCAGCGATCCGCAGCGCCGCTTCAGAAGCGCTGGGTGCCGTGAACAAGGAAGGTAATAACTAATGCCCGACACCGGTCTATTATGACCAGCGGCGGGCACTATAGGCGGGGAGGCAGGGATTCGAACCCTGGGTGGAGCTATTAACCCCACAACCGCTTAGCAGGCGGCCCCAATCGTCCACTCTGGCACCTCCCCGGGGGGAACTATACAGTTGTTAGCGGAGGGAGAGGGATTCGAACCCTCGGTGACCTTGCGGCCACAACGGTTTTCAAGACCGTCGCCATCGTCCACTCGGCCATCCCTCCTCTATGAGGGCGCCCCTCCCAGACACAGCCGGATTCTACCACGCCCCAGGAGAACTGTCAATCTCGCGCATTCTTTCAAGCCTCAGCGTGCCGCCCGGCCGTCAATGACCTCGATTCCCCCCATCCACGGGCGCAAGACGTCCGGCACCACGACGCACCCGTCCGCTCGCTGGTAATTTTCCAGCACCGCGATCATGACCCGGGGCAGCGCCAAGCCAGAGCCGTTGAGCGTGTGGACGAAACTGGGCTTGGCCCCCGGTTCTGGACGGTAGCGAATATTCGCGCGACGGGCCTGAAACGTCTCACAGTTACTCACGCTGCTGACCTCTAGCCATTCCCCGCAGCCGGCGGCCCACATTTCGATGTCATACGTCTTGGCGGAGTGAAAACCGAGGTCGCCGGTGCACAATTCTTTCACCCGCAGAGGGATATCGAGGCGGCGACAAATATCCAGCGCATCCTCCAGCATCCCTTCCAACTCGTCGTAACTGGCCTTGGGGCGGGTCAGCTTGTACATCTCCACCTTGTCGAACTGGTGCCCACGCTTGATGCCTCGCACGTCCCGTCCGGCGCTCATCTTTTCCCGCCGAAAACAGGCCGTATACGCCACGTACTTGATGGGCAGGCATTCGTCATCCAGAATCTCGTCGCGATGCAAATTGGTCAGTGGGACCTCGGCGGTCGGGACGAGCCACAGGTCATCCTCAACGTCCCGATAGATATTGTCGGCAAACTTGGGAAGCTCACCCGCTCCCCACATGCATTCCTCCCTGACGACGAAAGGGGGATAGATCTCGGTATAGCCATGCTCTCGCGTGTGTACATCCAGCATCCAGGCAATCAAGGCCCGCTGCAATCGCGCTCCAGCCCCGCGCAGAATGTAGAACCGACTGCCAGAGAGCTTGGTCCCGCGCTCAAAATCGAGAATCGATAACTCGGGTCCCAAATCCCAATGAGGCGTCGGCTCGAAATCCAGGGGGCGCGGCTCTCCCCACTCCCGCAACACTGGATTATGCGTCTCGTCCGGCCCGATGGGCACACTGAGGTGCGGCAGGGCCGGCAGGGCCAACATCTCGGCGTCCAGACTCGACTCCACCTGACGCAACTGAATTTCTAGCTCGCCGATGCGATCTCCCACCTGGCGCATCTCGGCGATGAGCCGCTCGCGCTTCTTCTGGTCCTTCAACCTGCCAATCTGCTTGGACACACTGTTCCGATCTGCTCTGAGCACCTCGACCTGTTGAAGCAGCTCACGGCGCTGTACGTCCAGCTCCAGAATGCTATCCACACGAACCGGATCATCATTCCGGTTCACGAGCCCCGCTTTTACCACTTCTGGCTGTTCACGAATGAGCCCAATGTCAATCATACTATCCTTCCCATATCTTTAAGTGATCTCAACTCCAATGTGGGATTATAACACGCTCCATTTGACTTTACAAATTAAACACTTTGGGTTATAATCCTGGCGTTTTTAGCCCAAAAAATAATGCCCACTCCGTAGGTTCTAGCACATATCCCACTATGGCGTGGGACATTTCTTTTTGCGCCTCTGTCAGAACGAGACGGTGCTCAGACCCCAACGTCAAGGTAGGAATAACGAACGGATGAATAAAGAACAGACATTTCTCACCGCCAAGGGATACCACACACTGAAAGAGGAATTGGATCACCTACGCACGGTTCGCAGACAACAGGTCGCGCGACGACTGCACGAGGCCCTGGAAGAAGGCGACATTCTAGAAAATGCAGAACTGGAGGATGCCCGGAATGAACAGGCTTTCGTGGAAGGCCGCATCCTGACCTTGGAACGCATGCTGCGCAGCGCTGTCATCATCGAAGAGACCGGACCTCGTGACACCATCGGGCTAGGCAGCCGAGTTACCGTGCTAGAGGTAGAGGGAGATGAATCCCCAGAAACCTATCACATCGTGGGGTCAGCCGAGGCCGATCCGATCAGGGGGCTGATTTCCAACGAATCCCCCCTCGGACGGGCTTTGATGGGGCGCAAAGTAGGGGAAATCGCCAGCGTCAACGCCCCCGACGGCGTATTGATGTTCCAAGTCGTCGGCATCCAGTAGACGCTCCCGTCAACCCAACCAGTGCCCACGCCACACCCTGTGCGGTGGTCAACGTGGGCCTTTTTCTGCATTCCGTATGGACCAGGAGGTCACATGGAACTGACCGAGCTAGAGAAACAACGCGTGGAAAAACTAGAACGCCTGCGCGCCAACGGGATCACCCCCTACCCGCATCGCGTCCAACGCACGCACACCATCGCCCAAGCCATCGAGGCCTTTGAGACGGTCGAAGAGACCGGAGAGACCCCTCCCTCCGTCACCCTCACTGGTCGGCTGCGCAGTATGCGAGGAATGGGTAAACTCACCTTCGCCCACATCGAGGACGGAACCGGCGCCATTCAACTATTCCTGCGTATTCAGAACGTGGGAGAAAAAGCCTACCAACTGTTCGCGCAGTACTTTGATCTGGGCGATTTTGTCGAGGCAGAGGGCGAGTTGATGCGCACCCGCACCGGCGAGATCAGCCTGCTCGTGGAGCGGATAAAAATACTGGCCAAAGCGATCAGCCCTCTCCCAGTCATCAAAGAAAAGGAAATCAACGGAGACGTAGAACGGTACACCTCCTTCTCCGATGTCGAGGAGCGATATCGTCAACGGTATGCCGATCTGGCCAGTAACCCGAGCGTGCGCGACATCTTTCGTACCCGGGCGCGCATCCTCCAGGCCTTGCGCCGGTTTCTCGCTCAACACGACTTTTTGGAGGTAGAAACCCCCATCCTGCAACCGATCTATGGCGGCGCCGCTGCCCGTCCTTTCGTCACCCACCATCATCAACTGCACCAAGACCTGTACTTGCGGGTCGCCTTTGAACTCTACCTCAAGCGGCTTCTGGTAGGAATGTATGACCGGGTGTACGAAATTGGACACGACTTTCGTAACGAGGGTGTCTCCCACAAACATAATCCCGAATTCACCCAACTCGAGTTCTACGCCGCCTATTGGGATTATCACGACGTCATGGCCTTTTGCGAACAGATGGTCTCTTACGTCGCCCAAGACGTGTTGGGCAGTCCCGTCATCCACTACCAGGGCCACGAGATCGACCTCAGCCCTCCCTGGCGCCGAGTCACCCTGCGTGACGCAGCCATCGAGGTAACCGGCATAGATTACCTCGAATACCCCACCGCCCAAGAGTTGGCCCCCGTGATGCAAGAACACGGACTGCCGACTAAACCGGGCGCCACCTGGGGCTACTTGATTGACAAGGGACTGTTGGGAACCGTCGAGCCGACATTGATCCAGCCCACCTTTGTGATGGATTATCCCCGTGACATATCCCCGCTGGCCAAGAGCAAATCGGACGATCCCACCCACGTCGAGCGGTTCGAGTACTTTATCGGCGGGCTAGAGATGGGCAATGCCTTTACCGAGTTGAACGATCCATTTGACCAGGAACAGAGATTCCTGGAAATGGGACGGCTGTACGCCCCGGACGACGAGGAAAGTCATCCCATGGACAAGGACTATGTGCGGGCCCTCAAGTACGGGATGCCTCCCAACGGCGGGTTTGGAATGGGGATTGACCGCTTGGTCATGCTGCTTACCGACCAGCCCACGATTCGCGAGGTCATCCTTTTCCCACATTTACGCCCCAAAGAATGAACCCTGGCACTTGAGCTGATACAGGGCATATGTAAATCTTCAGCCTGGACTGTTACACAGAGCCTCACAGAGCATTTCACAGAGGCACACGGAGCACAAGAAGGCTTTTTGTCACACTGCGAATCTCGGCGCCTTCTCAGTCTCCTGTGTGTCGAAATCGGACCAGCCCGAGCAATTACGGGCATATTTACCAGGCAATCTCGCGCATTTGAGCCACAGATTACGATTCTCGTTGATTTCCTGTTCATAGATCCATGTCAATCCGTGAAATCTGTGGTTCTCTCCCCGGTATGAACCTGCTGATATATGAAATTTTACAGGAATTTTGATACTTGACGGCCAAACTATTGACTAGGCGACAAATATCGTGTATAATAGTTACTGAAGCCCCACTATGGGATGAACCGAGAACAAGTAGCGTCAACGCCGCAGTTCAAACCTGCCAGCAATCAGCCATGCAAGATAGTAGGGAATGGAGACAATGAAAAATTTGGCGTCTCCCAGATTAATACTCGTGTTGGCAATGGTGTTGATCGGTGGCATAGCTGCTGTGCCTCCACAACAGCCCTCGACGTGTGAATATTTCACCGAAACCAGACATTACGTCTGCGACGACTTTCTCACCTTTTACAAGACCCGCGGCGACGCTGCCATCTTTGGCTATCCCATCACAGAAGCATTCCTCGACCCAGACCGGGGCATACAGGTACAATACTTTCAAAACGTGCGGATGGAACTGCACCCTCAAAACCCCGCCCCCTATAGGGTATTACTGGGGCTGTTGATCGACGAACTGGGATACAACTTTCCCCGTGCCCGTGCAGAGCAAATTCCCCGTTCCAACAGCCCGCTTCACCACTATTTCCCAGAAACTGGACACGTCGTCTCCTACTCCTTCCTCGATTACTTTCGTGAGAAAGGGGGACTCGACATCTTTGGATACCCCCGCTCCGAGTTTATGTTCGAGGATGGTCACATCGTCCAGTACTTTCAACGCGCCCGTATGGAATGGCGACCGGAAATCACGTCTGGCCCCCAGATGCAACTAGCCCCCCTGGGAGAATGGTACACCGAGCGCTTTGGCATCCCAGGTAATTACGCGGACCCGCTCCCTCCGCCAGACACGTACGACTCCCCCACCCCAGTCCCAGAACTGGTCGTCACTAAACTGAACATTAGCGCGTCCGTGCGATACGTCATTACCGGTCGCGAGGGTGGACAAACTGTCTTTGTCTACGTCACCGATCAATGGCAGCAGCCGGTGAGCGGGGCCTCTGTCCAGATGACGGTCCACTACCCAGCGGGGGATCAACCCTACCGCTTCAACGAACTGACCAACGACAGCGGCTTTTCTGCGCAGTACTTTGATATTCAACCCGCCGCGCCGGGGCAAAAGGTCGTCATCAGTGTCATAGTGACACATGGAGAACTGACAGGCACTACCCAGACCTTTTTCTTGCCCTGGTGGTAACACAATCCTCGACACGAAAAAAAGCCCGCGCTTGCGGGCTTTTTTTACCACCAACTCTAGGGACCGCCTGATTCCCTCTCACGCCGCCTCCCGTGAGCGGTTATTGAGCCACCACCATCACCGTGACGGGCAAGAACACGTAATCATCCCCTGATCGAGTCAGAACTCGCCCGGCGCTCGGCTCGTACAGACCCACGGCAATTCTCGCCGGGCCTGTATACTCGGCGTCGTAAAAGGCGAGGGGATGGGGATCCACGATCGTCTCTCCGGCAGCCCAACCGGTGGTCGGACGGGACCCGCCGCCCGGTATGCCATCGTGTTGAGCGATCAACCGTCCATCATCGGCGATGAGATGGGTAAAGACCAAATAATCCACGGGGCTGCCGCCCGCCAGCCCTTGCCAGTAGAGAGTCAACGGCACAGGCTGACTCGTCGTCACCTCGGCCACTGAGAGGCTAAATCCAGTCAAAAGCGCAAAATCGCCAAACTGGACCTGCATATTCCCAGAAGCAGCGGCCGGGATCTCGGTTGGAGCTGGTGTTACCGTCTCGGTAGGCTCAGAGAGAGGAACGGCTGGCGTAGCGGCCAGAGTACGCGTGGGCGTTGGGGTGATGGTCGCCACCACAGACCCCAGGGTGGGGCTGGGAGTCGGAGCAATGCCAGGCGTGGATGTGGGAAGATCCACGCCAGACGACGGCGTGGAGGTTGGAAATAGCGTCTCCCAATCCCCCGCCAGGTTGGGCAGCACGAAGGTGGTGCTGACAAAAACCGCTGCTCCAATAGCAACAAAAACCAGTACCATCGCCCAGGCCTGAATAGCGCGCGCGACAGCCGTTTCTCGCTCCAGGGTGAACAGAGCCAGGTTCCGATCCCGTCGAGCAGCCAGGGCCCGGACCACATACACGATAACACCAATGGCACACGCGACGTAGAAAATCCACGCCCGTTCTACAAGCCATTGGAAGAGTAATTTCATAGCGACCTCAACACACCACGGACCAGCGCCTCTAATCGCGGCACCAACACCCGCCCTGCTTCGAGCACTTCCTCGTGAGTCGTCTCGACCGAAACCCCAGGCTCGGGCAGTACGTTGCTGATACCCGACAATCCCAACACCCGCGTGCCCCCGTGCCGAGCCACCGTCACCTCCGGCACCGTGGACATTCCCACAGCGTCAGCCCCGATCAAGCGTAGAAAGCGTAAATCGGCCGGCGTCTCGAAACTGGGACCCGCCAGGCTAATGTATACTCCTTGCCGCAGGGGCACACCCGCTGCCACGGCCACTTGCTGAGCCACGGCGCGCAGATGCGCATCGTACGCCCCAGACATGTCGGGAAAACGCGGCCCAAACTCGCTCAGATTAGGACCACGCAAGGGATTGGCCCCTCCCATCCCAATCAGATTGATGTGATCGGTGATGAGCATCACATCAGCCACCTGAAACTCGGAATTGAGACCGCCGGCTGCGTTAGTGACAATCAGAATTTCGATGCCCAATACCTGCATCACGCGCACCGGAAACGTCACCTCGGCCATCGAATACCCCTCATAATAGTGAGGTCGGCCTTGCATCACCACCACCGACTGCCCTTCCAGGCGGCCAAAAACCAACTGTCCTATGTGTCCTTCCACTGTGGAGACCGGAAAGTGAGGGATCTCGCGATAAGGAACTGCCACCCGATCTTGAACGACGTCGGCCAGCGGGTTCAGGCCAGACCCCAGGATCAGGCCGACGCCAGGTTTAGTCAAGATCCGCTCCTCAAGGACCTGGACAGCAGCCTCGATGTGTGAGTATGAGAAAAACTCGGGCATCATCCTCTCCTCTCAAGTGTCGTAACTGCCTGCAAGATGCGACGCACTTGGCAGTTGCCAAGTGTCAACCATGGCAGAAATCACGCTCGGGGGTGCGACTTGTCATAGACTTGCCGTTTACGACGGGTAGAAATCTCGGTGTAAACCTGAGTGCTGGCAATGCTTGTATGGCCCAGCAGCTTTTGAACCTCACGTAAGCCAGCACCCCCATCCAGCAAGTGCGTGGCAAACGAGTGGCGCAGCGTGTGCGGAGTGACGTTTTTGGTGATGCCAGCCTCCGCCGCGTACTCTTTGACGAGCAGCCACAGTCCTTGCCGGGTGAGGGGCAGCCCCAGATGGCTGAGAAAAAGCGCCCGTTCACCGGGATCACGCAAAAATCTGCCCCGCCCCTTTTCCAAATAGATGCGCAGCACGTCACACGCATACTCGTGCAACGGTATAATCCGTTCCTTGTCCCCCTTCCCAACGCAACGAACCGACCCATCCTCCAAATCCAGGGCATCTACATCGAGGCTAATCACCTCGCTCACCCGCATGCCAGTGGCATACATCAACTCTAGTAAAGCCCGATCTCGCAGCGCCCGAGGAGTATTACTGGCCTGGGATGGGGCATTCAGCAAGCGAGCCACCTCCTCTGGACTCAACGGGTGAGGAATGTGCCGCTTCACCGGGGGTGAATCCACCGCCCGGGTGGGCGTATCCTTCACGACCCCTTCTGCAACCAGAAAGTGGAAAAAAGATTTAACAGCCGCGATCTTGCGGGACACCGTTGATGAGGCATACGTGCGCCCTACCAAGTATTGAACATATCGCTCAATATACGACCTACCCACCTCTTGCCAATCTGAGACATCTTCATCCACCAGGTACAAGAGGAATTGATCGAGGTCGCTTCGATAGGCCGCCACAGTATGCGGGGAATACCCCTTCTCCACCGCCACAAAGTGAATAAATTCCTCAATATGCGCTTGCATCATATTCCCTTTCGACACCTCAAAGATTATAGCATACTTTGTACAAACTCAAAATTGTCGAATTGACACCGATTTCTCGCCATGCTATAATGCCGTTGAAT
>OMKS01004294.1_pt1 | contig 10805 bp, 7 predicted proteins | sample 1674721 | NCBI WGS metagenome assembly OMKS01 (sample SAMN06264996, study PRJEB25208) | sediment metagenome | isolation source: hot spring sediment | place: USA: California | collected 2014-09-02 | reverse complement strand
ATTTCCTGAGTCCGTTAGCGACAGCTTTTGCCCGTCTCTTCCCAGGTCGTTTCGTACCCGTAAAATCTGTCCCATCGCGGGTGATCATAGTGTACCAAAGAGCGTCGGGTGGCAATTGCTCGCGCACCAGTTTATCCCACCGATGAATGACATTGAGTAAATCTGGAATATCGAGCAGATAGGTAATAGCTGCTTTTTGCAGTTTTGTCCTGACACCCAATTTAGGCAGTTGGTGAACTGAGAGATTTTTCAGGTCGATGGCACAAATGGGAAGGGATACGAAAGCCCCGCTTCGAGCGCCTGATAGAAAGAGAAATGCAACCGCCGCTCGATCTCGTTGTTCGGTCAAGGTTTGTGTAGGAAGAGCGAGTAATTCCCGAACCTCGGAGAGTGTGTATAGCTCGTGGTCGGAGTGGGTACTGTTGACCCTCTCGTGCACCTTAATTGTTTCGATCCAATTGCGTTTTACTGTTTTGTATCGGCGGGGGTATTCCTGCCGTGCCCAACGAAAGAAGCGACGCGCCACACCACAGGTCGCCCTGCGAGTCGAGACAGCGAGGGGTTTGTCCGAGCCATCGTTTCGGGCCGACATTAGGTATGTTGTAAACGCGGGTTGGATGGTATGGGCCTCTTGAAATGGCGTTTCATCAGCCCATTCTAATAGATGCCGTGTTTGGGCTCTGCGCCGCTTCAAGGTGTCCGCGGAATTGTGCTTGACATTCTGCAAGTACTTCACGTACCCTTCGATATCGGAATAGTTTGCCCGATTGATCATTTGGTGTCCTCCTCCTGTGAATGACGACGGGCTCGGGCTCGGGCTCGGTTGATGGTCGTGCCGCATTCAGGGCATGCACCGGTGACCAATTCCAGATGTTTGTTCGTTGGCGTCACGGTCAGATCGCCAGTCAGTTTAACGGGTTTATTGCATTTGAAACAAAAGGCTGCATCGTCAGCCATTTTGCTGCGCTTCTTAGAAGTGTTCGTTCGAACCCACTGAGCGAATTCTGTGCCTACAATCCAGATGTGCCCCCCGTCGTCTCGTTTGTGTGGGCAGCCCGCGGGGATGTAGGAACGATAGACAGTGTCGACGTGACATCCGATTTCGTGAGCAAGTTCCGATGGTCGGTAACACATATTCAACAACCGATTCAATCGAATGATAATGTTTCTGCTAAATCTCATTTTTTTTTCCTCCAATACGATGTATGTTTGATACAAAACGGCGAAAATCCTGGAAAAACTGGAGCAGATCACCGACCCTGAAGTTCGGGATCGGCTTTATGACGTAATAGAGGTGATGCTGGATAGCCACCTGAAAGCCGAGTAAAAGGGTAGCCAGTTTTGAAAGATGTGAAATACTAAGCAAGATCGAATAGTGCGAACCTAATCTACGGTTCATCCTATCATAATTTAGATTAACTGTCAAGCTATTTACCTCATTATATGGGTATAAGATATACAAATGGGGGGCGACTATGCCGAGAAGGAAACAAGATTATGATGCGGAGCGATTCCGCGAGTTATTAACGCCGCTATTAGAAGAAAGTGGAGAAAGTTATCGCCAGGCATCAATGTCGGCTGGTCTTGATGAAACTGCAATTTCAAGATACTTGAGAGGTTCGCAACCGATGCGTGATGCCTGCATTGCGTTGGCAGACCATTTCGGTGTGAATCCTAACAAGATTCTTGAGGCTGCTGGATATGAGCCACTGCGATTTTTCGATCGCAGGATAGTTGATCCCGCTGCCTTACCTCCAGACGTCAATCGGCTCATTGACAAAGTGATGGCGTTTGAAGATGACGTCGTGCGTGAGAAAATAGTGGAAATGCTTCTCCAGTTTATAAATCTTCAAAAGCAAATGAGAGAAGAAGTATCGAGATAATTTTATGACTCCCCTGAAAAAAGGTCGATTTTGGAAAATCGTCTCCGCTTACGCCGCTTAAAGAGGATTTTTGACTGTATCATCTGATTTCTCTGTAAGCCCCGCTAAAGTGCATTCAGGCTTTGCACAAGCCAAATCTACGCCTGATTCATCCTTTTCAGCGACTCGCCCAAAGGGGGTTTTTTCAGTAGAGTCTTTTATAAGATTGTTAAAGTGCTGTTGTATTGCAGGTTGACCGGGCGAGCACGATGACTATTGGCGCTTTATGTCAATTATCTCTCTAACCGTAGACTGCTGGTAGAGCCTGATATGAGTTTTCAAGGATCTCTGGATTTAGAACCTGAAAGGCCTCAAGAGCTGCACTTGTTCCTCGCCTCGGAACAACTGTTCAGAACCCCAAATCCTAAAATCGCTCACTAATCCCTGCCTGTCCAACATTTATTTGTAAAACCCTGGTGTTCGAGTAGAATGTACATACGATTCTACCATATAATATATAATTTTTGTTGGGTGGGCAGATATGAAAAGTGCCAAGAAAAGTGCCAAGAAAAGTGCATGCAAGTTAGCATTACCTTTGACCGCGCTGGATAACCGCACAATTAGAGCCGCAGGAGAGCGCTTGGTGGGGCAAACGCATCAAAGAAAGGCCTGAAAGTGGCCTCGCTTCCCTAAGAAGCAGCGTTTTTGTCTCGTTAGTGGGGCGTCGTCCCTACCAAGGTTCCAATTGTGCGGTTTTTGTCCGGTAGGGCAAAGGTCACGTTAGGACTGGAAAAATAAATTGACCTTTCAATCAACTCTGAAAAAATTAAATGAAAAAGACTTGCGTCTAGAGGATCTCCCTGAGCCGCTTCAACGGGTGACGTACCAGTACGCGAGGATGCACCATAGGTTAAGTGATCTGGAGGGACGGTTTCCAGGGGACGTGGTCGCCGCTGCGCTGTTGGATGTGTGGGATCGGAGAGTAAAACGACAATTAGCCCAGCAGTCGTTTGATCCTCAGAGGTGGATCACCGTTTTGATACCTGTGGCGCAATATATTGGGCCAGCGGCAGCGCCGCACATTGAGATATCATTAGTAGAAGACAACATTACAGATCTTGCGCGATACCGACTACTAGATATGAATTGGGTGTGCCAGATAGTAGGGGATGAGGCAATTGCAGAGAGAGTAGTGGAATTTGCAAGAGGAGAATATCAGCAGAATGACGGTGTAACATTGAAACCCGTCAGTAGAACATATCACAATTGGCGGAAAAAGGGTATTGAGATTTTGGAAACGGCTGTCTTGAGTGCACTCGAAAAGCCAATTGATAGAGGCGCGCGTGAATTGGAATTGCCGGAGTACTTTGTGTCGCGAGAGCAGGTATTGGGCGATCTGCGAGAATCGGTTCTGGAAACCAGTAGGACTGGTGGGTGGGTCGCCGTGGTCGGCACGCCTGGAACTGGCAAACGCACTTTGCTGGCTGCTTTGGCACGGGACTCACAGATCCAGGCAGAATTTCCCGATGGAGTGATCGTTGAGGAAATCACAGCCGGGGTTGATGCGAAGTTGCTAGCGATGCGTTTGGCGATATCTTTGGGAAAACCATTGCCGTATTGGATAAGAGATGAGGAGAATTTAAAAGAGGCCCAAGGGAGGCTGCATGATCGGTTGGTTGAAATGCGCGCATTGTTGGTGATAGCGAACGTGACATCTCTTGATGTTTTGGCTGGACTACCTGCATTAGATCCAGGTGTTGTCGGCGTGATGTCTGTCCGTTCGCTTGATATCGTGCACGGAATGGGAGTAGATCGACAGATCCACCTGGGCGGATTGACTGAATCTGAGAGCTGGCAGCTAGCCCAGAAGGTCAGTGGATTAGATGAACTTAATTTGCCTGAGACGGAGGCAGCGCATCGCGTGCTAGAATTGTTAGAGTACCATCCCAACGCAGTACGTATAGCGGCAGTACGCGCTGCTATGGACGGATGGACTCGACTTGAGGCCATCATTCAGGATGCTCGTGCGCGGTTGATGGCGCTGGGAAATGTCCGGGAAGAGCAACTTAATGTATGGACACCTCTAGAGGCATGGTGGGATGAGGAGGATGAGCAAATAAAGGTGTATTTTGCGATGGTTGGATATCTTCCACTATTAAAATATTATGACGATAAAACGGGAGCAGCGGTTTGGGGGGTGAGTGAAGCGGAGGCTGGCGCAATCTGGGGACAATTGGCGCGAATGCAACTGGTTGATGTGTTAGATGGAACACGTGGAGAGTATCGCATACATCTGATAGTTTGGGATTTCGCTCGTCAGAAGGCGCGAGATTTATCTTGGTCTCAATCACGGCGATTACTTGCTAAAACGTGGGCATTGCGTTATCCTCTGCGTCCAGAGTGGTCGGGATGGCAATGGTGGAAGGTCAAGGTGGCTCGTCCTCGGGATCTTTCGTGGCCCTGGTGGAGTCCAATTGTTCCTTTGGTTACAGATAAACGGATAGAATCGCTATGGTGGTGGTTGAAGAATCGGATGTGGCTCGATGGTTTGCGTATGGGAGTAGGGCCAGAGGCATGGTCGATGGCCATGCAGTCGAGTGTCAAATTTTGGATTGCATTGACTATGATGATAGGGCTAGGGTTTTTGGGAAGGGGATTGCTATTATTGACAGAGGCGTTGTCTCTTCTTCGGATAAAGGGGATGTTTTTGGGGTGGGTCATCGCTCTAGGGATACTTGCATGGGCGGGAGGGGCGGCATTAGAGGACTTCAGACGGATAGCGTTACAGCAACTTGGTGAGGCTGAGGAGAATGATTCAAACAATTGATCCGTTGAATGTAACCAAGGCAGCACCTCAATTGGAGAGGATCATCGCCGAATAACAACCTCGCCCTGACCGCGTCTTCCCACCTGCGTCCAATTGCATCTTGACGCCCCGTGTGCTACAATATGTGTTACAAGAAAAAAGCCTCGCAGCTTTGCCCAAGCTCGAGGCCATGGCCAGGGCGTCAACAGCACCCCGGCGGCCTCTATATTAGCACAGCCGCCCGTCTGTTGCAAATTCGGCCAGGCGGGCGTTTTCTTTTCCAATCCCAGACCGAGGTAAGCCTATGCCCAACATTCAGCAATTGGTCACGCTCCGACCAGAAGTTATCGAGGGCGATCTGCACGGTATCATCTCCCTCTACGCCCTCCTCGACGATGACGCCGAAACGTTCGAATGCAGCCCCGAGCGCGTTCTCAGCGCCACTTTCCCCTCCACCGCGCTCAAGCGATTGCTCCACCGGCTGCAGACCTCTCTCAGCGACCGGGACGTCGACCGCAAGGGCAACTTTGTCATCAGCGGCGGCTACGGCGCTGGCAAGAGCCACCTCCTCTTGACCCTCTACCACATCCTGGCGCATCCCGACCAGGCCCGCTCCTGGCTAGCGGCCCACGAAATCGACTTCGACCCACCCCAGGATGCCATCGTCGTGCTGATGCCGATGACCAACTTGACCCAACCGCAAACCGACGCGCCGGTCGAGTACCTCTGGACGCCGATCTTCGAGGTCCTGGGCTACGACGGCTTCCAGCACACCGGCAACAACTTCCCCACGGTCAGGGATCTGCGCAAGGCAGTCGCCGGGCGGCGCGTCTTCCTCATCATCGACGAGATCGAGCGCTGGTTTATGCCCATCCGCGATTCACACCAGGCCGAGGCCAACATCTCTTTCCTCCAGAACCTGAGCGAGTTCGCCCGCAACCCCGACAACGGGACGTTCGTCTTCCTGACCCTGCTGATGCTGGAACCGCGCATCCACAACATCGTCGGACGGGACGACGCCTTCTTTGAGGACCTGACCCAGACCCCCGACCGGCGCCAGGTGGTGCTCCACCGACTGGTCGAGCAGGTCGACCGCCCGGCCGCCGAGGGCGTGATCGAGGCTTACCTGGACCAGTACCGGCCCATCGACGCCCACGTCCGCATCGGCGACTACAACCACTATCGCCAGGAGATGGTGGAGAGCTACCCCTTCCACCCGGCGACGATCGAGGTGGTCTTTGAGCGCTACTCCAGTGTGGCGCGCAAGGAAGAGACCAGCTACCAGAACTCCCGGGGCGCGCTCTACCTGCTGGCGCACGTGCTGCAGGAGACGCTACCCCCCGCCCGGGGTGGGACGGGCCATTTGCACGAGCGCGATTTGCTCCTCCCCGGCGACATCTCCCTCACCGTCGACCGGCTGACCGATGACCTGATCAACCTCGATCCCCGGCTGGTCGAGATCGCGCGGGAAAACGTCGCGCGCAGCCAGGAGCAGGACGTCCCCCACGCCGCGCCGATTCTCTCCACGATATTGCTTCACTCCCTGGGCGACCCGCGCGCCGAGCGCCGGTTGGGCGCCGACTTCGGCGAGATCCTGATGGGCACGCTCCGCCCGCCCGGGAGTCCCGGCCAGCGCGTCACGCCCAGCGGGGTCCAGATGGCCATGCAGCAATTGGAGGAGACGGCGCTGAACCTCCACGCCGAACCCCACCCGCCGCGTTGGATCTTTCGTTCCGAGGTCAACATCGTGGCCCAGATCAACCGCCGCGCCCGGGGGGAAAAGTACCTCGAACCAGCGCGTAAGCTGGTGGTCCAGTGCGAAAACTGGTGGGGGGCGCGGTCTACGTCTATCCGTCCGAGCAAGTGCCGGATCAACGAGAACTGACCCTGGTCTTGACCACGGCTCGCATGGAGAGCGAGCAGATCCTCGAACAGCTTTACTATGGACGGGCCTACCCCAACGGATTGGTCATCGTCGATCCGCAGGACATGGCCTCGGTCGTTGACGATCCCGACCTGCTTTGGATCGCCCGGCGGATCAAGGCCGCCGAGGACCTGCGCTACGACCTGGTCGGCGATCGCGAGGCGCAACAACGGGTGGCCGATTTCCTGGATGGCGTCAGCGGCCAACGCCGGGGGTTGGAGGACCGGTTGCGGGATCGATATGGCGCGTGGCGCGCGCCGATTTACGACCCGGAGCGCGGGGACCTGACCTTCACCCGCGTCCAGGTGACGCTGGACCGCACGGCGATCTACCGCGCCGTGGAACAGCGCTACGACGCGGCCCAGTTCCGCCGCAACGTGATGCAGGCGGTCGAATCTCGGGCCACGCCGCCCACGGTGGACGACGTGCGGGCCGAGTTCCTGCGCCAGCGCTCCTTCGCCAAGCCGGTCTGGCAGGGCCGCCCCAGTGACGAACCCATCGACCAGGCGATTCGCAGCCTGGTGACCCAGGCCCGGCTGGAGGTCATCCGGGGCGGAGACGAGCGCTACGTCTGCGGGCGCGACCCCGGTCTCTTACAGCGCCATTGGACGGTGGCGGTGCCGCCGGAACCGCACAAGCCCCGGTTCCAACTGGAGGAGGCGGTGCGCATGGTCGTGCGTGACCGCCCCCAGGGGACGACGGTGCGGGAAGTTCGGCAACACTTGCAACAGGCAGCGGCTCAGTTCCCCGACGAGGTGGTCGATGCTGGCCGGGTCGACGCGCATCTGACCGACCTGCTCTCGCGCCGGGAACTGGAGACGGTGCAGACGGGCGCCGCTCTCCAGGGACCGCTGCCCGACGACCTGGTGGTGCGCCCGTCGCGGCCGACGGCTGGCGAGCAGCCGCAGGTTCCGAAGGGGCCGGAGTCGATCCGCTTTGGCCCGGCCATCGCGCCACAGATTCGAACCGACGTGGTCAGCCGGATCGACAAGACGGATCGTCTGAGCCAGGTGACGGTCAGCTACCGGGCTACGCTGCGGGGGGACGACCTCAAGGCCTACGCCGACCTGGTGGGGCTGGGGGAGCGCGACCCCGGCGACGCGGATCTGTCGATCTCGTGGACGTTGCGCGATGTGCCGGTGACCGACCGGGATGGGCTGCTGGAGTTGCTCAATCGCTTGCCGCACCCCCACATCTGCGAGGTGACGGTCCACCTCCAGCGGGAGGAAGTGGCCTAGTAAGGTAGGCACAGGCTGACAGGCCATAGCGCGCACGAAAGGAGTCAGGTATATGGGCTTTGAGAAACCGATCCCGATTATAAAAGCAATCGAGGGTATCCAAACGAATGAATATGTGCTACCGGCGATCCAGCGGGAGTTCGTGTGGAACGCGGGTCAAATAGAGAGCCTTTTTGATTCCCTCATGCGGGGCTACCCCATCGGCTCTTTCTTGTTCTGGGAGATCAAACCGGAACGTCTGGTAGATTTCCAGTTCTACCAGTTTATGGATCGCTACCACGAGCGCGATTATCGCCGCAACGAGCCGATCAATCTCATCGGTGATCAGCAAGTAATCGCCGTACTCGATGGGCAACAACGCCTAACTGCGCTTAACATTGGCCTTCGAGGATGGTATGCCGAGAAGCTGCCCTACTATCACTGGTCGAGTAACCATGCTTTTCCAGAGAGAAGACTGTACTTGAACCTGCTGGCTCCTCCAGAGAACAGTGAGTTTGCCTACGAGTTCCAAATGCAGCGGGAGAAAGATGTAGCCGCGCAGCACGGGAATGGCAAATTCTGGTTTCCGGTGAGCGACGTGTTGAATTTTGAAGATGTGGCCGACGCGTTCGATTATTGCGTCGATCAAGGACTAACCGGGACGGGAGACAAGTTCCCGCACCGTACCTTAATCGAGCTTTACCACGTCATCAAAGAGAGGCCCTTGATCAACTTCTTCCTGGAAGAGGACCAAGATCTGGATAAAGTCCTCAACATCTTCATCCGCGTCAACTCTGGCGGCACGCAGCTCAGCTACTCGGATATGTTGCTTTCCATCGCCACAGCCCAGTGGACGGAGCGGGACGCTCGACAGGAAATCTATGGGCTGGTCGACCAGTTAAACGACGTGGGGGAAGGCTTTAGCTTCAGCAAGGACTTTGTGCTCAAGGCCTGCCTGGTGCTCTCTGATACTCGTTCCATCCGCTTCCGGGCGGACAGCTTCACCAGGGACAATATGCTCAAGATCGAGACGATGTGGGATGAAATATCCAGGGCGTTGATGCTCACAGCGTTGCTGTTATCTAACTGGGGATATAGTTACCAGACACTGGTCTCAAACAATGCTGTGATTCCGTTGGCTTACTATATCCTTCAGAAAGGCGCGCCCTCCAATTTCGTGGCGTCCAACCAGTTCAAGCGAGATCGGGCAAATATGCGGCGATGGTTGCGGGTCGCATTGCTCAAGCGGACGTTTAGTGGCCAACCGGATAACGTGTTGCGCCCGGTGCGCCGGATCATCGAGGAAAGTCACAGTGACTTTCCAATTGAGACGATCTATGATGAACTCCGCCCCACGTCCAAATCGATGGACTTCGCCGAAGCCGAGATCGACGGATTGTTGAGCTACCGCTATGGCCAGAAATACACGTTCACTGTGCTCGCTTTGCTCTATCCCTGGCTCAAGTATGATCAGAAGTTTCATATTGACCATATCTTTCCCCGCGCGATGTTCAAGCGCCGGGAACTGGAGCGCCGGGGTATTCCAGAAGATCGCTGGCATCTGTGGCTGGATCACCGGGATGATTTAGGTAACTTGCAAATATTGCAGGGCATCGAAAACCAAATCAAGTCCGACCAGGAATTTGAAGCGTGGCTACAGGGCCAGTGTGAGATACCAAATAGCCTATACGCCTATCGGCAGCAGCATATGATACCGGATGTAGACCTGTCTTTTGAGAAATTCCCCGAGTTTCTCGAAGCACGAGAGGGTATTTTGCGTAAGAAATTGGCAGACTTGTTTGACGTATCATTGAGTGGTGAAGAGTAGCTGTTCTCCCTGATGAAGTAGGTGAGGGGTGAATCGTGATATCGGATTGCGAGCGTTCAGGCTGATTGGATAGATCAACCAGCGAGGCCCGTGCTGGGTCGACGTTCGAATGGGGGGTTGTTTTATTGGCTATGGACCTATCACTCATCAAACAACTCATTCACATAGATGACCCGCTCCAGACACTCTACGAGGTGCTGAACGGGGAGATCTGGACCCCGGAGCGCTTCGCCGAGGCCCGTCAGCACGGTGACCTGCACGGCTACCTGCGCGAGGGAGAGCACGCCGCCTCGCGATTGGAGCAGGCGGTCTACGCCATCTACCGGGACGTCTACGCGCTGCTGGAGGCTGACGACGTGCGCCGCGACCGGGTGGACGTGTTCCGCCAGCGAGAGGCGTATACGCTGCTCCTGATTGACGGCCTGAGTCTGCGCGAGCTACCGCTGATCCAGGAAGTGCTGAACGACCGCGGCCTTGATTGTGAGGTGGATTTCGCTTTAGCCCCGCTCCCCACCGAGACGGCCGATTTCGCCCGCCGCCACTACAACGCCTCCGGTCCCAGCGAGATGGCGCGGAACGACCATCGCTACCCCTTCGCCTTCCGCCACGTGGCCAACGAGGATTGGCGACTGGACTTTTCCCCGTCCGAGCGGCAGCGCTTCATCTGGTACGCTTTCCCCGACGACTATTTTGGATTGAAGGAGACCGAATACGGGCGGCACGTGGTCCAGCCCATTGAGGCGATCCTGGCGGCGGTGCTGGGCGACCCCGACCTGGTGCGACCGCTGGCGATCACCGGCGACCACAGCTACCTGTGGCAGGGGAACCAGTGCGCCTGGCCGGTGGCCGACCCGCGAGAGCGGGCCGTGCTGGCGGAGCATTTCAAGTTGGGGCGCTGCACGCGGACCGCGACCGAGGCACTGGCGCGGACGGGCAAGGCCTGGGTGGCGGGCTCCCTGGGCGCGGCGCGCGGGCGCTTTGCCTGGGGCGGCATCGTGCGCGGCCCGACGTCGCTCTTCAAACACGGGGGCGTGAGTCTGATGGAGTGTTTGGTGCCGTGGGTCAGGATCTAGATGTGGTCGTTCGGGTTGTCGACGGTGAGGCCTGTAGCTCGAGCGATGTTCACCAATCGGTCATCGGCCGAGATGAAAGTGAGGGATGGTTTGTC
>OMKS01004293.1_pt1 | contig 10805 bp, 7 predicted proteins | sample 1674721 | NCBI WGS metagenome assembly OMKS01 (sample SAMN06264996, study PRJEB25208) | sediment metagenome | isolation source: hot spring sediment | place: USA: California | collected 2014-09-02 | reverse complement strand
GCTGTAAAAATGAGAAAAAAAGCCGCGATGAAAATATAAATAATTTTTAACATAGTAGCTCCTTTAAACCACAAAAAATTTTGCCAGAAAATTTGCTAATAAAATCATTCCGATGCCATAAACCGCAGTTAGTATGGCATACGGCAGACAAACTTTCAATATTTTAAAATAATTGGGTTCATTAACCACCTGTGCAGCGAAAATTCCTGCTAATGCTGTGGGTGGCATTAGATCGCCAAGACTGGCGATCAGCGTCAAGCCTGATGCAACAATGATTTCACTTTTGCCCAATAAAGCCAATAAAAAGGGAACTCCCAATACATAAGAAGCGCCGTAAGAAGAAATCGCACCAAACAAAGGCAAACTAATCATTATGCCAAGATAAAGCCAGAATGAAGGCAATTGAACAGCTTTAACAATTAGCAAACCGCGAACACCTGTCAGACTCATAATTTGTATGAACATTCCAATTCCGACCAATATTCCCATCACCGGCATGGCGGATTTTACGGCTTTTTTTACAACGGTAAATAAATTAAAGTTTTTCCCCGATCGATAGGCAGATAAGCTGGCGATGACGAAAATGAACGGCATCCCAAGAGCTGTGAGCCTGCTTGGAAAGATTCTTGTTGCCAGCATCAAGAAAATTAAAATGATGATGGGGAGAAACAGACGAATCATGGAACGAGATACGCCGATATCCGGTAAATCCTGGAGCACTTTGTCCATGTTCATTGATTTAACGTGATTGAAGCCCAGAAATAATGTGACCAGTATTGCAAGAGGTAGCGAGGCGAATAACAGCGGTAATTCAAAACCAATATAGGGCATGTCGACACCACCGCCGATAATCATAACCGGCAAATTAATGGGCGGCGCTACCATTCCATAAAGGGCTGCCATGGATATTATGCTGCCTGCTTTTACGCGGGGAATCCCCAGATGCATCAGGGCTGGCGCCACAATTGCTCCGGTAGTTAAAACAGCAGCCGTGGAAAGACCGGTGATCATGCCAGGAAACATGATGAACAGGGTGATTAATGTCAACAGCCAAAACGGGCGATTATGGAGATGTATGATGATCTGTCGACTGATCTCTCCAAGGGCTCCGGTTTCTTTTATAATCTCCATAAAAACCATTGCCGACGCAATAATTAAAATCGGGTCGAGATATGCGAAAGCTCCTTCAACCAAATGACGCAATGGAAAACCGAAACCACCGACAAACGCAGCCAGCACCGATGAAATTGCTAATGAAATACCAATGGGAAACTTTCCCACAAAGACCGCCAGTGCAAAAACAATCAACATAAGAATTAATAAAAACAGTTCCATTTGTAAAACAGACTCCTAAATTTTCATTTAGAATGGCGGATTTAATGTTAAGTTAAAAAATAACCACAGAGAACGATTTCAGCAACGATCGAATTATTATAGCTGGCCGGTTTTGCTTCCATTCGGATGAACAGTCATCATCAACACATTTTTAGCGAATCCAGGAACGCGTTCGGCTCATCTTTTTGAATAGGAGCGCTGCCTTCGCTCTCAATGTTTATTGTGAATGAACGATTATTCCAACGATTTAATGCAGTTAAAATTCTAGTCCAATAGTGAAGTGGTGTATGTTATCCAGTTCTCCATAAGGTGCAAATGCGTAGTCAAAAGTAAAGATTGATCCGGCGGCGCCGAATTTTAAACCTCCACCATAAGCCAATTCGTTTAAATCATATCCCGTGCCGTATCCCAGCCGAGCAAAAAACATTTCACGCCAGCTATACTCAAATCCAAGGTTAAGTTTTTCTGTGTCATCGTTGGGGTGCAGACCATCTATCGCCAGGGTGAGCCGGTTATCGAATGACGAAAAGAAACCATCCGTCGCTCCGACCAATTCCATTGCGATCGCCACACGAAAATTAACCGGCAATGGCCATGGTTCTGTATACAACCGGGAATCAACATTGGTACTTAGTGTGTTCGCGGGGTTGGGGTCATAAGGCCGGATTAAATCTCTGCCGCTCAGTTTCAGAGTTCCACCAAAATTTGAGAATGACATACCAATAATAATACCTTTATAGCCGGTTCGCAAATAAGTGCCCACATCGACAGCAACAGTAGAAGCAGATTCATTATAGATGTTTTGTGAAATATATTTCATGGTAATGCCCAGTGCAAAGCGGTTAGTCATCCAACGAGCGTAAGAAATTCCGACCGCGATGTCGTTTGCATCCCAGAAAAATCCGGTGCCGCGTGGGGAAGTCTCGGTGGTAATCTCTTCTTCTCCCATTGTTATAAAAGTCGCGCTCAATCCCAGCGCTGAGGAACTGCCACTGAAGGGAATAACCAATGCAGTAAATTGATGATTAATATCGGCAAACCATTTGGTGTGGCTTCCGGTCCAGGCGATTTTGTCCAGTGTTATCATACCCGCCGGGTTCCAGTAGACTGTGGATGCGTCGTTGGCAAGAGCACCGAAAGCGCCGCCAAGAGCTAACGCTCGTGCGCCGACGCCAATTTTTAAAAATTGAGCCGCTGAGGTGCCGACTTTGCGAAAAGTCTTGCCGGATACAGCAGTCGCCAATAACAGCATCATAATCAGTATAAAATGAATGCGGATTTTCATAGCGTTCCTCTATTTTATGATTGCGATTTTTCCGATTTTTTTCTCACCGATATCTGTTGACACAACATACAGATAAACGCCGAACGAAATGTCTTGATTGAATTCATTGGTCAGATCCCAGTTCGCGATTCCGGTCCCATCGTTGTGGATAATTTCTTTCACCTTGACACCGCTGATTGTATAAATGGTAATTTTACATCGATCTGGAATGTACATGAATTTTATGCTGCGGACATTTTCTTTCGGATCGAACAGCGAAGTCACGACATAAGGATTGGGGACAACCCGGATATTTGGCAATTGATCAGCGATTTTTTCTTTTTCAACCGACGGAGGTTGAATTGAGAAGGTAATTTCATCCCCAACCGAGTACTGATTGTTTGTCGTAAAACCGCTTCCGTCTGAGAAACTGACGTGACAATGAATGGTTACTTTTTGTCCTTCCACGGGAAGATGCCCGCCCTGGGGATTTTCAGTACCAGCGGCGACTTTGGAAAAAGTGAGTTGAATCGGAAAATCTGCGGGAAAGTCAACTGCGATTGAATCCCCAACTGCTGGCGTGATAGCCGGATAAGGGACATTGCCAATGTAGATAATTTCGTTTTCATCAAAAGTAAGGTTGTTGTTTCTGTCATCGTATTCGCAAATCACCTGTATCGTGTCCGGATAGATTCGCCAGACTTCAAAAGGCACTACCATCAAAGCAGTTGGCGTCCTGCCTTTGGAATACGCCATGGCGCCTTTCGTTGTAAAACGGATTTCGTAATCATTGGATCGGGCATCAATGGAAGAAGGGGGGATGGTTGATGCAGAAACGTACCATGAATTGGTGTGGTCGCTTTTCCCTGCTCCGTTCACATCGTTTCCCATTTCGTCCATAATTGATTTAATTTCACCAATTTTCTGAGTTGAGCTGCTCGAAATGGAAACACCAATGCTATTGATTACAGGAAGTGTCTCAGTATTAAGCGGCCTTGATTGTAATAAAAGTTTATTGTTGAGGGTGGAATCATAAACTGAAAAATGTGTGGCTGGAAATCCCTCATAACTAATTTTAAAAATCGGCGAAGTGGTGTATCCGTTTTGAATCAGGTAATTTTCATAATTCTGAACATCGACAACAGCAATGTTGAGGTCTCCTTTGCCTTTTCCGCGGGTGTGGTTAGTGTTTACAATTTCAGCGGGTCGAAAAGCCAGCGGATCAGGTTTTGGAGTAACGGTCACAAAGTTTTTCTCCGCGACCCCAACACCTTTTGCCGACTCAAACGATTGGATGTTTTTTTCAGGATCACCCCGGTCATAGGCAGTGATGGTGTAGGAATAGGCGATGCCGTTTTTCAGTGAGCTGTCGACATAAGTGTATCGCAAGCCGGTGTTGCTGCCTAAATAGCTGCTTGAATTCAGCGGATCAATTCCATCTATCGTGTTATCGAGATCATATTGCGCAATTGGTACATAGCCGATTACAACGCCGCGAGCATCAGTTACCGGATCACCCCAGGTTATTCCGTTATCTTGACTGCGATAAATTTTGTAACCTTCAAAATCCAACTCACCGGTTAACGGATCTGGTTTCTGTTCTGAACTGTTGTCCCAATAGAGAGTTACTTTGCCATCTCCGGGAACAGCCCACAATTCAGGTCCTGGTGGCGCCGCCGGTCCGACAAATCCTTTTTCGAACATTTGAATTGCCATTTGCGCATTGTTCATAAAATCATCGTCAGTATCGCCTACGACTACTGCGATTGAAAATTTCAATGTGATATCCGGAGGAAAATCAAATGGCCCGGTGGCGGCAATAAAAACCAAATCCATGGGTGTGGTGATCAACGAAACATCGTCCAAACGGGGATCAGAACCGTGAAAATACTCACTGGCAACGTTGGCGATGTTAGGATTTTGGGGCTGGCTGCTGATTATTGGCCATAGTTGTTCGTCAAACGTCGGTCCTGGGTCGGTGAAATAGTGAAAATCGGTGATACCCATAGCATAAGGCGTTTCCAGAAATATAACTCCAAAATCCATGTCTTCCAATCGTCCCACAGGGTTTGGCTGGGTAGCAGCGTTTATATCTCCCTTGATGTCACGTTGCATAATGATCGGAAATCTGTCGTTGAAACCATGTCCTTCAGGGATGATTAATATCTCTTGTGCATAATCGCTGCAATCCGGATCCAGATAAATCCCAAAATATGCGCCTTGGATGATCTGTCCACTGGTGTTATGCAAAAAGAACTCATAAAATTGAAAATCTTCTGCATAAGGTCTGCCGTAACAGTACGCCATTTGTTCGATTTCAATACCGATTACATCGCCCTGTTGATTGTTTCCATCGGTAAATACCCCATAGACATCCCGATCTGATACAAATTCTCCTTCGTAAACCGCACCGGATATTGGATCGCGACGATAATAGCCTGGCCAGAATCGATCCCCATTGGAGTCGATGGGCCAGGTTTGGGGCAGGTCAGAATGAGCCAGATAGGGGGTTGTGCCGTCTACGTAGAGCAGCATAGGTTGGTCACCGCTGCCATCATAATGGGTGTTACCAAGTGAGCCATCCTTAGCAATCCAGTCTTCATTACCATTGTTGGTATATCCGTCGATGAAATTGCCATTATCGCCATTTTTGGAATTTTTTTCAACTGCGAAAACAACAGAAAAATCATCGCACATCGATCCATAGGGTTTGGTTTTTGGATAGCGAAAATTGAAAAAATCATCGGTTGGTCGGTTTCCCGGATCTTCAAGCCGCGTGTCTGATATCTGTCCGTAATTCATGGTCAAGTTGCAGAGCTGTCCTTTAGTCATTACCCCGATCGCTTCATCGATGCGGGCGTTTGTTTTCCAAAGCGGTCGCGGTTTGGGAATACCATCATGATCATCCTGTAAATTTTGTGCAGCTCCTGATAGCGTGATGATCAGAATAGCAATTACTCCGATTTGGGAAAAAAAGCGAATGGATTTTAACATCTTTTTTATACCTCATTTAAGTTATACGTTAAAATTTGATATAAGCACCCAGGCGGATGTCGCGTCGGGTTCCGACGTTCGCCGGGTTAGCCTGACGGTCTTTAGACCGATATGTATAAGGACCCGCGTTCCACGGCTCGCCGGTCTCAGACCAAATATATAACGTGTTTAATCGGTCCAGTAAATTTGTCGCCTTTGCATAAATAATCATATCGATTGTTTTCATCAAAGTTATTCGTTTGTCGATGCGAATATCAAGCGTGCTGTTCCACCCTTTTCGTTCTGAGTTGATTTCCAAACTGATAGCCCCGCGTTCGCTGGGTGTATAGGGAAGACCGCTGGCTATTTGAAACAAAACATTCATGCCAACTCCGGAGAGGGGTCTAAAGCCGGTGAGGTTGGGTCCGAATTTATCCGGGAAGCGAACATCCAAATTGGCTGAAAAATCATGGGTGCGGTCAAAGTCCAGAAAAAATTCGCGCTTTGGGCGGAGATGGGCTTCTTCTTCCCTGAAATAGTAGCCTGCCAGAGGATCGGAACCCGAGCCCTTGGCAACGCTATAGGTGTAATTAAGGTTGCCGGAAAAAAATTTGCTGTATTTTTTGATAAGAGTAATATCAAATCCTTTGACTCTGCCGTAATCTTCATTCACATAGATCGTGTAATTGTAAGGCTGTCGCGAATAATATCGAGTCGAGGTCAGGTCGTAAATATCTTTGTAAAAACCGGTAAAGTCGATCGCAACGTCGGCAGCAACCTGAAGTTTGCCGCCAACTTCGAATGCGACGGTCCTTTGCGGTCGTAGACCAGGATTTCCGATGATGACATCCGATTCTTCGAGATTAAGCAAAGAACGATCGTTGCGAAAAAGATGATAATAATCAGGATTCTGGAAAAAATGACCATAAGCAAAATGGAATACCAACCGTTCTGTAACTGGATGCGCCAGTCCGATTCGTGGACTAATCTGGAAACGATCCGGGACTGGTTTTCGTTGATTGAACTGGAAAATTTTGGTGGTTGAACCATCGGGATTGGGTATGGAAACAGTTTGTTGAATATCGCCAGGATCGTCCCAATAGGTGTCGTTCGCCTGAGCATAGTCCAAACGTACGCCGATGTTAAGGATCATGAAATCATATTCCATTTTATCTTGCAGATAGATCGCCGCTTCCCATGGATCTCGATTGTAATATTCCAGCCGGTGCCGAAACGCTCCAGGCCAGGGATCACGAATGGCGTGCCGGAACAGCAAATATTGCTTCAGATCAAGGCCGGCTTTCAGTTGGTGGTTGTGGTGAATTTGGCTGATGAGGTCAAATTTCAAATTGTAGGTCGTGCTTTTTTGTCGATACCAATCGCGATCATCTCCGCCGCTAAATCCACCCTCAGCTCCGGAAATGTATGTCAGTTTAACATAATCGGTTTTGTCCAACATTGCGCCAGTTTCCGGGTCGTAATACACTTCTTTTCCGGGTATGTCTCGTGTGGCTTGGCGAAATAACCGTTGAAAATTGATCGTATAAAAGGTGGCGCGATTCAGCGTATGGGTCCAGGCAATCGTTTGGCGGTCGGTTAACGTACGTCTCAATCCTCGCGAACCCAACAGCCTGGTGTTGTAATTTAGTTGGTCTTGAGGATCATTGGTTACCGGTGTGATGTATTTGTAACTATGACTGTAAACTTGACGATAGTTCCAGGTGTTTTGAACATCTGCAGCCAGTTTCATCGTCGGGGAAATACGAAAAGTTAATTTGCCAAATAGCTGCCTGTCCAGATTAAAACCCCATGGTAAATAACTGTCTTCATTGGAAAAAACACCCGATGCGAAAAATGATAATCCATTGATTCCGGCAACAGGTCCACTGATTGTGCCGTTAAATTTTCCCAATATCGGAATGAGTATATGATCCTTTCCTACCGGGTCGTCAATTACGCTGACATGTTGGTATTGAGACTTTCCGATTGTATCGTCTGCCGATTCGTAATAACGGACTTCGTCGCGATATTGAACCTTTTGTTGTTCTGATAATCCTTTCACTATATCTGTATCCAATAACCAATCAGGCTGATGATAAGGGGAACTATTCAACATCGGAGATTCGTATTGAATTTTACCGCTAAAACGGCTGGCGCCTTCTTTGGTGGTTATGTTAATGATTCCGCTCATAGCATCGCCGTACTCTGCATTAAATCCACCGGTTAACACTGATAGCTCCTGAATCATATTGACATCAATGCTGGTTCCTAACCCACCTTGCAACGGATTTTGAACCAGAACACCGTCGATGTAGTAGGCAACTTCGTCGCTTCTGCCGCCACGCAGATGAAGCGCTCCGCTTTCACTTTCAACAAAACCTGCCTGCGTTGTCAATACATCTTGTACCGATGTGACTGGCATTCTTTCTGAAATATCCTCACCGGAGACAATGGCCATTTTGGCGGTAACATCTTTGGCTACCAACGGGCGTTCCGCAACCAGTGTGATGACCTCTCCTTCAAGAACCGCTTCTTCTAATCTAAAATTCACTTCGGTGGTTAAATCTGCGGACACTTTGACATTCTGCATTTCAACTTGTTTATAACCCATCATTGTGGCGCGCACGGTAAATGTCCCTGGCGGAACGTTGTTGATAAAATAACTCCCGTTTATATCGGTTGCCGCACCGAGAGTTGTACCGACAATATAAATATTAGCAGCGATTAAGGGTTCCCCAGAGTCCTGGCTGGTTGCTTTTCCGATGATTTTTCCCGTATTCCCACCAGATAACGGAGGAGAAGAAACCAAACTAAAACTTATAATTAACAAAGTTATAAAAATATTTTTTAACATTTTTTATTCCTCCAGATCAGCAATAGCTGATTACGACCATCAAAAAAGGCATAGGATTTTGTATCCTATGCCTTTTTTTGAGCTTGACTTATTTCATATAAATCATTTTTTTGACAGAGACAAAATCAGACGAGCTTAACTGGTAAAAGTACATTCCGGTGGCAAGCTTTGAAGCATCAAAAACAATGCTATGTGCCCCGGCAGTTAGTTTGCCATTGATGAGAGTCACGACTTCATTTCCGCGGATGTCGTAAACGCTCAACACAACTTTAGTTGGTGATTTTAAATGAAATTTAATTTGCGTCGAAGGATTGAACGGATTGGGAAAGTTCTGAAAAAGTTCATATTCTTTCGGTGACTGGGAGATATTTTCATTGTCGACGCTGGTTACACTGACCCAGGGAATTCGGCTGTAAAATAGTGAATTGCCATCAGTGACCGTCGCATCTGCTTCCAGCCAGAATACATCGGCGCCGCCTTCAAAGCTGGTACCGCCAACACCGGCGGGGCGAGGATGTCGTCCCAGGTTTGGGCTGCGGAGAACGACGTCTGTTTCACTGCTGCTTATTGGGATCGGTTCGCTCCAGCTCGATCCTCCATCCGAAGAGGTTACTGCAAAAACATTACGGATGCCGTTGTTGTCTCCTTGAAAATAGACTGCATAAAAAGCACCATTCGGTCCGATGACAATCTGCGGATAATCCGCAATCCCATTGGGATCATTGGTGATAGCAACTGGCGCTGTCCATTCGCCGCCATCTTCTTTGGATGTGTAATAAATTTGGCCCATATCGACTGAAGGCCAATCCACTTCGTCGGTATAAAAAACGATATGCCGTTTTCCGTTGGCATCATAAGCTAACGACGCCTGGTAGCAGTCGACAGAATCATGAAATAATGTAGTGAATGTTTCTGTCGGTAACTATTGATTGCCGTCGTATTCTTGAAAGTAAAGCTGAAAGCGAGCGCTCACATCAGTATCTTTTTCTCTGAATGTAACGCCTACTTTCCCATTGGGTCCGGCTGCAAGATGAGGTACAGAGAAACTGCTGGTAACAATGCCCGGCACTACATTCGCACCGATTGTATCCGGATCGCTCCAGGTTACGCCGTTATCGGTGCTATGAGCGATGAATAACTCTTCATTGATGTCGTCAGCTTGATAATAGGTGCTATAGGTGATCCAGATATAACCGTTGCTGTCAATGACGATCGAATTTTTATTGGCATTTAGAGTGTCCTTTTGGACCATCACCGGAGTGCTCCACTGGACGCCATCATATTGGGAGTAATAAATTCTAAAATTATTGCTCCAGGTCGCGTGGAAGTGGTTGTTGTCATCTGCCACCAATGATGGCGTGTTGCGGTCAGGTGTCCCTTCAGCCAGTACTTGCGCAGGATTCCAGGTTTCGAAAAGATCATCATAGGTTGTCCAAAGGATGGAGTTGTTGTGATTCGCCTTTGTCCCCCAAATGCACATCACGGTTCCGTCAGGAGCTCGGTCAATGCACGGACCATTGTTGTAAATTGCAGCTCGAGTATCATCAGAGGTTCCTACTCGGGATTGATTGGGTTGAGCGATTAACAGCGATGCAAATAAAATTAGACATAGAGTGAGTGTTAAGCTGGTAACATTTTTTGCCATGATGATAAACTCCTTTTAATTTGGGTGAAATGATAATAATTAGTGTCGTCTGAAAATAACCAAAATTTGCTTTTTGCTGCCGTTCCATACCTCGCAATGACAGCGTAAGAAAATATTTTCTGATAGGCACTAATTAATGAGAGTTAAAAAAAGTAGTGTAATTAATTGGTTTGCTTGCCTCCTTTCGCTGGTTGTTGTTAGGTTAAAGATGCGATAATGAAGATTTTTCAGCATAAAAACATCAAAGATCTGTTGAAAATATACCGAGTGAAAGAATCCGCTGTAACCGCCATGATAGCATCGTGATTATATACAAATTTATTTTTTAAAAGTCAAGTAGAAAAACAAAGTTTTATAACAACTCAGTCCGAGCGGATTACTGATGCCATCGCTTGATATTCAGATTTTTCTACCAAATGTCAACTTTCTTGAATTAAATAAGTTAATACATCAATTGTATCAAACAAAGCGATGGCATCAGTTTACATTTCCACCAGCAACTAAGGTTTTACCTGGTGAAATATTTGGACAATTTCGTATCAAAGTTAAAAAAAACCGCCTGTTATTGAAAAGTATTTTCTGAAACGGACGTTTTTTCAACATCAATGAGAAATCAATTCGGTTGCAAAGTTTTCATTAAACCGAATTCACCAGACAGGGAAATTGTATTTTACAATTCCTTTTCACAGGTGAATTTACCCAATTGATTCGCCATACCCCATCCAATAATGATC
>OMKS01004292.1_pt1 | contig 10807 bp, 6 predicted proteins | sample 1674721 | NCBI WGS metagenome assembly OMKS01 (sample SAMN06264996, study PRJEB25208) | sediment metagenome | isolation source: hot spring sediment | place: USA: California | collected 2014-09-02 | reverse complement strand
GACGGCATACGAGATCTAGTACGGTCTCGTGGGCTCGGAGATGTGTATAAGAGACAGCTCTTATCTATACAAGCATGGCATTTTTTAAGTGACTCTCTGAGCTTCTGTATGCTAAATATTATAACTTCACAAACCTTGACCCACTCTGAGATATACATATGCGTCTCAAGCGGGAAGCAGAAGAAGAACTCAAAGAACTGGAAGAAAAAAATATTCTTTAAACACTCGCTATATGCTCCAAGAATTTGTACAACAGATCATAGACTTGTATTTTTTAAAAATGCGTACCCCTGATATCTCTGAGCTCTTTGAATATAAAAATACTCCTCCTTTGAATGAAAGATGAGCCTGTTTTGTCACACTCTATTATAAGTGAGAAGTGCGCGGGAGTGCTGGAAATATCAAAGAAATACGCCCAACACTTGCAGAAGAAATACTTGCAAACACTATTGCAGCCATCTCAAAAGATACTCGATTCAGACCCCTGACACTTGAAGAAAAAGAGTGACTCAGTTTTCGAGTCGACATCATCAAAAATAGGTCTATGATAGGACTTGAAGAAGTAAAAAAGCTTGATCCGGTAAAAGCCTGAGTTATTGCTATCAAGCGAGATTATGAAAAGCTTGCAGCAATACTTCCAAATATTTCCCCAAAACTTCTTGTAGGAAGTGATTTTATCATAAGCCTTGAGAAAAAACTCTCTGAAACAAAGCTCAGTGACAAAAACTATATATTCTACAAGATAGAGACAGAAAGGAGCTAAGATTAAAAAAATAGAGAATGAAAATTCTCTATTTTTTATATTTATAACTAACGATAATAAAGCTCAAGCTTTAATCACGTGTAATAAAGCTCCTTATTATTATTGGCATCAAGTCCGAGAAACCAACTAAAACTTTCTGGATTTTTATAGATAGTGTGTCGCACTTGTTCTTTAGTCCATGTGCGCTCCACCCCATCATCCTCAACTGTAATAGTATCAAGCACTACATCTTCACCATTAGCAGAGAATGTTCCATCACTGTAATAGAGTCTATTATGAAATATATATCACTCACGAGGATTGATTCCAGCCGCAGTCTCTATTGCAAAAGTCATAATATTAGAAGCAAATACGGTTTGATTATTGCTTGCATCAAAGGTATTACCACCTCACATCTGCATAAACATTCCATCATCACTCACAAAGAGTATATGACCTTGTCCATGACGTCTGAGAAGCACTGTTGGAAGCTTTGGATTATACCTATCTCGAGCAAGGATAATATCTCCAGGAAGTACTGTTCACCCCAGTGCTGCGCGCGCATACGCTCATACGAGACTCTGGCCGCGGAGATCAACCCCAAGTCCGATACTTCCATTTACGAGTGGATGATCGATATTCTCAACATCCCACAGAACAGATTGATTTCATCCATATTGTATTGTAGGCATACCGAAATATTCTCAAAGAGGATCCCAAGTAGATTCGTTATTGGTAGATATCAGAAATCATCACGCTCGCACCCAAGCATCAATCGCTTCTTTTTCAGCTTGAGTATAGCCATAAACTCATCCATAACTACTACTATAATTTGAGCTTGGGATAAATCCGTCAAATAACACCCCTCCATCAAGATAACTTGTCGTGACATCAGTGGTTGGAGCTTTTACGGATATATCTATATTGGAAAGTATTCATCATGCTCAGAAGTTTGGTGCATATAGGAGTTTGCGATTAAAGTTTGAAAAATAACAACTTGGATTAAGACTATTCCCAGTAGTACAAGTCCCAAGTGTCCAAGGAGTATTTTTTCCTCACATGAGCGTCACTTTCATGGGTCACTCAGAACTTGAGTCTGAGCGCCACGCAGTCATACGTATTTCATAACCTTGTCTGAGAATGGATTCATCAGGAAATCAGAGCTTATAGTAACTTGAGTAATTTCCAGTTTGCTTCAAGGCATATTGATTTTCATCTACTTCTGTTCAAAGTGAAATGATACTATGATTTAAGCTAGTATTTTGTTCCGCGCCTATGATATGAGTTCCTCAAGAAAAATCTGCATTGAGAAGGTGGTTCCCGCCGACACGCGTCCATCATCCTCCGTCAGTTGTCATGTCACAATACACCATATATGGATCTTGTCATCCGTCACCATCTGGATCTATTTCATATTCTCCATCTCCTCTACTTGCTCCATCATCAAGTATATCTTTACAATTAAAGTACGTTCTAAAAAGTATCTTAAACTTTCTAGTAAGGAAAGATTTTATATTAGTCAGTGAGTCTTCCTGCAATAAAGAGATATACTTTGCAAAAGACTCGGTCGGAGTAGTGGCATATACGTATTTGAGTTTCGCATCAAAATCAAGTAGCGCCTGTTCGCTTTTGAGATCATTTAGATTACCTGAAAATACGAGTGGATCACTCACATTAAAGTCAAAACCACCAAGCGTATTTTCAAACTCACTATAGCTTGCTGGGAGATTAAAGAAGTCTTGATATGCAAGTTTTCGCTCGCTCATGATGTCTAATACATCAGTACTTGTAAGATCAGAAGCTATGATAGAAGGAGAGGCGATGAAATAATTTATAGAGCCATCTATAACACGTACGATAAATCCATTATAATTTCAAGATATAAATGCACCTGGTATATTTGCAGCATTTGCCTTATTTATGAGTGCAAGTTCTCCCAACCCCTCTGTTTCTTTAAATGTCTCTTTCATCATCCCTATCTGATACTCAGTTCACATATTTGTAAGCGAATAGCTGTATTCATTTTTATGAAGCGGATCAAGAGGAATATCGTTTCAGAAACTTCTCAGTTTACGAGTAACACTTGCTCAAAAGGTTCCTTGTTTCCAAGCAAGTGCCCCAGAAAAAGTCACCTCTACAGCATCACTAGGCTCAGGATACTCTGAGTTTCCGTTAAAATAGAGTTGCATTACGTTAGTAATTTGTTGCATATCATAGATACGTTTTGAGTCACGTGAACTTGCAAAATAATTATCTATCCCAATGTAGGCTATAGACGCAAGAATAGAAAGCACCGTTACAACTACGAGAAGTTCAACAAGAGTAAATCATTTTTTCATATATGTTTTCATAGTGTATTATTTATAATATACCTCCATCCCAAAACCTGTCATAAAAAATGGTCACGCAACTCACTGTCCAGCGTTCCAATAAAAATTATCAACGAGTCATCCAGTGAGCGGGATACGCACTTGTTCTAACCTCCATCATCCATCAGAAGTATCAAGAACTTCTCATTCTGGTTGAGTAGTACTCACTGTTCCATTTGCATACTCGATACGATTGTGAAATACTGAACTACTTGTTCCTTTTACCCAAGCTCTCAGTCGTATCTCTTGCGCGAAATACTCTCATGGAATCGAATCAAAAAACATTTGATATGATTCACTTGCATCTCAATTATGCCTGAGGACTGACGCGTCAGGTATCTGAGCTGGGGGTGTTTCAGTCTCTTGAGCGAGGATAACATTATCACTGAAATCACTATATCCTGTAAAGGTATGCTGTCACACATGTGTCTGATTTCGCATCTGTCCATTTGTAATAAAGTTATCTCAGATACGAGTCCATCATCCTCCATCTGTTTCCATATCACAGTATACGTTATATGGACTCAGTCCACCTCTTCCGTCACGATCTACTTTATAGAATCAACTTCTCAGTTCTCCTCCGAGATAAATCTCTACTTCTCTGAGGTTAATATAGTTATTATTTACACTCTCAATCGAAAGACTTTTTGCAAAGTGCATCTGACCAATTCCTTCAAGATCAAGATCTATCACATACTCACCTTGTGTATTCCAAAGAGGGTGTGAGTATATCACCTCTCAGAGTTCATTATACAGTTTAATATTTGCACCACTGAGTCGTTCACTACAACATCAAGTACGATTATATATTTTTACAAAGCCTATACGTTGAGGAGTGGTCCACTCAAAAAATATTGAAGCGTTTGTATCAGCTGAGTGATATTCATAATCAAGAGCTCACTCTGATGATATAATGCCATTTGCTATACCGAGTGCAGTACTTCAAAATCACGCCGGTGAAGCAGTAATGGTTGCCTCAGGAGCTATATTTTCTATCAGTTTATAATCAAGTATATCACTACAGTAGTACGGTTTTATAGGATTAATTCATACAAAACGAGAAAGTATATCTTCAATATAACCTAGCTTATAATCGTCAAGATAGGCTGAGACATTAGGGTACGCAATGAAGTTTCTATAATTGAGTCGTACTCATTCGTGTATCTGTTTCAATCCGCTGTAAGCTGCAAGATCTTTACGTTCTCAAGCAAAGAGGAGTGGAGCTTCAGCACTAAAATCAAATCCTCCATTCAGAACGATATCTTTCCCCCCGATGAGTGATAAATTTTCAAGCGTACCTCACTGGGGTACTTCATCTACTACCTCAAAATGGTCCTTGTAGCTTTCGGGTATATTTAAAAATCATCCATACACGAGCTTCTTTTCAGCGAGTATGTGTTCGATATCCGGATTAGAGAGGTCATAGCTAAGTATAGAAGGAGTTGCAACGATATAGTAGATATCGCCGTCTTGAGCGTGAGCAAATAAGCCATTATAGTTGCCATATACTTGTACTTGTGAGTCTGGAAGAGAAGTATTTTGTACTCAGACTATGTTTGATCGTGTTTGAACGATAAACTCTGTTGTATATCCTCCTACATCTACACTCATTGTAGTGCTCACATTTGGTCCATTTCATGAAGTAAGTCGTAGGGTGAGCAAATCACCATTTGATATAGTTCCTGCAGCGCTTGTAAAGCTTCACGTTGTACCGATACGGTACTCACCTCAGCTTACTGAGATGGGTACTGGGATGTTAATACCACTGATAGTGATTGTATCTGAAGCCGTGGGTATTGAAAAAAATGCGTCAGTAATCCTTTGAAAAACAAATGGGTCTACATCTGTATCAGGCGTCAGAGTTGTCACTGTGAAAGTTTGGGGACTTGCTCATCCTACCGTCAATGTAGCACTAGTAGAAGTATTTCCACTCGAGGACGAGAGACGCCTCACTTGGAGAGTATCGCCATTGTACACTTCTCACGAGCTTGATCTCCAGGCGCCACTATTGATGCGATACTCTCATCCAGTAATAGTCACCGAAGTTGCAGTATTGATACCTGTGATAGTAATGGTATCAGATTCATACATCGTAGCGAGTTGTGCCTCAGTGATAGGGTTCAGTGAAAAACTGTCAGGCGTTGTATCTGGAGCGATGGTACTTATAGACCAGGTATCTGATACTCATCCTATCGTAAGTGTCACATTACGTGTGTGACCAGGATTTGGTCATGAAGTTGCGCGGAGCTGAATTGTCTGACCATTTTCAATATTTCCTGATGCAGAAGTGAAGGCTCATGCATCTATACGGTACTCTCATCCACTAATAGTAACTTGAGAAGCGGCGTTTATTCCCGATATTGTTATGCTTTCTGATACGTACTCTGTTGCGAGACTTGCATCAGTGATATCAAAAAAAGAGAAATCATCAGGGGTAGTATCAGGGGGAGGAGCAGGGGTGGAGATATTATAGCTTGCGCTCACTCATCATATGGTAAGAGTAGTGCTCGTACTAGAGAAAAAAAACTCGGGCGAAAGCCTTCGCACTTGTACAATATCAAAGGGGTTCACCACTCAAGCAGCACTTGTATAACTTCAACCATTGATGCGGTACTCACCTCAACCACTAATAGATATCGGACTTGCAGTATTGATTCCTGTTACTGTTATAGCATTAGATTCATACATCGTTGATATGCTTGCATCAAAGACATCAGTGAAACTAAAAGAATCAGGAGTGGTAATAGGACCAAGGGTTGTGATAGAAAAATCAGCGCTTCCATCTCATACACTCAATGTCGTTGTATGAGTAGTGCCAGGAGTGGAGGAAGCATTCATACGTACTGTCACTATGTCTCAAGCCTCAACAACACCTGGTGAGCTTGTAAATATTCCATTCCCCTCACTGATAAGTTCCATCTCTGTGATATTTACCCAATTTGAACTTCAATGATTGTTGGAAGTTATATTGATGCGATAGTATCTAAAATACTGATTATTTGCAAAAGCAAACTCGCGTTTTGTCGCGTTTGTTGCAATAACCTGATTCGTTTGGGTGTCAAGCACTGTCCAAGATGATCCATCATTTGAGCCCTCAAAAGTCCAGTTTCGTGGTGAATATCAGTTCCAATTCCATCAACTAAACTGATTGGAACTTCTATAGAGGGTGTATCGTGTGAGTCTCTGAGGATTTCCTCCTCAGAAGTCATATTGTAGCCATGCAGGCATCTGATTATTATTTCCCCATCAGCTCGTACCTGTGTCACCATCAAAAGCTCTATCTGGACTATTGCTCGTATTTTCTTGACTTGAAGCTGTAGCCACCCCACCTTGTGCAACGTTTTGCGGAAGTCAGCCTGAAACTCTATACTCCGCCTCAGATCCACTTAGGGATATAGATACGGGGATATTGATACCTGTGACGGTTATATCCTCAGAGTAGTATTGTGCTCAAAGTTCAGCCTCGCTTATAGCCGTAAAACTGAAATTATCAGGAAGAGTATCGGCCTCTATAGTCGTAAGAGTAAATAGTCCACTTACTCCTCCTATCGTTAAAGTGACTGATGCTGTTTCTCAGTATGTACTTGATGATACTCTTCTAACTCGTACTGATTGTCATACAGTAACCATTCACGAGTCACTTGTAAATACTCCTTCATCTATACTATACTCTCCTCATACAACAGAAATATCAGCTGGAATGTTTATCCCCTGTACCCTTATGGCATTAGAAGTATAGAGAGTATCAGGAACGATGTCAGTCATACTATTAAAAGTAAACGCTTCTGGGGTACTGTTTGGTGGTACACTTGGGGTGGAGCTTGGCGGAGTATTTTTATACGGATGAGATGAAGCAAGACTTCCAGTCATACCCCACTTATGAGCAAGATACCCCTCTACTTTTTGACGATCTTGTTCGCTCAAAGCTTGGTTAAAAATTAGTATCTCTCATACCACTAGATCCGATCTATCATTACTTCTCTTTCCAGCCCTATTAAATGCCCATGTTTGTCACGCAATAGAACTTGTAGCGCCTTGTGAGATGATATTTCCTGATTCTCGGAAACTATAATTAACTCCATCACTATGAAAACCATATATAAACGGGTTCATTCTTCCAGAAGTAGTTGCAGGGGATCAGGTAAGTTTATTAGGGCTATTTGCTATTCTTAGAGAGTTTCGTCGTGTACTATGATACCCAATAGTATAATTATCATTATTTGCTGATTGGAGTCATCGTCCATTTCTATCAGTTGGTCAAAACGGATCTCTATTTTGTATCACCTGAAAAATGTCTCCTTGAGTGATCGCTGATCCATTGAGCCGAAGTCATCCATTTTGATCTAAAAATACAGAATTTTTATTTCCCCCAAAACCACTTGTCGTATAGCGAAGATTTCCGTGGGTAACTGTAGGATTTCCGCTTGAGCCCAAGGTTCACTTATTGACCCAGAGACTAAAAGTTGAATTATTGCCTGGATTATTAGATTTATTTCCATTTCAATTCACATCCTCTGCATCGAGCCATATAATAGGATTTAGTTCGCTCGGGCTAAAAGGATCGCTTGCGTATGCCTGTGAGACTCAAAGTTCTGGCAGCGAAAGTTGAGCAGTAATCTGTCACTTTGTATTTCCGCTTTGCTCAAAGAGCACTCCGAGCTGATATTCTTTTTTATTACTGGTAACAGAGTAGCTATAGTGATTTCCATACTTTGGATCACGAAGTTCTCAAAAGAGCTTTCCTGTCTCTTGAGCTGAAGCTTGTCAAAATACTCCTTGTGTCCAGACAGTCGCCCCACTAAAAGTTACGTCTATTCCATCTGTTGGCGTAGGGTAAACTCTTTTTTGCGTATAGTTAAGATTAAGGATAGAAGTAATGCTGCGTACATCCGTGAGGCGTGCACTGTCTCGAGCTTGCGTATTATAGTTCGACAAAGAGATAAAAGCTATCGTTGCGAGTATCACGATGAGAGTTAAACCTACAAGAAGCTCTGTGATAGTAAAGGCTAAGCGAGAAGAGTGTGTGGTATGCATATTGTGAATATTTTTTAGATAATGACTCTATTATAACAAATATAGAAGCTTTATACTATTGAAAGTGCAAAAAAGATGCTAATATCACTTGCTTATATCTAAAAATATTTTTTATAAAGAAATATTTTTATAGTGCGTGAGCTTATAGCTCGCAGTTCACTTTAATATAGTAATCACATCAAACTGGATATTTTCTAGGTTGATATGATGTTTTTTACAGTAGTACTCGAGTGTGCGCTGACACTTCCGTAACTTAGAGGGAATTACTGCTTCCTCAGGAGTTCCGTATCTAAGGGATCTTCGATATTTCACCTCAATGAAGTGTACTCTTCCAGATTTTTCCGCTATCACGTCTATCTCCCCAAATCTCCCAAAACGGAAGTTAGTATCTCTCACATTAAAATGATGTTTTTGTAAATAGCGTATCGCGATAAGTTCGCCACTATCTCAGGTTTGTTTCATATGACATAGGGGTTAATTTATTATATTATATACAGGATATATAAATTATATAATTTTTTTGCTTTTTATTTTGTGTATTTTGGATATAGTAGAAGAAAATATTTTTTTACTGACTCGTATGTCCTTTATAGACGAACTCGAACAATCCATCGATATAGTAGATCTTGTCTGAAGATATACTAAGCTCAAAAAAGCAGGGGCAAATTATAAGTCTCTCTGTCCTTTTCCAGGACACAATGAAAAAACCCCCAGCTTCGTCGTGAGTCCTGCAAAACAAATTGCCTATTGTTTTGGCTGCCATAAGTGAGGATGACCTATCAAGTTTTTGATGGATATCGAGAACTGTGATTTTCGAGAAGCTGTTGAAATACTTGCAAATATTACGGGGCGTGAAGTACAGGGGTTTAAGACAAAAAGCAAAGAAGAGATACAAGCACAGAAAAACATCTATTCTCTCTACAAAGATGCAACGAAGTACTATCAAGATGCACTTCAAAGAGCTCCGGAAGTTCTCAAGTATCTGTACGATAGAGGGATAACAGAAGAAGATATCACAAAATTTCATTTTTGATACGCTGATAGCTGAATTGCCCTGTATGAGTATCTCAAAAATAAGTGATACTCAGACGAGATAATCACTGCGTCACACATATTTGTCGATATCTCCAGAAAGAAAGATAAGTTTATCGGAAGAATTATATTTCCACTGCAAAATAATCGCTGAGATTTTGTAGCATTTGCAGGGCGTATCCTCTGAGCGTGAGAGCCAAAGTATCTCAACTCTCCGGCGAGCGATATCTATGATAAGTCCTCTCTTCTTTATGGTCTCTATGAAGCAAAAAATACAATCACAAAAAAAGACCGCATCATTATATGCGAGGGATATATGGATGTAATCGCTCTACATCGAGCAGGATACTTTGAGACCGTAGCGGTATCTGGAACTGCTCTCACCGAAAAGCACATTAGCCTCATCAAACGACTCACTCGCAAGGTCTATCTCTGTTTTGACTCAGATAAGGCGGGGGTGTCTGCTACGAAAAATAGCCTTGAGATACTCAAGAATAAAGACCTCGAAATAAAAATTATTACTATCCCCTCTGGAAAAGACCCGGACGAATATATAAAGTCTGGGGGGGATTTTTCTAAACTTATAGATACCGCCCTCACTCCTATCAGCTTTGCGCAGAAGTTTGAGAAGTATGACGCGTCAAGTCTCGATGAAACAAAAAAATTCATACAAAATATGCTTGAGTATATTGCAAGTTTTTCTAGTCCGCTTGAGAAAGATTTTTACCTCAAAGAACTTGCAAAGATCACCTCTACCAAACTCGAAGTTATCTATGAAATGATGAAATCTCACACTCGTAAGCAAAAATCCGAAAACATTTCTCCTAATACAAAGCAGCAATGAGGAAGAAGCGCGATTTTTCACCTCGTCGCCCTCTTACAAGAATGACATATCGATACACAAACAGCAAGAGATAATATACTATTTCCAGAAGCGCTGAGCCAAAAAGAACAAGAGCTTATATTTTGAAATGGCGATATGAGCCTCCTCGACCTCGATGAAAAAGAAACCCTTAAGTGAATGAGCTTAGAGCTCTCTCTCAGGGATAAAAATGAACTTGAGATGAAAAACTATATCGAAAAAATATTTCAAGGAATAAATAAAGAACACTATAAATTACTTGAGGGTATTTATAAAGCAGGTCTCACAAACTGAGATCCAGAAGCCCTCCCAAAATATACTGAGCTGCTTAAAAAATGAAAGTCTATAGGCCTAAAATAGCCCAGAACACACAATCTCACTTCGTCATCTTGCTTTTGTAGGTATTTTTTGATTTTTCTCTTTTTTAAGCTAAGATACAAATGTTATTTTAAAAATAAAATACCTATGGATTATAAGCTATGAACAAAGAGTTGCCGCTGATTCACTTTTGTGGAACTCATTGTCGTCGTCACTATTATTGCCATCCTCTGAACCGTAGGGTTTGTTTCATATTCTAACTATCTCACCGGGGCTCGCGATTCTAATCGTATCTCTCAAATAACCCTCATTGCAGATGCACTTCAACTACATGGCATAAATGATAATCTTCCTCTTCCAGAAAATGTAGCAAACATCACTGTAGGATCAACATTAGTAGGATATCAGTGAGATCTCTGAGAGTCTGCACTTCAGACCATTGATTACTCT
>OMKS01004289.1_pt1 | contig 10811 bp, 8 predicted proteins | sample 1674721 | NCBI WGS metagenome assembly OMKS01 (sample SAMN06264996, study PRJEB25208) | sediment metagenome | isolation source: hot spring sediment | place: USA: California | collected 2014-09-02 | reverse complement strand
CAGGATGCCCCGGGCGCCGTCGATGGTGATGTCCAACAACCGGCTCGAGATCGCCTGCTGGGCCGCCTCGACCGCCCGATCTTCCCCACTGGCCCGTCCGACCGCCATCAGCGCCGCGCCGCCCTCCGACATAATCGTCCGGACGTCGGCGAAGTCCAGGTTGATCAACCCCGGCACCGTGATCAACTCGGAGATGCCCTGGACGCCCTGGCGCAGTACGTCGTCGGCCAGAGAAAACGCGTCCTGCAGGCTGACCCGTTTGTCGGTGATCTCCAGCAACCGATCGTTGGGAATCACGATCAGCGTGTCGACCGCTTCCTTGAGCTGCTCGATCCCGGACAGGGCCGAGTTCGTCCGCACTGCCCCCTCCCAGCTGAAGGGACGGGTGACGACGCCGATGGTCAACGCGCCCATATCCTTGGCGACGTGGGCGATGACGGGAGATGCACCGGTCCCCGTGCCGCCGCCCATACCGGCGGTCACGAACACCATGTCCGAACCTTCCAGGACCTTTTGCAGCTCCTCGACCGATTCCTCGGCCGCCTTCTGCCCTAACTCCGCGTTGCCCCCCACCCCCAGGCCGCGCGTCAGCTTGTCGCCGACCCGCACCCGCGTGGGCGCATCGGAGAGCATGAGCGCCTGGGCGTCGGTGTTGACGGCGATGAAGTCGACCCCGCTCAGGCCCTCGGCGATCATTCGATTGACCGCGTTGCTGCCTCCCCCGCCGACACCAACGACCCTAATCTGTGCGAAGCTTTCTGTTGGAGATGATGAATTGTGCATTTTTGCTCCTCCTGGATACATCGAAACTAAGGGAATAACGCTTGCGCCTTGGTCATGCCTGGCGCTATCCCGGCAGAAAAACCCGAAGCCAATCGAGCAACCGGCTTCCAATGCCAGGACCGGCCTTCGATAACTGAGGCCGTGTGTCCACTGTCAATCCCCACCCTATCAGCCCTGCCCCCACTGCGTGGGCCGGGCTCATAATCCGATCAACCAACCCGTGAATATCTTGGGGCATGCCAACACGTACCGGCAGGTCAAATACATCCTGCCCCAACTCCTGGATCCCCGACAACTGCGCCGTGCCACCGCACAACACGACGCCGGCCGGCAACAATCCATCGTAACCGGAACGTTTGATTTCCTGGCGAATCATCGAAAGGATCTCCTCGCTCCGCGCCTCGATAATCTCCGCCAACTTCCACCGCAACACCGCCTGGCGGGATTCCCCATTGAACGTCGATACCGTGAAGCGTTCTTCGCGAGCGACTTGGGCTGCGACAGTGTGCCCATGTGCCACCTTGACCTGTTCGGCCACGTTCGGCGGCAAACGCAACCCGATCGCCACGTCGCCGGTGACGTACTCCCCGCCTATCCCCAGCGTCACCGTGTGCCACACCGTGCCATCAATGAAGATCGCGACGTCGACGGTGCCTTCCCCAATATCGGCCAGGACGACGCCCATCTCGCGCTCGGTGGCGGTCAAGACGGCGTCCCCGGCCGCTATCCCAGCCAGCACCAACTCGTCGACCAGCACCCCATTTCCCTCCACGCACTTGAGCAGGTTTTGGATCGCCGTGCTGGCGCCGATGACGATGTGCGCCTCGACTTCCAAGCGAAAGCCGTGCATGCCCACCGGGTCGCGCACGCCGCTCTGTCCATCGACGATGTAACCTCGAGGGATGACGTGCACCACCTCCTGGTTGTGCGGGACGGCGACCGCGTGGGCCGCGTCCAGGGCCCGATCCACGTCGTCCATCGTGATCCCGTGCTCTCGACGAGAAATTCCCACCACGCCCCGACTGTTGAGCGACGAGATGTGTGTACCACTCAGTCCCACGTAAGCCCGCTCGATCTGGTAGCCTGAGGTCTGCTCCGCCTGCGCGATGGAAGCCCCAATCGAGGCCGTGGCCTCGGTCACATCGACCACCACGCCCCGACGAATCCCTCGAGACGGTTCCAAACCCACCCCAATCACCCGGATATCCCTGGTATCATCCACTTCCCCCACCAGGGTACACACCTTGCTGCTGCCTACGTCGATACCTACAATAGTGCGGCCCACAGTAACCTCTTCAATTCAACTTCGTTCCCATTGCAGCGCAGACCCAAGAGACGCTCGAAAAGCAGCGACGCCATCATCTTCATCCGCCCCCCGGACGTCACCAATCGTTCGTCAAAGAATAATAGGGCGCGTCGGCAAAACGCACGTCGACGAAACGAGGCGTCACCCCCCGCTCTAGCAGGCTGCTCGTCAGTAAACCCAGCACCTGCAAACGCTTCTCCATCCCCGCACCTTGCCCCACGAAGACCCGCCAACCGTGCTCGTTGATAAAGGTCAAACCCCGCCCCGGCACGTAGTAGAAAAACGTCGCCACGTCCCCCCCGTTCTCCCATAACTCAGATAACGCAACTCGCACCCGCCGGTCCAACTGACCATCTTCATCCCGGGGCAATGGCCCCTGCACTACCCACGGGCTCTCGTAACCCTGGACCTCCGACAACGCGTTCTGATCCGAGACCACGTCAGAAACGGAAAAGATCACGCCCTCTGCATCGATCCACCAGAACTCGCCGCCTTCCTCCTCCCACAACACCCTCGGCTTGCGCTCCACGACAGAGATCGTGCAAGCTGCCGGCCACCACTTACAGGCGACCTTCGCGCTTTCCAGGCTGGGCAGCGCCGCCAACAAGCGCTTCTCCAATGTCGCCGAACGGGCCCACAGGATGTGCAATCCCGCTAAGTCGGTGGCCTGCACCACCTCGGCCGGGGAGAGACGGACCGTCCCAAGCACGTCGATTTGCTGCACGTAAAAACAATCAGCCAATACGAGCCATAACGCGCCGCTCGTCGCCAGAAGCAATACCCACACCATCAATCCCCGGCGCGTGAACAATAGTTCAGATATTGTCTTGGAACGCCGCACCGTCCGCGTCCGCCCCAAAACCAGCACGCCCGTCGATTCAAACCATTGTCGCCCCCGCCGCTTCTTAGACATTGTGTTGGCTCCCTTCTGTCCTCGGATTCCGCTACTCTCTCGACGACGCCCCGGATGGTTGATAAGAAGTCTCTGACCGCTCTCGATCCCGGTGACGCTCAATCGCCAACTCGATCAGTCGGTCGATCAGCTCCGGGTAAGAAATGCCGGTCGCCTCCCACAATTTGGGATACATACTGATGCTGGTAAAACCCGGGATCGTGTTGACCTCGTTGACGTACAGCTCGCCGGTCTCGCTGGATAGCAGGAAGTCCACCCGCGCCATGCCAGCGCAGTCGATCGCCTCGTAGACCTCGACCGCCATCCCGCGCACCCGTTCCGTCATCTCGGACGAGAGTGGCGCCGGGATCAGCAGTTCCGACGCATCCTCTCCATCGTCAAAATACTTGGACTCGTAGCTATAGAACTCGCGGCTGGGGATAACCTCCCCCGGCACCGAGGCGATGGGATCGTCGTTGCCCAGCACGCTCACCTCGATCTCGCGCGCCGCCGGCACAGCCTCCTCGACCAACACCTTGCGGTCATAACGAGCGGCCTCTGCCAGGCCGGCTGCCAACCCCGACCGATCGTCGCATTTGGAGATACCCACGCTTGAGCCCAGGTTGGCCGGCTTGGTGAATACCGGATAGTCGAGCGTCTTTTCGACGCGATCCATCACCCCCTCGGCGCTCACATCCCACGCCCGCCGCTTGACGAGCACGCTCTCCACGATGGGCAATCCGCGAGCCCGCATGACGTCTTTGAAGACCGCCTTGTCCATCCCCACGGCCGAACCCACGACATCGGCGCCCACGTAGGGAATGCCGGCCAGTTGCAGCAATCCCTGGACCGTTCCATCCTCGCCGTAGGGGCCGTGCAGCACCGGGAAGACGACGTCCAAAGCAGCGAGGGGCGTGGCTCGAATTGCGGGCGCCTCTCCCTCCGTCCCCTCAAGCCGCATCAAATCCCGGCGCGAGGGATCGCCCAACAACGCGGCCGGTTGGCTGCTCCCCACCTCGCCCGTCTCCAACGCTTTCAGCGGGTCCCCGGAGGCGATCCAACGCCCCGCCTTGCTGATGCCGATTGGCACGACCTCGTACTTTTCCCGGTCTATCGCGCCCATCACCGACCGGGCCGAGGCCAGGCTCACCTCGTGCTCGCCCGAGCGGCCGCCGAAGATGATGCCTACGCGAATTTTCCGCGTCATCCGCCCTCCCAACAACCCAGCAATTCGATCTCCGGTTCCAACGTCACCCCAAAACGGCGCCGCACGACTTCTTGAACCCGCTCGATCAATGTCAACACGTCGGCCGCCGTCGCGTCACCGGTGTTCATGAAAAAGTTACCGTGCTTCTCCGAGACCTGCGCCCCACCGACGCGATACCCCAGCAAGCCGGCGTACTCGATCAGGCGCCCGGCATGGTACCCCGGCGGATTCTTGAACGTGGACCCCATCGTCGCGCCAGAGGGGTGGTGTGTCTTGCGCCACGTCAGGTACTCATCGGCCTGCGCTGCCAACGCCTCCCGATCACCCGGTGGCAAAGCAAACGTCGCCGCCAGGACGACCGCTGGCTTATCCGATCCCTTCAAGCGACTGCTTCGATACCCAAACCGAAACCACGCATTTGATCTCTCAAATATCTCTCCATCCGGTTCCAGGATCGTCGCGCTCTCCAATACACCTGCGACGTCCCCGCCGAAGGCGCCGGCGTTACCGACGACGGCGCCTCCCACGGTTCCCGGCAGTCCTGCCGCCCACGCCAGTCCCATCAACCCACGCCCGACCGTCTCCCGGGCCAATATGGCCAACGGCGCGCCAGCCTCGGCCCACACCGCCACGGACTGCGTGCAGTTCACGAACTGCGTGCAGTTCACGAACTGCGTGCCGTTCGCCCTGCCTTCTGACCGGGAAGATTCGCTCTCCCGTTCTTCCCTCGCATTGGCAAGGCCGAACTCGATACGCACCGCTCGATTGATGATCACCAACCCACGCGCGCCGCTGTCTGAAACCAACACGTTGCAACCACCGCCCAGGAGACGCCAACTCACACCGTGCTGTCGCGCCAGCTTGACCGCCCGGGCCACTTCATCCGCGCTCTCACAGACGAGCAACAGGTCGGCAGGGCCGCCGATCCGTATCGCGGTATGATGCGCCAACGCTTCATTTCGCCGGACCCGAGGTCCCAGCGCAGCAGCCAACGCTTCCAGGTTGGGACCAGTGCTCACGTTTGTCCTTCCCCAGTGCCGTTACCGCCCCCGTTGTCTTCTCCCAGCACGCACAACAGCCACTCGCCGACCCGGTTTCCATCCCCGGCGCTCAACGTCAGCACCACCTCGCCCGACCGGGACTCGGTGCCCAGCCAAACCATCGCCTCCTCTAGAGAGTCCGCACAACGGACGTCGGGATGGCGCATCGAGGCGACCACTTCGGCGCTGCTGATGGTGTAACCTGCAGATCGATCACGGGCGCCCGGCGGGGCATAGATGGGCAACACGATCACGTGATCGGCCATATCGAAGGCCTGCGTAAACTCTTCCAACAATACCTTGGTTCGACTGTACGTGTGCGGCTGCCACACCGCCCACACCGGTTGGTCCGGAAAGCGCTGGCGGGCGGCCGAGAGCGTGGCCCGGATCGCCAGCGGGTGATGGGCATAATCGTCGATCACCGTCACGCCACCCGCCTCTCCCCGGAGCTCGAAGCGACGCCCCACGCCCCGGAACGCCGTCGACGCCTCGCGCGCGACGTTGAAGGGCACGCCGAGGAAATCGGACACCGCCAGGGCGGCCAAAGCGTTCAAGGCATTGTAAGCACCCGGCAACCGCAAGCGCAACAATCCCAACGTCTCCCCCCGGCGCGTCACCAGGCAATCGACCCCCCCGACGAAATTCGGGCGCAGGTCTTCGACCCGCCACTCGGCGCCCTCGCCGGTGCCAAAGAAGCGTACCTCAAGGCCCTCTGACCGCCGCCGTTCGCCGATCTCCCGCGCCGCCGGATCGTCCCAAGCACACACCAGGAGCCCATCCGCCGGGATCAAGGCTGCAAAGGCCTCGAACGCTTCCCGGAGATCGTCGAAAGTGGGATAACAATCGGGATGGTCGTGCACCACGTTGGTGATGACCGCCACGTGGGGCGCCAACTCTAGAAATGTACGCTCGTATTCGTCCGCCTCGATGACGAAGATGCCGCCTTCCTCTCCGGCGCGGGCGTTCGTCTCCATCCCGGTGATGATCCCACCCACGATAAAGGTCGGATCCCGGCCGGCCTCCATCAGGATCGAGGCCAACATCGCCGTGCTCGTCGTCTTGCCCTTCGTCCCGGAGACGGCCACGACCTGGTAACCGGCCACCAACTGCGCCAGGAACGCCGGACGCTTCAAGACCGGGATGCCGGCCGCCTTGGCCGCCTGCACCTCCACGTTGGAATCCGGAATGGCCGCCGACGTGACGAGCAGGTCGGCGCCGGTCACGTGCTCTGCTCGATGACCGACGAATATCTGGGCGCCGTCGCGGGCCAATGCCTCCGCTGCCGGCGAGCGCTTCAGATCAGAACCGGAGACGAGCGCCCCCCGTTCCAGCAGCACCCGCGCAATCGCCGAAAGCCCCGTCCCACCGACGCCGAGCAAGTGGACGTGTTTAGCGCGAAACGACACCGCCATCTCACACCAGCCTTTCCCCCGCCGGGTTAGATAAACACGATAATCACGAACACGAAAGACGCCGCCACCGCGATATACAGGGCGGCGTCCGATTTAGCGATCAGGGCTGGCGGCATAAAGTCCATCAAGTTCTCCGACGTCGAATCTGGCGCTGGCGGCACAATCCCCCCTATCCCTACCGCTGGATCGTCCAAAATACCGTAATTGGCCGCATGGAGGAATGAAAGTAACGTTCCCACGATGAGAAAGCCGTTGAACATTCCCAGGAAAAAGCCCAGCAGGAGGTCCTCGAGCCGATCTCGGGCGATCTTGGCCCCAAAGCGTGTCGCCAGGGTCGGGCTGGCATATCCAAAGATGGTGATAAAAATGAACATGGACGAACGGACGAAAAATTGACTCTGCGTGGTCATATTGTCAAAGAGGGCCCTCACCGGCGGCAGAAAAGAGAGCAACACGTGCTCAACGAACAGCGCCAAAATCACACTAAAGGCCACGATTATTTCTTTGGCCCAGCCACGCAGGCTCCCGATCAATGCGAAAAAGACCAGAAAAGCGCCAAAGATCGTATGTATGGGTATCATCCATCGCCTCCCGTCAAGTTACTAGACAAACTCGACAATTCAAACAGCTCATCTCCCAATCGAGACGCCGCGTCGGGTCGAGCCAACGCAGCTATCCGACGAGACATCTCGAGCAGCGCCGGCCGGTCGCTCAACAATCGGCGCACCGTCGGCAAAAAGGTCTCTGGCAAACGCTCGTCCGCCAGCCAAATCGCCGCGCCTCGTTCGGCCAACCACTCGGCGTTGACCCGTTGGTAGCGCCAGGCGTGCGGGTAAGGGACCAAGATGGCCGGCAAAGCGAAAAATGGCAGTTCCCCCAGCGTCATCGCCCCGGCGCGACACAGCGCCAAATCGGCCGAGGCCAGCGCGGGCCCAATCTCGTGCAGGTAAGAAAAAGCCCGGTAGCGCGCCTGTAACGCCGGCGGCAACCCCTCCCGCCGCTCCGAGACCCACGGCCAATCCAACGCACCGCTCACGTGCACCACCTGCGCCATCCCCAACACCGGTTCGAGCACCTCGTCAAGCGCCTGGTTGATGCTGCGCGCGCCCCGGCTCCCGCCCATTACTAAAAGCACCGGTTCGTCCGGCGCCAGACCCAGCGCCGCCCTGGCTGCCGTCCGATCCAGGTCCTGGAACTCGGCCCGCACCGGGTAGCCCGTGACGAGCACCTTGCGCGGTGCAAAGTGGGCGCCGGCCTCCTCGACCGTCACCGCCACCCGCGCAGCCAAGCGTGCCACAAACTGCACCGCCAACCCCGGCTCGATGTCGGGCAGGTAGACCAGTATCGGCACCCGCAACATCCAGGCGGCCAAGGCCACCGGCACGCTGGCGTACCCACCCGTCACCAGCAGCGCGTCCGGTCGCGTGCGGCGGCCCAGCCGGTAAACGGCCCCAAATCCACGCATCAACTTGGCCAGGTTCTGTAGCGCCCGCGTCGGGGCGATTCCGTGCACCCCGCCGGCGGGTATCCCTACGAAACGAACGCCTGCCCGCCGAACCAGGCCCTCCTCGATGCCGCCGACGCCGCCGATGTACACGATGTCGACGCGCCCTGTTGGCTGTCGTTCTCGCTCAACTTCCAGCGCCTGTGCGACGGCGAGAGCCGGATACACGTGTCCCCCGGTTCCCCCACCGGCGATCCAGATTCGCGCTCTGATGGCTCGTCCCTCGTTTTTTACGCCGTTTTCCAAGCGATTTACCTCGCGACACACTCAACAACAACCCCACCCCGGCCAATGAAACCACCATCGCCGAACCACCGGCGCTGACAAAAGGCAGCGCGACGCCGGTGAAGGGCACCAATCCCGTCATCACCCCGATGTTAACCAAGGCCTGAAACGAGAGCCAAATCGTGAGCCCGCACGCCATCAAGGCCGAGAAAGCGTTGGGCGCTCCCATCGCGATCTTGAATCCCCGAAGGGTGAACAGAACGAACAGCCCGATCACCAGCAGGCACCCGAACAGGCCCATCTCCTCGCCCAACACGGCGAAGATCGAATCGGTATGGGGGGCCGGCAGGTATCCCAGCTTCTGCTGTCCCTGCCCCAGGCCCACGCCGAACACGCCTCCGCTCCCCAGGGCGATCAGTGCATGTTGGGTGTGGTGCCCCACACGCATCGGATCTTCCCAGACCAGCAGATAATCGTTCAAGCGTTGTTGGGCATGCGGCAACTGATTGATCAACACGAAAAAGGTGAACCCGCCGACAATCCCACCGATGATCAACTGGAAAATGTCGGCCCCGGCGAAGAAGAACATGGCCAGTGCGGTCAGGACGATCAAGATCGCCGTGCTCACGTCCGGTTGCATCACGATCAGGCCGGCCAACACGCCGATCAACACGGCGAACGGCGCCAACCCATACGTGACGTCCCGAATCTGCTCGCCCTTGGAAGCCAACCAGGCAGCGACGTAAATCACCATCGCCGGCTTGACCAACTCACCCGGTTGAATCGAGCCATTCAAGAACGAGCGGCGGGCGCCAAATCGGTCGTCGCCGAAGATGAGCACGAGGATCAGGAGCAAAAGCGCGACTCCCATCACCGGCACCGCCAACTCTTCCCAGCGCTCGTAAGGCAGGGCCGCCGCCGCCGCCATCACGAGGATCCCCAATCCCACCCACAGGAACTGCCGGGACGCGATGTAGAAACTGTTGCCGTGCTCCTGGTACGACCAGTCAAAGGTGGCGCTGTAGACCATCATCAGGCCGATGATGAGCAGACCCGCAACCGCTAAGAGCAGGCCATAATCCAGATCGCCCAACGACCATCCGCCTCTTTTGCTCGCTTTCTTGCGTTTCGCAGCCACCGCGGTAGCGTCCTTGCCTCCGGCCCTTCCAAATCTACAACTGCATGTAACTGCTCAGCCTACCGTCCGTTTGTAGCGGATGGTCGGGGGTTTGGGTTGTTTGGCGGGTGCTTCGCACCCGCCAAACAACCCAAACCCCCACTCTCCATCGCAGCAAGGGGCTGGCCTGAGCAGTTACAACTGCATAACCAATGCCTTGAAGCGATCGCCTCGCTCGGCGAAGTCACGGAAAGCGTCGAAACTGGTCCCGCCTGGCGACAACAACACCACGTCCCCCGGATGGGCCACCCGGGCGGCGGCCTGCACCGCCTCCTCCAACGTCTCGACCTGCGTGATCTGCTCCAGCGTCACGTTCTCCTTCTTTTCCTTCCGCCTCCGTTCTTTGACCACCCGGGCGATCATCGACCCGGCCTCGCCGAAGGCGATCAACTGGCGCACCCGGCGCACCGAGGCTTCCGCGAACGGTTCCCAGGGCAATTTCTTATCCCGGCCCCCGGCCAGCAACACGATGGGCTCCTCGAACGAGCGCAACGCCGCCAGCGTCCGCTCCGGAGCCGTGGCGATGGAATCGTCGAACCACCCGACCCCGTCCAACTCGCGCACCAACTCCAACCGGTGCTCGACCCCCTCAAACGTCGTCACGACCTGGTGCATGACGTCCACCGGCACGCCGGCCACCTTCGCCAGGGCCGAGGCGGCCAACACGTTCAGCAGGTTGTGAGGGCCGCGCAGCGCCACCTCTGAGACGTAACAAATCCGCTCGTCGACCCCGTCCCAGCGCAACGTCAGGTCGCCGTTGGTCTTGAAGGCACCCGCCTCCACCTCGGCCCCGCCGCTGAACCAGAGCAACTCGGCCGCCGTCTCGATGGCCAGCGCCCGCGCGTTGGCGTCGTCGTAACCCAAGACCGCCACGTCGTTTCGCGTCTGGTGGGCCACGATGTTTCGCTTGGCCGCGACGTACGCCTCCATCGTCTTGTGCCGGTCGAGGTGATTGGGCGTGATGTTGAGCACCGCCGCGACGTGAGGACTGCGCGTCATCAACGCCAGCTGGAAGCTGGAAAGCTCCATCACCACCCAATCGTCCGGCCCGACGTCGTCCAGGTCCTCGACGAGCGGGTTACCGATGTTTCCCCCGACCCAGACGCGGGCCGGTGAAGAGCCTGCCGCCGCCCCGGATAGGTACCGGCGGCACATCTCGCCCACCAGCGTCGTCGTCGTCGTCTTGCCGGCCGATCCGGTGATCCCGATCACGGGGGCCGGACAGCGCTCCAGGAAAATCTGGGCGTCGTTGCTCAAGGGGATAC
>OMKS01004288.1_pt1 | contig 10813 bp, 10 predicted proteins | sample 1674721 | NCBI WGS metagenome assembly OMKS01 (sample SAMN06264996, study PRJEB25208) | sediment metagenome | isolation source: hot spring sediment | place: USA: California | collected 2014-09-02 | reverse complement strand
CCAGTATACCCCCCTGTCAGTATGATACTGCCGTCGACCACGACCGCCGCAGGGTCGGCTCGCGTCGACCACCCGGCGTTATTGGTCTGTTGCGTCCATGTGGCTCCGCCATCCTCGGATCGCCACACGTCGTTTACGTAGGTACCGCCACTCCGCCCTCCCATGAGCACGGTACTCCCGTCCGGCATCACGACGCTTGCGTGACGGCCCCGTACCGGCCATTCGGCATTACCGGTCTGTTGCGTCCAGGTTGCGCCGTCATCGGTCGACAGCCACACGTCGTTCCTATAGGTGCCGTCGTTACCGCCCATCAGCACGATACTGCCGTTCGGCATCGCGACGCTGGTGTGCCACTGTCGTGCCGTCCACCCGGCATTATCGGTCTGTTGCGTCCAGGTTGCACCGTTATCGGTCGAACGCCACACATCGTTGAATTTAGAGCCTATATCGTTGTCACCGCCCATCAACACGATGCTTCCGTCCGGCATTGCGACCGTCGCGTGGTTCTGCCGGGCCGTCCATTCGGCCGCGTCGGTCTGCTGCGTCCACGCTTCGCCATAGGTCTCGTCGCCGAAGAACCAGGCCCACCCGGTCGGGCCGCCGGCTGATTCGTCGGTGAAGTCTACGGTCAGGGGTGCGGTCCCGGAGGTCGGGGTGCCGGTGAAGTCTGCTGTTGGCGGTGCGGCCGTGACTGTGATGTAGCCGGCCTCGGTGTGCGTGTCGCTCCCTGCCGCATTACTGACCGTCAGGCTGACGGTGTAGGTCCCGGCGGCGTTGTAGGTCTTCGTCGGGTTCTGCTCGGTCGAGGTTGCGCCGTCGCCGAAGTCCCAGGTCCACGAGGTCGGGCCGCCGGTCGAGGCATCGCTGAAGGAGACGGTCAGCGGCGCGGTGCCGGAAGTCGGGGTGCCGCTGAACGCCGCCGTCGGGGCGACGGGGGCCGAAACCGTGATGTAGTCGATCATCCGGCCGCGGCCGTAGCCGTCGGTGTTGGACGCCTGTAGCGCTACCGGGTAGGTGCCGGGGGCGGTGTAGGTGTGCGAAGGGTTCTCTGCCGACGAGCCCACGGGCTGGAGCCGCCACACGTCGAACTGCGTGGAGCCATCATTGCCGCCCGTGAGCACGATGCTCCCGTCCGGCATCGCGACGGTAGCATGGTAGTTCCGCGCCGACCACCCCGGGTCGGGCAGCTGCGTCCACGTCGAGCCGTTATCCGTCGACCGCCACACGTCGTTCGTCCGGCCGGGGTCAGCACCGCCCATGAAGACGATGCTCCCGTCCGGCATCGCAACGCTGGTGTGCCCGAAGCATGCCATCCACCCGGGACTCGCGTTCACCTGCGTCCAGTGAGAGCCGCCATCGTCCGACCGCCACACATTGCGCTTATATATGCTGTCATCGGATTCGCCGCCATCGACACCGCCCATGAGTACGATGGTGGTGCCTATTGCAACGCTGGTGTGCTGGCCTCTCGGCGACCACCCGGCACTCGCGTTCACGCACGTCCAGGTTGCACCGCCGTCGGTCGACCGCCACACGTCGTTTAAGTAGTCGCCGCCATTATCCCGACCGCCCATGAGCACGATGCTCCCGTCCGGCATCGCGACCGCTGCGTGGTTGGTCCGTGCCGACCACCCGGGGTCGGGCAGCTGCGTCCACGTTTCGCCGCCGTCGTCCGATCGCCACACGTCGTTTAATCGAGAACCGGCCATTCCACCCGTATAACCGCCCATGAGCACGATGCTGTCGCCCACCACGACCGCCGCGTGATCCATTCGCGCCGACCACCCGGCACTCGCGTTCACCCGCGTCCAGGTTGCGCCGCCGTCGGTCGACCGCCACACGTCGTTCATAGAGGAGGCAACGTGACCGCCCATGAGCACGACACTGCCGTCCGGCATCGCGACCGCCGCGTGGTTCTGCCGCGCCCACCCGGGACTCTCGGTCACCGACGTCCAAGCCTTATCATACGTCTCGTCGCCGAAGAACCAGGCCCACCCGGTCGGGCCGCCGGCTGATTCGTCGGTGAAGTCTACGGTCAGGGGTGCGGTCCCGGAGGTCGGGGTGCCGGTGAAGTCTGCTGTTGGCGCCGCAGCGCTCGCCGTGCCGATCAGCAGCAGGGTTGCAGTGATCAGACAAAATGTCATCACTGGAATACTCTTCGCAGGGTTGTTTTCCGGGCGCTCCTTCATATAATAGTTGAAAAGGTAAGAAACCATTAATATTGTCATTTTCTTGGCAATGAGCCCGTATCCTCCTGCGACAGTCGCGGGTTGCCGGTTTCCCGGCCCCTGCCGGTGCGATGCACCGGGAGACTGGATCGCGGCTGCGCCCGGAACCACCCTGCGACAGGATATTCGTCCGGTGTTCTGCCGGAACCGTCTGGCTAGTACAGAAACGGTTACCTCGCCCCTCGACCCCTAGAACGTATGGATATCTTCGACGCGGTTTACCGGGGCACCCCCACCCTGGGACATCGCCCGTCCTCAGAAGGAGTTTGTCGAACTGGCCAGGCGAGGAGAGATCCTGGGTTCCGTACTGGACATCGGATGCAGAAGGCGGGAGAAGGATACGGGGGTCGGTTGCTACGATCAGCACCGGCCGGCGCATGGCGGCAACGATGTGCTTGAGGTTCCGAACACCGAAAATCCTCAAAACCCCTCTCCCTTCCGCAGCCTGACAACAACCCCGCCCCCGCGTTCCAATACGACGATCCGGCCCATGATCTCCTCCCTCAGTCCCCCGGCAAGCCGCCCTGCCTGCCACTCCTGCTCACGGGCCGCATTCGCCGCGACGGCTTTCAACGCGTAATACGCCGCCCCGTAGGCGTGCTGGGGGACGTGTGCGGTCGCCACCGCATGCTCCGCGGCACGGGCGACAAAGCAGGCCGCGTCGTTTTCCTTCGCGTCGCGGGCGGCGGCATGGGCGGCGAGGGAGGCCCCGCGGATATCGGCCATCGAAAATACGCCTGTCCTGACCCACGTCCGGCACGTCTCGATGGCGTTTCGCGGCCGGTCGTCCTCCGGAGACGCCCTCTCGAAGAGCGGAAGTACTCGTTCGGCGCAGTCCGCGGCCCAGGCCGCCATCAGTAGGTGGTCCTGCGTGCTGTATTTTTTCATGAGGTATGGCTCCCCGATGGTGTGTCTCGAGGTACTCCCGGGAAAAGGATCGACATGCAAAGGATTAAGATATCTCAGTCAACCATGCGGGACAGCGAGCCCGCACAGGGATATACGTCTACCCGAATTGACGTACCATCAATGCACCCTGTCTAAGACAACATACGGTGACGTAGACCGATGCTTTCGTTTGCGAATCATCAGGTTCGACACCTCCCGGGCCGAACCCATCAGCAAGCGCCTGCCCACCCCACATCAGGTCTTGAACCACCGGTATATCCATCCGATTCTCCCGCCGGGACAGGCGATGCGTACGTACAGGACGGGTCCGTCGATGCGTTTGCTCAACGCCGGCGGGAGCATCGCCCTCCAGGGGATGGGGTACCGGGCGCCGGCTGGCTGGCGTACGGCAGGGATACGGGGGGGCACCACGGTCGGCGCGAACCGGCCGGACGAGAAGGCACAGGAACCATGTCTTCCAGACCCCCTCGTCTTCTGAAAGGACATGTACATTCCCCTCCCGGGAGTGCGCTCATCGGATTAATGCCGGGAGAGAGCCAATACCATAGACGGACGGAAGAGAGCATGAGCAAGACAATCATTACCGTCGTCGGAAAGGATGCAGTGGGAATTATCGCGAAGGTCTGCACGTATCTCGCCGGCAACCAGGTCAATGTCGAGGATATCTCGCAGACAATCGTGCAGGGATACTTCAATATGATGATGATCGTCGATACCAGCGGATCGGCAACGCCGTATGCCGAGATGGTGGCCGATCTTGACGACCTCGGCGATGCTATCGGAGTGAAGATCCGGTGCCAGCGGGAAGATATCTTTACGAAAATGCACCGTATCTGAGGGACCGCCATGATCAGTTTATTCGAGGTCACCGAGACCAACCAGATGATCGAGCAGGAGCAGCTCGACGTCCGCACCATCACGATGGGCATCGGCCTCCTCGACTGCGTCGATGCCGACCTGGACGCCCTCAACAAAAACATCTCCGAGAAAATCACCCGCACGGCGCGGGACCTCGTGGCCGTCGGCGATGCGATCGAGCTGGAATACGGCATCCCCATCGTCAACACCCGCATCTCCGTCACCCCCATCGCCCTCGTCGGGGCAGGGGCCTGCACCTGCCCGGAGGATTTCGCTACAATCGCAACCACCCTCGACGAGGCCGCCCGGGCAACTGGGGTGGACTTTCTGGGGGGGTACTCGGCGCTGGTCTCCAAGGGGATGACGCCCGCCGACGAGCACCTCATTGCGTCGATCCCGGAGGCGCTCGCCTCGACGGAGAGGGTCTGCAGTTCGGTCAATATCGGCTCGACGAAGACCGGCATCAACATGGACGCCGTACGAAGGATGGGGGAGATCGTGAAGGCCACGGCGGAGGCGACCGCGGATGCTGGCTCGGTGGGCTGTGCGAAACTGGTGGTCTTCTGCAACGCCCCCGACGACAACCCCTTCATGGCCGGCGCGTTCCATGGCGTGACCGAGCCCGATGCGGTGGTCCACGTGGGGGTGTCCGGCCCCGGGGTGATCACGTGCGCTCTGCAGGAGGTGCGGGGCGCGAACTTCGAGGTGCTCTGCGAGACGGTGAAGAAGACGGCGTTCAAGGTGACCCGCGCCGGGCAGCTGGTGGCGCAGGAGGCATCCCGGCGGCTCGGGGTGCCGTTCGGGATCGTGGACCTCTCGCTCGCACCGACGCCTGCCGTGGGCGACAGCGTCGCCGGGATCCTCGAGGAGATGGGTCTCGAATCGGTGGGCGCCCCGGGAACGACCGCGGCGCTCGCCCTCCTCACCGACCAGGTCAAGAAGGGCGGCGTGATGGCCAGCTCCTTCGTGGGGGGCTTAAGCGGCGCTTTCATCCCGGTGAGCGAGGATAGGGGAATGGCCGACGCGGTGATGCGCGGCGCTCTTTCGATCGAAAAACTGGAGGCGATGACCTGCGTCTGCTCGGTCGGCCTCGATATGATCGCCGTCCCCGGCACGACATCCGCCGCCACGATCGCGGGCATCATCGCCGACGAGGCGGCCATTGGGATGATCAACCAGAAGACAACCGCCGTCCGCCTGATCCCTGCCATCGGCAGGGATGTCGGGGATACGGTGGAATTCGGCGGCCTATTGGGGCGGGCACCGGTCCAGCGGGTCAGCACCGTCGGCTGCGAGGCTTTCATCAACCGCGGCGGACGGATCCCGGCACCGATCCACAGTTTCAGGAACTAGGGCGGGGATGGTTCCACCTGCAGGTTCAGCCCTGCCCCGCCGTCTATCTACTCCAGCAGGACGAGCCCGACGGAGGTGATGTTGCCGTGCACTATTTTGCCGTATTCCATGTCCTTGCAGGGGATCGTGGAGAGTTCCCAGCCGCAATTGCGGGCCGTGGCGAACACATCCATGCCGGACGCCTCCATGGAGGGGCGCACCAGGTCGAGGTGCCGGCACAAACGCCTGATGCTCTCGTCGACGATCCCATCCTGTTCCTCTGCGACGCAGTGCTGGTGTTCGCAGTAGATGCAGGGGTAGGCGCCGAACCCGAAGGCCTTGTAGAACCCGTCGTAGAATGCGGTTTTTTCGAGAACGTGCACCGTCCCGTTCACCCAGAGGATCAGGTCGCGAAAGAACGGGTGAAAGTCGAGCGGGATCTCCTCGGGGGTGAGATCCGGGTGGCCGGGAACCCCATCGAACCGCAGAAGGAGGCCCGTGTGGTACTCGTCGATCATTTTCCGGGTCTCCTCGGGAGTGGGGGCGTACGGCGGGCAGCTCAGGTGTTTTGCATACCCCTTGCAGCCGAACCGGCACTTGAACCGGACCCACTGCGACACCACGATATCGGCCGGAGCGACGAGCGAGATGATGGCATTCCGCTCGCCCGCCAGCCGGGTGAGTTTTTCGATCTCCAATTTCAGTTCGTCCCGCATCGGTTCCATAGCAATAACTCCCTGCTACGCCCCGGAGGATAATACCAGCGATGGGGGGGACCTGGAGCGAACCCCTATTGGCTCTCACAGAGTATACATGAGTGATGATACCGGAGTTTCTCCGGGAACTGGAGCACTGCACCCTCTGCGAGTGGCGGTGCGGGGTCAACCGGTATGCCGGGGAGCGGGGCCTCTGCGGGATCGGCACGCCTGAGGTCGCCGCCGCAATGCTCCACCCGGCGCCGCCGGCGAGCTATACGATCTTCCTTGCCGGCTGCAACTTCCGGTGCCTCAACTGCCAGAACTGGGAGATCGCCCACTATCCCGACACAGGGGAGCCCGTCAGGGGCTTCGTTGATCCGGGCAGCATGGCAGACGAGGCCCTTGCCGCCATCCGGTCGATCAAGGGGAGGCTGATCGGCGCCGACCGGATATTCTTCAGCGGGGGATCGCCCGACCCCTCGCTGCCCTACGTGGAGGAGGTGGTGCGGGAGGCCCGGACGCGGAACCCCGCGGTGCGTGTCAACTACGATACCAACGGGTTTCTGACCGGGGCATCCCTCGCACGGGTGCTCGAGATCGCCACCTCGATCACCTACGACATCAAGGCGTACCACGACGACGTCCACCGGGCGCTGACCGGCGCCCCCGTCGCCCCGGTGCTGCGAAACGCTGCGGAAATCGCCCGAAACTACCCGGAGAAACTCTGGGAGTTCCGCCTCCTCGTCATCCCGGGGATCACGGCGGACGAGGTTTTCCCGGTGGCGGCGTTCCTCGCGGCGATCGACGAGACGCTCCCTCTCGACCTCATCGCGTTCCGGCCGAACTTCGTCCTCGAGCACCACCCTGCCGCCATCCAGTACCTGATGGAGGAGGCGGTGCGGGAGGCGCGGGCCGCCGGGCTCGAAAACGTCAGAGTGCACGGATACCCGGGAGTTGCCGGCGATCCCCCCGGAACGCTGTCGCCTCCCGCGAGGAGAGGGGGCGTTGCGCTCGCCCGGCACAGTGCACAACGTGCCGGATGCCCCGCCGACGTCCGCGACTGCGGCGCCTGCGCACTGCAGCAGCGCTGCCCGATCCGGCGGTACCGGGCGGGGAGGTCGCGATAACCGAATTTCGCCGGGCCCTGCCGGCGAAACCATTCATGCCGTCGGGCCCGCTGAAGAGGGAACGAAGCGATAGTTGGGGCGGATCGCCGCCACGTTCCGGGACGACCGACCACTCGACAGTATGACGGATCCGGAGAAAGCACGAGAAGGGGAATAACGGCACGCACTGCCAGTTCCCGGTACATGGGAACAGGAAACGGTGTATCGCCCGGGATACCCATTCCGAAGGGTGATCCCGGAGCTGTTCGTTGGATAGGGGCCGTCTTCCCCGGATCCCTCCGGCGGCTCACTGCTCCTCGTCCGCCGGCGCATCGGCCGCGAGGCGGATCAGGTTCTCCCGCCCTTTCCTGATCTTGACGATCATGCCGCGTGCATGAATGTCATTGAGCACCGTGCTCACCGTGGACCGGGGGAGCGCAGTCATTCTCACGATGTCTGACTGGAAGAGTTCGCCGCCCTGCGATTTGAGCAGGTGCACGATCCGGTCCTCGAGGCTCGCGGCGCCGGTCCCGGCGTCGGGCGCAGGGTCGGGGGACGGTGCGGGGGCACTGCTGCGCCTGCGAACCGCGACCGCACCGCCGATGATAAACAGCACCACGAGGCCTGCTGCGGCATACACCAGCGGAAATGCCTGCGGTTCGAGCACCACCCGCGGCTCGCCGGCGCCGAACAACTGCGGTCCGGACCAGACAAGGCCGTCTCGTGTCGCGTCGGCGTCGGGCGAGACCTGCGCGACCGTGTACCCGTCGGGAATGCGGATGACCAGCGTGTTGCCCCGGTCGAGGTACATCCCGCCGGTGAACGCATCGCCGATGGTGATGGTGGCAGCGGGCCGGACAAACCCTTCCCAGAGCGCCGTATACAGCACGACCCCGTACCTCCCGGTCGGCGATTCCTGGATGACCGCGTTGCCGGTGACGCTTCCGATCGCCATGGACCGCCCGGTCGCCGCTGCTGCCTGTGCCGCCGACCGCTCCATCAGCCCCCGGAACTCAGGCAGGTAGACCTCAGCGAGGTCGGCGGCGTATGCCTCGAAATCCGCCACGTCCGCAGCGGTGCGGAGAAGCGTGCGGTATTCGACGTGCCAGAACGCGGACCCGTCATCCGCAACCGTGACCGTGTACGTGATCGAGTAGTCCGGGACTTCTGCCGCCGCTGCCGTGCCGGTGAGGGCGGCAGACAGCAGGAACACAAGAAGCACCAGCAGTGCCCACCGCAGCACACGTCTCAATCCTTCGCCTCCGTTGGATATACTGGATGTTTCCCGGCCCGAGAAGAAAAAAGTTAGGAAATGGTCCTGAGGGAGGAATTGCTGCTGCTTTTCTTCCCGATGGCAGGGTTATCAGGCATTCCCGGGTTTCCCGTTATTAGCGAATCCCATGGCACCTTTGGCCGCCGCAGCCTTCTCCTGCCCTGTGGTGTTGGCCGTATCTGCGCCCGCTTTCACCGGAACGGTTCTGGTCTCCTGAACCTGGGCAGTGCGGTTCTCTTTCGCTTCTTCTCTCTCCTGCTGCTTGAGTTCCATCATGACCGCTTTCATGAACGTTGCCTGATTCTTCTCCGCAATGCGCTCGAAACGCATCTGTGTCTTCTCCTGGAACTTCTGCTCGAGAGCAAGGCTGTTGTTGTACGCCCGCTGGAGGCCGGTACTGTTGGGATTGGCCTCGAGAAGGTTCTGCAGTACGAGCTGGTGCTTGAGCACCATCTCCTGCGCATGCAGAAGGCCGGTCTCGTTCGTCGCCTGCAGGCGCAGCCGGGTGGCGTTTGTGGACTGCAGGTAGAGGGCGATTGCGCGTTCTGCCGCTTCCGTATTGTTCTGCTGCAGCTCGCTGCGCACCTCGGAGAGCCGGAGCCGACTGTGTTTCAGCTGCTTGGTGATGTACTCGGTTTCGTTTGTCGTGAAGGCGAGGTCGAGGTCTTCGAATGCAATTTTAAGGCCGTAAAGCGGGTTGCCCGGTCCAATCGGCCCGTTGTAGGGCTGCACGTCATCGAGAAACACGGTCTCAGTCTGCTCCTGCGCCGCCGCCGCACCCGCCATACAGAGAAGGGCGAGGGTGCATAGGCAGGCCATCCATCCGATGCTTTTTCTCATGGTGGTTTACTCCTGTGAATTTCAGCGCATTTACGCTGAAAGAATGGTGGAATCCTGGTGATATAAGCCCGGCGACCGTTCAGGCCCACCCGGATCCGACGGGATTGTTCAGGTGCGTAAAAGATTGTTCAGGATTGTTCAGAGAAGGAATTGGAGTCCATATTGCGCAGGATTGGGAAGCCGGGGAATCGGGAGGCAGATAGCCGGTATTTTCTCCGGAACCGATGGGGTGCGCGCACGACCACCGCCATTATAGCCGCCCGCGTGTCCGGCTCCAACGGACGCCCCCATCGCCTGCGGTTCGTTTCGGGCCGTCACTCCAACCTTTCCGCCCCGAGATCATTTCAGCACGCGGATCTCCGGGAGATATCTTATTCGTGCAGCGAGCACTACCGGATACTGAGGATGCCAGTGCACGATACACCAACTGTTCGGGGAGAGGAACGCCATCGCCTGTAAATGCTGCCAGTGCGGCAGCTGCTGCTGCCAGATGCAGGATGTCCACAGGATCATCGAAGAGTGTGGCAACGCGACGTTTGTCGTCCACAACTACTACACCGGGGAGAAGGATACCGTGCGGGTCGACCCGGACAAGATCGCCCTCTTCGAAGACAAAAGCAGTCTCGAGGGACTGCCGGACGCATGCCGGTTCCTGAGATTTGATGAGAATGGGAAAGCGTGGTGTACGGTCCACCTGACGCGCCCCGAAATCTGCCGTATGTACTGCTGCTGGCGCCTCCTCGTCCTTGACGCAAACGGGAAACGGGCCGGACGTGTGATGTACCAGACGATGTTCGTCCCGGACAATGACGCCATCAGCCAGCTCTGGGATCAGGTGAAACCGACACTGGAAGGACTGAGCGCCACGGAATGGGATGACACGGTGATCCGGATTCTCACTGAATTCGGGTACCGAGTGCGCCGGTAGCGTTATGGAGGAGGAGGGCCGTGAAACAAATACCGGTGCGGAGTTGCACCTGCCCCGTGCCGGCCCACAAGCTCTCCGCAACCAGATTTTCGTGATCGAAGGTGCAATACACACCCGATGGCTCCATCCCGGTGCATCAACCGCCTCGGCCCGAACGTCCTCCTCAGGGACACCGGCGAGGAGGCGATCAACACATACGTGAGGGGGCACTGCAATGAGTGCTACGAGATCCCCCCGAATTTCGTGCTCAGGGACGTTACCATTCTCTTATATACGCCCATGCTCCTGGGCTTCAAGATCCGGAATAAGAAGGTCCTGCTCCCGTTCGTGAAACCCTGCTGCGGCCCGATGCTCCTCGAACTGGATGCCGGCGACGACGATTTCGAGGAGCTTCGCACGAAGCTTCGGAAGTGAACGAAGCAATTCCTCCGAAAAACGGGCTCATCGGCGGTTTTCCGCTGGCCCGGAGCATGCCGGAGGGGAAATGCCTCACAGGGAGGTTTAAGTACCTTGAGGTCCGCGAAAGGTACCCCACGATCGAATTCAAGGCGAGGTGGTAATGATGAAGAGGTTTTCGATTAACCAGACAAAACGTTCACTTAAGGGTTGAAAACCCTTTGCAAACCCCTTTTTTGCTCAAA
>OMKS01004287.1_pt1 | contig 10817 bp, 8 predicted proteins | sample 1674721 | NCBI WGS metagenome assembly OMKS01 (sample SAMN06264996, study PRJEB25208) | sediment metagenome | isolation source: hot spring sediment | place: USA: California | collected 2014-09-02 | reverse complement strand
AAAAATCCCGCCGCCAATCCCTTAGCCGCCGGCTCTAACGACCAAAACCTGATTAGGCTGATAATCCAAGTGGATAGCGGAGGTTTCCACAAATATCCGCTCCCGGTAAAGCCGGCTCAAAACCTGAACCAAACGGTTGTAATCACGTCCAATCTCCCGGCCATCCCCCAGGTGAATCGGAAAGGGACGGCTGACCAGAAAAAGGGTCATCCTACCATCCACACCCAAATTGATCTCCGAAATCCCCTGGGCCGGCAAAATCACCCCGCCCCGGCCGGCCAGGCGAATCAGATTCAGGGAGCGGCTCACCCCCAAGCGCTGCTCACCCTGCCAGCCCTGCTCCCCCGGCAAGGCCGGCAAACCGGTGATCACCGGGAAGTCCAGGTCCTCCGGGGGCTGGGCCAGGGCAAAGGGCACCCCCTGGCGATCCAGGTAGTAAAGGCCCCCGGGCAGACTGAGCAGGGCCACCGGCCGCCGCTCCCGAACCACGATCTGCAAACGGTTGGGCCAGTCCCGCCGCACCAGGGCCGATTCCACCCAGTCATGACTCTCCACCCGGGCCCTGATCTTGCCGGCCGACAGGGCCAGCAGGTTGCTGTGAACATCAACCCCGCTCAGCCCCAGAATCTCTTTTTTGGTGGTGCGGGCACAACCATCGATCCCGATAGCGGTGAGCTGGAAAAAACTCCACTGGCCCATCTGCTTCCAGACCAGCAGCCCGGTCAACCCCACCCCCGCCAGCAGCAGGGCCAGGATCAAGCCCACCAGGGCCAGCTTGCCCGCCAGTTTGGGCGCCCAGGTGCTTTGCCCGCCATATTTCTGTTTAACCGGTCTTTTCATTCAAACCCCAGCAAATGAACCTCCGGTTCCAGTCGCACCCCGCCATGGGCCGCAACCCGCTCCCTTACCAGCTCCATCAGGGCCACCAGGTCGGCCGCGGTGGCCCCGCCGTCATTGAGCAGAAAATTAGCATGCTCCCGGGCCACCAGCGCGCCCCCCACCCTTAAACCTTTCAACCCGGCCGCTTCGATCAGGCGGCCGGCATAGTCGCCGGGGGGGTTTTTAAAAAATGAACCGGCACTTAGCACCCCCCGGGGCTGGCCCGCCCGCCGCCTTTGCCACAGTTGGCGCATCCGGGCCCTAATTTCGTCAATCGGCCGGGGCGGCAGGGCCAGGATCACCGCCGCGATCACCTCGCCCGGAGCCAACCCCTCCAACCGGCGATAGCCGAACCGCAGCGCGTCGGCGGCCACCCTGCGCCGCCCCCCGGCACCAACCAGCTCCAGAGACTGCACCCGCGCTCCCAGCGCCTCGCCCCAGGCGCCGGCGTTCATCACTGCGGCTCCGCCGACGCTACCGGGAATTCCCACCAGGAACTCCAGGCCGCCCAGGCCCCGTTCCTGAACCCAGCCCAGCAGGGCCGCCAGGCTGCAACCGGCCTCCACCCGGATCAGCCGCTTGCCCCCAGCCCCGTCCAGTCTACTGATCCGGCCCAAACGCCGGTCCAGCAGGATCACCACCCCGCCATAACCGCGATCAGCCACCAGCAGGTTGCTGCCCCGGCCCAGGACCCGGCGGGGACAGCCATACTTTTCCAGCAGCGCCAGCAGGGTCTCCAGTTCGGCCACGCTACCGGGGCGAGCCAGCACCGCGGCCGGCCCTCCCACCCGCAGGGTGGTCAGGGGGGCCAGGGGCACCACTGGGCGCAACTCCCCGGACCAATTTTCAGAGAACAGAGGACAACGGCCGGCAAACTCCAGGCATCCCCCGCCGGCCCCGCCGCAGAGCGTGCCGCTCATGGGGCTTTCGGCGCCGTCCGACCCTTCTCTTTCAGGGCGGTCAGAATGGCTTCGCCGGCCCGCCAGATATTCCCCGCCCCCAGGGTCAGGACCAAATCGTCATCCTGGAGCAGGGGGATCACCGCCGCCGGCAAATCCGCCAGATCGGCCACATATTCCACCGATTTCTGGCCGTGGCTGCGCAGGGCGCGGGCCAGGGCGTCACCGGCCACCCCGGCGATGGGCTCCTCGCCGGCGGGGTAGATATCGGCCAGCACCACCAAATCGGCATCGTGAAAGGCGGTGCAAAAGTCGGCAAAGAGCCCGGCGGTCCGGCTGTAGCGATGGGGCTGGAACAGCACCACCAGTCGCCGCCGGGGCCAGGCGGAGCGCAGGGCGGCCATGGTGGCGCGAATTTCGGTGGGGTGATGGCCGTAATCGTCAATCACCGTGATACCGTCAACCTCCCCCTTGATCTCCAGCCGGCGCTGGACGCCGCTGTAGTTGGCCAGGGCCTTGACAATCGCCGCGAAGGGGATGGCAAGCTCCAGCCCGAGAGCGATCACCGCCAAGGCATTATAAACGTTATGTCGTCCCGGGACCGCCAGCTTGACCCGCCCCAGCAGCTCTCCCTTACTCCAGACCTCGAATTCGGAACCAAAGCCCCGAGCCGTGATCTCCCGGCCCTGCACGTCGGCCTGAGCGGCCAGGCCGTAGGTGATGGTCCGTTTGTAAATCTCGGGCAGCAAGGAGGCGACGTTATCATCATCCAGGCAGAGGATGGCCGCCCCATAAAAGGGTATGCGGTTGATAAATTCCAGGAAGGCCGCCTTGACCGCCTCCAGGTTGGGGTAATGATCAACGTGCTCCAGGTCGATATTGGTGACGATCTCAAGCACCGGCGAAAGCTTGAGAAAGGAGCCGTCGGACTCGTCGGCCTCGGCCACCAGAAAATCGCCGGCCCCCAGCTTGGCGTTGGAGCCGAAGCTGTTGACCTGGCCGCCGATCACCACGGTGGGGTCCAGCCCCACTTCCGCCAGCATGGTCCCGGCCATGGAGGTGGTGGAGGTCTTACCGTGGCTGCCGGCCACGGCGATACCGTTGATCTTCAGCCGCATCAGCTCGGCCAGCATTTCAGCCCGGGGAATCACCGGAATTCCGGCCTCATGGGCGGCGATCACCTCGGGGTTGTCACTTTTAACCGCCGAGGAGATCACCACCACGTCGGCCCCGGCCATCTGGCTGCCGTGATGGCCGATGCCGATGATCCCGCCCAGATCAGCCAGCCGTCGGGTGATCTGACTTTCCCGCAGGTCGGAACCGCTGACCCGGTAGCCGAGATTGAGCAACAGCTCGGCGATCCCGCTCATTCCGATCCCGCCGATCCCGACGAAGTGAATATGTTGATTTTTTTTATACATCCTGCCCCTTGGTTAAACCCCGGCCAGCAAACGGCCCTGGGCGATAATTTTTTGGGCGGCATCGGGGGTGGCCAGCTCCCGGGCCCGCGCCGCCATCTCCCGCCGCCGGTCGGGGTCGGCCAGCAGAGTCCGCAGCTCCGCGGCCAACTCAACCCCGCTCAACTCCGCCTCGTTCAGCACCCGGGCCGCGCCCCGGCGGGCCATGATCTCGGCATTGTGGCGCTGATGATCATCGGCGGCATAGGGGTAGGGAATCAGCAGCGCCGGTTTACCGAAAAGCGCCAACTCCGCCAAGGTGGTGGCTCCGGCCCGGGAAACCACCAGATCGGCGGCGGCATAAACCGACGCCATGTCGGCGATGAAGGGTTCAACCCTTGCCGCCACGCCCATTTCGCGATAACCTTGCTGAACCTGGACCAGGTCCAGCCCCCCGGTTTGGTGGACAACCCTCGGGACCAGGCCTTCCCGCTGCAACTCCGCCACCGCCTCCAGAATCAATTGATTAACCCGCCGCGCCCCCTGGCTGCCGCCGAGAACCAGCAGAGCCGCCTCCCCTCCCCTGGTCGCCCGCGACTCCGATTCAACCTTGCGCGCCGCCGCCAGCAGTTCGGACCGCAGGGGGTTGCCCACCAGCCGGATCTTGGCCGGGGGGAATCCGGCCTCACTGCCCGGCAGGGAGAGAAAGACCAGGTCCACAAAACGGCCCAGCAGCCGGTTGGCCAGGCCCGGCACTGAGTTCTGCTCGTGAATGGCGGTGGTAACGCCCATCAATCTGGCGGCCAGCAGCACCGGGCCGGTCACGTAGCCGCCAACCCCCAGGACCAGATCGGGCTTAAAGTTTCTTAGCAGCCGCCAGGCCTGCCAGAGCCCCACCGGCAACCGGGCCAGCGAAGCCAGGCGCCCCCGCCAGGAGATTCCCTTAAGCCCGCTGCCGGTTAGAGTTGCCTGGCGATAGGGTTTGCCGGCCAAGGCCTTACGGTCGATCTCCCGCCCGGTCCCGATAAAAAGCACGTCGCTGCCGGGCACGTCGGCCAGCACGGCATCGGCCACCGCGATTCCCGGGAAAAGGTGGCCGCCGGTGCCGCCACCGGTTATGACCAGGCGCAGACTCATAGCAGGATTGCCGCCATTACCGGGCAACCCAGGGTAAGCAGCGGGCCCGGGTCGCCGCCAACCGCCTGCAATTCCGCCACCGCCCGGCGAAAAACCTCGCCCCGCTGAGCGTAGCCGCTGAACATGTCGAAGCTGGCGCAGGCCGGGGAGAGCAGCACCGCCTCGCCGGGGGCGGCCAAGGCAAAGGCGGTCCGCACCGCCGCCGGCAGATCAGCCGCTGCTTCAGTCGGGACGGCCGCGGCCAGGGTGGCGGCCATCTTTTCCCGGGCGCTGCCGATCAGGACCAAGGCCTTAACCTTCTCCCGCACCACCGGCAGCATCAAACCGTAATCACCCCCCTTGTCCAGGCCGCCGGCGATCAGCACCACCGGTTGCCGCATCCCCTGGAGGGCCGAGATCACCGCCCCGATATTGGTGGCCTTGGAATCATCGTAAAAATCCACCCCGGCAATGGTGGCAACCCGAGTGAGGCGATGGGGCAAAGCCTGAAAGGCCGCCAGCCCCTGCCTGATCGCCCGGGGAGAGCAGCCGGCCAGGCGGGCGGCCAGGACCGCAGCCATGGCGTTCTGGCGATTGGGCTCAACTGCCAGGGCGGTGGCGGCCAGATCGTAACTCTCCCGCTCGCCCCCTCGGCTGGAAAGGGAGAGCCGAATGGGCTCGGAGGCCGCTACCCCATCACTCCAGGCACCCTCGGCCAGAGGCGAATCCGGCCCGGGCTTACCGTCCAGATTGAACCCCACGGCCCTGGCCGAGGGCGGCATCCGTTCCAGCAACTCCTTGATCTCCGGATCAACCGCGTTAGTCACCGCGTAATCGTCCGCCTCCTGGTGAGCGAAAATCCGCCATTTGGAGGCGGCATAGGCCGAATAGTCGGGATAACGGTCCAGGTGATCGGGGGAGATATTGAGCAACACCCCGATCCTGGGGCGAAAGGCGCCGGCGCTGTCCAATTGAAAACTGCTCAGTTCCAAAACCACCCAGTCCGCGTCCTGGGGACCGGCCAGATACTCACAGAGGGGCACTCCCAGGTTGCCGCCGACAAAAGCCCGGAACCCGGCGGCCCGCAACAGCTCACCGACCAGGGTGGTGACCGTGCTTTTGCCGTTGGTGCCGGTGATGGCGATCACCGGCGTCCGCAGATAAGCCGGGGCCAGGGCCAGCTCGCCGATAATCGGCACTCCGGCCCGGCGGGCCGCCGCCAGGGCGGGAATATTTAGCGGCACTCCGGGACTGACCACGATGGCGTCCACCGAGGTGAACAGTTCCAGGGAGTGGTCGCCCAGCTCACAGTGAACTCCCCGCTCCAGCAGCCAGGTCACCGCCGAGCTGGCGGGGGCCACCGCCCGGCCGCCCTCGGAAACGGAGACCTTCAGCCCCAAACCCAGCAGAAAACGGGCTGCCGCCACCCCCGACTTGCCCAGGCCCACCACCAGTACATGGTCGGTGGCCTTAAAAGGCACTATCTTTTCCCCGCGCCGATCGTCCATCCCTTTACCGCAGCTTGAGGGTCGCCAAGGCCATCAGCCCCAGCACAATGGAGATGATCCAGAAGCGAACCACCACCTTGGGCTCCTGCCAGCCCTTTTTTTCAAAATGATGATGAAAAGGGGCCATTAAAAAGATCCTTTTGCCGCCGCTCATCTTAAAGAATCCCACCTGCAGGATAACGCTCAGGGCCTCCATCACGAAAATACCGCCGACGATGGCCAGCAGGAACTCCTGCTTGGTGATGATTGCCACCATCCCCAGGGCCGCCCCGATGGCCAGCGAACCGACATCGCCCATGAAAACCTGCGCCGGATAGGTGTTGAACCAGAGAAAACCCAGACTGGCTCCCACCAGGGCGGCGGTGAATACCGCCACCTCACCGGCCCCCGGCACATGGGGAATCTGCAGATAGCTGGCCAGTACCGCATGCCCGGCCAGATAGGAAAACATCAGATAGACGGTGCCGGTGATCACCACCGGCCCCGTGACCAGCCCGTCAAGGCCGTCGGTGAGATTAACGGCATTGGAAGCCCCCACCACCACCAGCACGGCGAACAGACAGTACCAGACCCCCAGGTCGGGCCGAATCTCTTTGAAAAAGGGGAAGCTGAGCTGGCCGTCAAAACCGGGCAGCAGGTAGAGGACCAGGATGGCACCACTGGCTCCGGCCGCCTGGAGCAACAGTTTTCCCCGCACGCTAAGGCCTTTGCTGTTCTGTTTGCGAATCTTGCGATAGTCGTCATAGGCTCCGATGGCCCCGTACCAGAGCAGTACCGCCAGGATCAGCCAGACAAAGTGATTGCTGAGGTCAACCCAGAGCAGGGTGGTAAAAACCACCGCCGCCAGGATCAGCATACCGCCCATGGTGGGCACTCCCCGCTTGCTGTAGTGGCTCTCCGGGCCGTCATCGCGGACCACCTGCCCGATCTGGTGGCTTTTCAGCCAGGCGATAAAGTGGGGCCCCAGGGTAATCACCAGCAGAAAAGCGGTCAGCGCCGCGCCGATCGACCGGAAGGTGATATAGCGAAAGACGTTGAAAAAGCTGACCTGCTCATGCAGTGAGTACAGTAAATGGTAGAGCATCTCCTCTCCCGACCGTTGCCTAAACGGACCCCATGGTCCCGTTAATGATGGTTTCCATCCGCATTCCCCGCGAACCTTTGCACAGGACAATATCACCGGCTTGCAACTTACCGCCGCCCACCGCCTCCCGCAGCCAGGCGACAATCTCCTCCTTGTCGGCGCAGGCCCGGGCCCGGGCCTTGGCCATCCCGGCCCCGCTGGCGGCGGCCACCATTTCAGCCGCGAACTCCCCCACCGTAAGCAGATAGTCAAAGTCGAGCTTGGCCACCTTTTCGCCGATAAAGCGGTGAGCGGCCGAACCATGGGTTCCCAGCTCCAGCATATCCCCCAGGACCGCCACCACCTTACGATCACGGCGCAGATTGTGAACCGTCTCCAGGGCCGCCAGCATCGAGGAGGGGTTGGCGTTGTAGGTGTCGTCAATCAGCTTGAGCCCGGCAATAAAGGGCTGCAACTGGAGTCGCTTGGCAAAGGGACGATACCCGACCAGGCCGGCGGCGATCTCCTCGGGGGTAAAACCCACCGCCCGGGCCAGAGCGGCGGCGGCCAAGGCGTTCTGAACATTATGGCTGCCCAGGGCGGCGAGCCGAACCCGTCCCTGCCACTCCCCGATCTTCAGGGTGAAGCTCATCCCCTGTTCGCCGAGGCTGCGGATATGGGTGCCCCGGACCATGGCCTGGGGGGAACGACCGAAAGTGACCCGTTCCTGGCTTGCCTTGGCGGCCAGTTTCCGAACCCGCCGATCATCCAGGTTGACCACCAGGGTCCCCCAGGCCGGCAAACCGGCAAAGAGCTCGCCCTTGGCCCGAGCCACCCCTTCGATTCCGGCCAGCCCGGCCAGGTGGGCCTCCTGCACATTGGTGATGCAGGCCGCATCGGGCACGGCGATTTCGGCCATGCGGGCAATCTCGCCAAAACGGTTCATCCCCATCTCCAGCACCGCGAACTCATGACGTTCATCCACCGGCAGCAGCGACAGGGGCATACCGATCAGGTTGTTGAAATTGCCCCTGGTCTTCAACACCTGATGCTTACGCCCCAAAATGGCGGCCGCCATCTCCTTGACCGTGGTCTTGCCGGAACTGCCGGTAATCGCCAGCACCTGCAGTGAGCGCATCAGGCCCCGCCGATAATGGGCCAGATCACCCAGGGCCCGCAGGGTATCGGGCACCAGGACCACCGGCACCGGCAGCGGCTCGGATGGAGGCTGCTCCAGAATAAGGCCGGCTGCCCCCTTGCGCAGCACCTCAGCCACAAACTGGTGGCCGTCAAAATTCTCTCCCCGCAGGGCCACGAACAGGTCACCGGCCTCAATGGTCCGGCTGTCGGAAGAGATCAGCCGGAAGGCGGCCTGGGTCCTGGTCCCCCAAAGGCGGCCACCGGTGGCGAGCAACACCTGGGCCAGGGTCCAGACCGGATTCTGGGCCAGGGCAAAGCCGTAGCCGAATTCGGCCCGGCGGCGCGCGCGCCGCTGTTCGGCATTGCCGTTATCTCCCCTTGTCGGTTCCATCTTCTTCCTCTTTTCCATGGTTAGCACCGAACCACCGCCAGCTGCTCAGCAACTTCCTGCCGGTCATCAAAATGGTGGCTGGTCGAGCCGGTAATCTGGGTGGTCTCATGGCCCTTACCGCAAAGCAGCAGCAGATCGCCGGAGCGGGCAAACAGCATGGCATCCCTGATTGCCCGGCGCCGGGATTCCACCAGGTCGTAACCTCGCCGCCCCTGGCTGCCGGGCAGTAAACTTTCCAATCGGCAGCGGGTCATACCCGCCTTCCTGACCCCGGTTTCGATGGCGGTCAGGATCGCCGCCGGTTTTTCACTCCGGGGATTGTCGGAGGTCAGAATCACGATATCGGCCAGGCGACCGGCAATTTCACCCATCACCGGGCGTTTGGCCCGATCCCGGTCGCCGCCGCAACCGAAGATCACCACCAGCCGGGCGGCGTGGGGGCGCAGGGCCTTGAGTACATGCTCCAGGGCGTCGGGAGTATGGGCGTAATCGACAAAAATTTCAACCCCGGCCGGGGAGCTGAACCTTTCCAGCCGTCCCGGGGGCGGCGGCGCCGCCGCCAAACCGGCCCCGATCACTTCGGGAGCGTAGCCCAAGGCCAAACCCACCCCGGCCACCCCCAGCAGGTTAAGCAGATTGAAGTCACCCACCAGCGAGGAGCGCAGCCACCACTCACCGCCAACCCCCTTCAGCCTGGCCGCAACCCCATTTAAGTCGGCCCGCCGCTCCATGACCGACAGCTCTCCCCCGTTGCCGAACCCGCAGCGCAGCAGTTTAAGCCCCCGCAGGGAGCCGGCCTCCGCCGACCGGGGCAGCAGCTCCGCCGCCAGTCGCTGGTTCCATTGATCGCCGGCCACCACCACCGCGGCCCCACCGGGCTTAAGGTGGCAGGTGAACAGGCGCTTCTTGCTGGCGTAGTAACTACTCATATCACCATGATAATCCAGGTGATCATGGCTGAGATTGGTAAACAGCGCCACATCGAAACTGATCCCCGCCACCCGGCCCTGCTCCAGGGCATGGGAGGAAACCTCCATGATCACATGGCTGACCCCGGCGGTTGCCATCGCCGCCAGCAGCCGATGCAGGGTCTCCGGCTCGGGAGTGGTGTGGGAGGCGGGCTCCACCTGCTCCCGATAGCGGTAATTCACGGTGCCGATCACCCCGGGAACACCACCGGCCCTGCCGATCAGATCCTCCAGCAGGTAGGAGGAGGTGGTCTTGCCGTTGGTGCCGGTAATCCCGATCATCACCATTTTCCGGGCCGGGTGCCCATGGAAGGCGGAGCAAAGCCGCCCAAAGGCCTCCCGGGTATCCGGGGCCTCCAGGAAAAGGAGTTCCCCCTCGGCCGTCAAGGGAAAGCCGCCGGGGTGATCGCAGGCGGTCAAAACCATCCGGCAGCCGCGGCCGACGGCATCGGCCACGTAGGCATGGCCGTCAACCTGGCCGCCGGCGATGGCGACAAAAAGCGAATTCGGCCCGGCCCGGCGGGAATCGGCGGTCACGTTGCCGATCTCCAGCCGATCCAGGCGGGCGCAATGCCGGGATGGAATAATCAGCCCGGGCACGGCGGCGGCGGCAAAAAGGGTTTGCGCGTTCATCGCCGTCCACCGTTGGCTGTACCCGAATCGCCGACCCTAAGCTCGATGATCCCCTCCTCACCCCCCTTCAGAAGGGTGCCGGGGGCCGGGTGCTGCGCCACCACCCAGCCGCTGCCATGAACCCGGAAACGCAATCCGGAAACCTGAAGGGATTGCAGGGCTTTGCGCAGGCTCAGTCCCATGACGTTGGGCATCCGTTCGGCCGTGGGGCTTCCCGCCGTGGTTTCGGCGAAATCAGCCGCCTCCTGCTCGGAGAGCCAGCGCCGGTAGAGAGCGGCTTCCCGCTGGGCGGCGCTGGCGGCCGAAGGCGGGGAGCCGATCCGGGGCAAACTCTTGCTCCAGGCCGGTAACTCCCGGGCCATCCCGGCCAGGGGGGAAGGCATGGCCGGATCGATCCGGGCCTGGTCGATGAACATCAGCAGGGCCAGCGAAGGCTGGCTGGCAGGAGCCAGGCCGAGCAAAACCGCCTGGTAGCTCCGAGGTTGCCCGGGGTCGATTATCAGCCCTTCCGGCTCCGCCGCGACCAGGCTTTCCACCGTGATCACCGCCTCTCCGGCAACGTCCGTCGCCAGATCGGCCAGGCCCGCCAGGATATTGCCGCCCGGGGGGGGAGGAAACGCGACCCCCGCGTCCCCGCGGTCTATTGTCCGCAGACTTTCCCAGTCCCAAACCCCCATGACCAGGTGGGGATAAACCGGCTGGCCGCCGTTGACCAGGCGGCTGACGGTGGCCAGCAGGGAGACTCCGCTCACCCTGGCCCGGGCCCCCTCGGCTGCCAGATAGCGACATTTTTCGCCCCGACCGCCCGGCAGCCCCATAAGAT
>OMKS01004286.1_pt1 | contig 10820 bp, 17 predicted proteins | sample 1674721 | NCBI WGS metagenome assembly OMKS01 (sample SAMN06264996, study PRJEB25208) | sediment metagenome | isolation source: hot spring sediment | place: USA: California | collected 2014-09-02 | reverse complement strand
GAACGAATCTGTTCATCCATATGCGATTCGGGTGGTACCTTCAGTCTTTCATCTCTCAGGGCGGATAATATTACCGGGGAGCTTGTCGAGTTGCTTGCACGCTCAGGCCAGAGGAGCCTCTCGATCGCGCCCGAAGCCGGATCGGAGAGATTGCGCAGGGTGATAAACAAACACCTGACAATGGATCAACTGGCTGACGCCGCCGGCACGATTGCGCGTGCAGGGGATTTTACGATAAGGCTCTACGTGTTGATAGGTCTTCCTACAGAAACCGCTGAGGACAGGTCGGCCCTGATCAGGATGGTTAAAGAGTTGAGGCATGAAATCGTCAAGGCGTCCGCTTCCAGGGGGACGATCGGTCGAATCCGGGTGAGTGTCAATTGCTTTGTCCCCAAACCGTTCACCCCGTTCCAGTGGGCGCCCTTCGCCCAGGTTTCAATGCTGAACGAAGCCCGAAAGACTATCAACAGGGCACTTGTCAGGGAAGGTGGCATCCGGGTGTCCTTCGATGTTCCGAAATGGGCGTATGTTCAGGCTCTTCTCAGCCTCGGAGACCGGCGCGCCGGTGGGATGCTGTTGAACGCCCACAAGTTCGGTGGAGACTGGAAAAAGGCGTTCAGATACTCGGACGTAAACCCGGATTTTTTTGTTTACAGGCCGAAAGACTTTGACGAAGTGCTTCCGTGGGATTTTCTCGATCACGGTATACACAAGGCCTTTCTGAAAAAAGAGTACTTGCTGGCCCTTGAAGGAAAAGAATCTGAAGTCTGCAGGACAGGCGACTGCACCCGATGCGGGGTGTGCGGCCGCTGAATATGCCGCGAAAGGTTCAGGAGATACGTACGTTCAGATACACATCCCCGCTGGTCCCGTCCGCTCTTTTTCTTCCCATCCCTTTCAACCTGACTGTTGCGCCGTCGCGGGTTTCGGGCGGTATGCGAACCTTTATGAGCCTGGAATGAAAACCCCACGGAAGATTCACCAGTTTTAGAGCTCCCCTTTCAGCTTCGAGGGGCGTAACCGATATGGTGCCCTTAAGGTCGGCTGTTGCCCTTTCACCAGCGGTGTGAACCGTTTGAAGGTGGTGTGTATGGCGTCGCCTGGAAAGACCGCCGTCAGACTGCTTCGGGCCTGCTGCGGCGGGCTGAAAAAGAGTCTTGAGCAGGACGACTCCGCAGAGGAAGCCTCCGATATGCGCCCACCATGCAACTCCGGCGCCGTGTGCCGGGGTTCCCGCGGCGTTCAAAAACTGCAGAACGAACCATATTCCCAGGAAGAAAAACGCAGGGATCTCGATGAACCATGGAATGAAAAAAATCGGTATAAGTGTCAGGATCCTTGCCCCGGGATAAAGAAGGAAATAGGCTCCCATGACCCCTGCGATCGCACCGCTCGCTCCGACCGTGGGGATCGGGGATTTCCAGTTCAATGCGAGATGAGAAAATCCCGAGACGAGCCCGCACAAAATGTAGAAAACAAGATAGCGGAAATGCCCGACACGGTCTTCGACGTTGTCTCCGAAAATGTAAAGGGACCACATGTTTCCGATCAGGTGCCACAGACCGCCGTGGAGAAACATAAAAGAGAACATCGCGGCGATCTGCTGGGAGGCCGTGAAATAAGCTGCGATTTCGCCTACGGTGTACCGTGCGGGAATCAGGCCGTAGGTGACAATGAGCTGTTCGACGTTCTGGCCCAGGGAGAGCTGATAAAAATATACCAGAACATTTACGCCGATAATCAACATGTTGACGACCGGGTAAGTCCTGGACTGAACGGTGTCTCGAATCGGAATCATTTGAATTTCGCTCCGGTTGTTGAATGAAGCTCAACATATCAGGTATGTGATGTCTTTTCAATTTTAGGGACCTCGCCTGCAGTTGTTATTAAATATTTTCCTTGTCTTTCGGGGTCGGCGTCGGTATCGATCTTTTTGGAGTGCCGAAATGAAATTTTGGCCTGGCCCGCACGGCCGGTGCAAGTGTAAGTTTTGGTGTCGGCATCGGCGTCGGTTGGGATATTTGTTGATGTCTCGATGGGAATTTATTACTATCCCCCGCATGGATGCCTATAAAGAAAATTTCGCGCGGACACTGGCGGAAACCGGGGCACTGTTCTTCGATGATGGTTTGACCCTGAAGGACGGGCGGCCCACGCCGTATTTCGTTAACATGGCGATGTTCAAAACCGGGCGGCTCAGCCTTGAGATCGGGTCGTTTTTTGCTTCGATGATGGTTTCTGCAGATCTGACTGGTAGGGTCGACATAATCCTTGGCCCCTCCTACAAGGGAAGTGCGCTCGCATCCGCTACTGCTATAGCCCTGTGGAATGATCATCGGATAGAGCTTCCGTTTGACTACGACCGCAAAGAGGCAAAGACCCACGGGGAGGCCAGCGGCGGAAAACGCATGTTCGTGAACAATACTTTTTTCGATGGATGCCGCATCTTTGTCGTGGACGATGTCGCCACATCAATGGCTACCAAGTATGAGCTGCTGGAAAAAATCAAGGATGAAGCCCGCGCGAGGGGGATGGATGTCACGGTGGCAGGCATCGGTATCGGCGTGGACCGTGAGCAGACCACGGCGGTTTATGATCAGCAGCGAAGGGTGATACTCGGCGGGAAAGGAAAGGATGCGATAGGCGATTTCGAGGCGGAAACGGGAGTCCAAGTCCATCGGGTTGCAAGAATAAGAGAAGTTGTTGAATATCTTTACCGGGAGGCGGTGCCGGTTCAGATAAAGGGACGTTTACAACCGATAGATCGCTGGACGATGTTGCGTTTCCGGGATTACATTGAAACTTACGGGGTGCATTGAAGGGATGTCCGCGGAAGAAGAATGTTTTCTGGACGTCATCGTAAAAACCCTGGCCGGGCGTAGCCCCGAAAAAATTGCAAGTGATTATCGGGGTTACAGGCATTCGGCTGTTTTGATTCCGTTGTTCAGCCACCATGGGGAATGCCGGGTGCTTTTCACGAAGCGCAGCGAAACGGTGGAACACCACAAGGGCCAGATTTCGTTCCCTGGAGGGGCGGTGGATGCAGAGGATGAAAGTTTCGAGGAAACGGCGCTCAGAGAGACGTGGGAGGAAATCGGACTTCGGCCTGGGGATGCCTGTGTGGTTGGACGTCTGGATGATATCGCAACCGTTGCTTCAAATTTCGTGATTCATCCCTATGTCGGCCTGATCCCGTATCCTTATGATTTTGTGCTCAGCCCGGAGGAGGTCGAACATCTGGTGACGATGCCGCTCAGGGTGTTTATCCCGGGGGAGAATGCGGCGCGAGGCTGCACATTTCAATACATGGGGGAGACGTTTCACGGGCCGACGTTTACGTTCGACGGGCAGGTGATATGGGGGGCGACTGCCAGGATAATGGACAAATTTGTTTCGCTGCTCGCCGATAAAATCCCCTTGCCTCCGGAAGGGAAATAGTTTATATTAAAAAACTTGATCGGGACGTGGCTCAGTCTGGTAGAGCACCGCGTTCGGGACGCGGGAGTCGCTGGTTCAAATCCAGTCGTCCCGACCATCTTTTTATTATAATTTCAAATACTTATATCCTTTTGCGGGGTGCAGGAATCTTTGCCGTTTCTTTGCCACCCCGCGCATCGTCATAGATGTCTCGGAGCATGTCTCCTTCCTTTGTCTCCGTCACCTGTTCTCCCAGCTAGATAGTGCCCATCCGGAAATGCCGGATGTGCACCTTGTTTGAATCCCGCTTCGTTTGCGCAGATGATTTTTGGGTACCGCTCCTGGCCGAGCATTCCGAAACGGTAGGATGTACTTTCAACCGGGGTCGCTTCGAGGTTGAACATCTCTGCGGTCTTTTCCAGACAAATTTTATTATGGGTGTGTCTTGTAGGAAATCATAAGGAGAATCGGATGAGAACTTACACCGCCGTAGTCGAAAAGTGCCCCGACACCGGACTGTATGTTGGATACGTACCTGGCTTTTCCGGGGCACACTCGCAGGCCGAAACCATGGATGAACTGGCAGTTAATCTCAAGGAAGTCCTGGAAATCGGTGATGCGTCAATGGACTTTTTTCGGGGACGCCCCGTCCCGATCGCGACGTTCGGTGGTTGATCCGGGGGATGACGCCACCCGTCCCCGGTGAGGAAATCGGGAGTCCAACTTCTTCCTGCAGAAAAACCGTCTCCGTCCGGATATCCTTTTAATTTCGAACCACCAGGGACACATCCAAATTGCAGGCCATGGAGAATGGGGAATCAGGCCTTCGGGAGAGCGCGCAGGGGGCGCAGGAGCAGTTAAAGAAAACAGGATCTTTAAAAAAATTCATTGACTTGGATTTTAATGTCGTCTATATTAGTCATTAAATGAGCATAAAGACTAGTATAATTGGCATTCACAATGGCAAAGAGGAACCCCACCATATCGGTACGAAGGGGCCTGCGTAAGCTCGGGGATGATCTTAAAAAGGCCCGGATACGCAGGCGGCTCACGATGGCTCTGGTGGCCGAAAGGGCCGGCATCAGCCGGGAGACTTTATCCAAAATCCAGAAGGGGGACCCGACGGTCGCCGTGGGCTCATACGCCATGGTCATCATGGCTCTTGGGATGGGAACCGAGTGGCTGGATGTAGCCGATATCAGAAATGACACCTGGGGGCAGATCATAGCAGACGAAGATCTGCCGAAGAGGGTGAGGGCGAGAAAGACGGCCTGATGTCCAGGGAAATATTTGTATCCATAGATTTATCCGGTACTCCTCATGATGTGGGCAGGCTCTGGATCCATGAACGCCAGGGCATCGAGCGATGCTCTTTCAAGTATGCGGGAAATTGGTTGTCCACACCTGGCTGTTTTCCCATTGAGCCATCCCTGCCTCTTGGGGAAGGTACGTATCATGTGAACCGTCCTCTTTTCGGTGCCATGGACGATACCGCTCCCGATCGCTGGGGCCGGATGCTTATGGAACGTATGGAGGCGAAGAATGCCGCAAGGGAAGGGCGGACTGCTGTAAAGCTCGGAGAAAGCGATTATCTTCTGATGGTCGACGATAAGGCCAGGCAAGGCGCCTTGAGATTTGCAACGGCGCCGGAAGGCCCCTTTCTGGCTTGCCGCCCTGATGTAAGCATTCCTCCATTGGTTGAAATCGGCAATCTTCTGGATCGCTCCACCAGGGTCATCAATGAGGAAGAAGGAGAGCAGGACCTCCTGGATATTCTGGCACCAGGGTCTTCCCTGGGTGGGGCAAGGCCCAAGGCCTCTGTCGTTGACCGAGAAGGCAGTCTATGGATCGCGAAGTTTCCAAGTCCAAAAGATGAATGGGATGTTGAGCTCTGGGAATATCTCGCCCTTAAAATGGCAAAAAAATGCCACATAGCGGTTCCTGAATTTATGCTGAAAGATGTGTCGGGTAAGAAAGTCCTTCTGGTAAAGCGCTTTGATCGAAAAGGGCCTATCCGGATTCCGTTTCTATCAGCCATGACGATGCTGGAGGCACAAGACAGGGAACCCCGGAGCTACCTTGAAATCGCGGAGGCCATAGTCATTTACGGTACCAGGCCGAAAGCTGATCTTCAAGAGCTCTGGCGGCGCATGGTTTACAACATCCTGATCTCTAACCTGGACGATCACCTCCGCAACCATGGTTTTCTCTACGACCCCAAACTTTCAGGATGGTGTCTTTCACCGGTCTATGACCTGGAACCGCTGCCGGAGCAGGTAAAATCAAGGTACCTTCAAACGAGCATCGATCTGGAAAACAATCTGGCGTCTCTGAATCTGGCATTTGAGGTGGCGGGAGATTTCGGGCTCACGTTAAAGGATGCGAGGGGTATTTCCCTGGAGATGGGAAAGATAAGCAGGACATGGGGAAAAGAGGCTGTCAGCCTGGGTGCGGGTAAGCGGGAAATCGATTTTATGGCTTCGGCCTTTGAGCATGGTAATCTACGGCTTGCGCTTAAACGCAGTGGATCGAACCTGAAAACGTAGAGCCCGGTTATGGCGTGACTCAGGTTTTTGATTGCTGAGTTGCAATATGCTTTACAGGTTTTGAGGAAACGGCTTCTCATACGATATTTACTTCTAAATATCAGATGGTTGTGGTCAACCGTCAGTGCCTGAAAGCCGACCTTTGTTGGCCAGGATATGAAAGCCCGGTTTCCTTTTTTATGAAATCGACACAGAATTTATGAATACTTTGTCCTTTCCAAAGAGCGGTGTTTCCGATTTGTTCATGCAATTCTTTGCCGACTCTTAAGTTAAATTTCACTGAATAATCTTTTTTGGCCGTTGCAGGAGGTAAGGAATCGCCGTCGTTCTCATATAGTTCAATCCATTCCTCAACGACATCACAAAGCTGCTTGTATACTTTTGCCTCATCATCACCATGAACACCCCCCAACATTAATCCTGGTGCACGGCCGATATAGCAATTATCCTCATCAGACGATTCAACTATTTTGATATATCTATCACTTTTTTTCATTTTTGTACCTTTTCCAAGGCCTTTTTAACATCTCTCTCGTGATGTGGAATGTAAAATGGCCCTATGAAAACGCCAGACCGAGATCCTCGGCCGCGCGGGCGAGACGCTTGTCCGCCGTCCAAAGCGGCATATCGGACAGGCGGGCAGAGGCCAGCAGGTGGATGTCTACGAATCCGATGCCTAAACCTGCAAGGGCGTGCAGATCGATAAAATGCAACAATTCTTCCTGGGAAATCACAGGGGCTTGGGGTAGGGAGCCGAGAAGAGAGAGAATGCCCACCCGATTTTGGAGCGTACCACAGGCCAGTTCGCCGACCACATAAGGATGACAGGCGACAAGGGCTTCCATAAGCAAGGCCTCGAGTCGCGGGTTTCCCCGGCGGAGGTGGTCCACCCAGATGGAGGTGTCCACCAGCACCATGGCTAAGAACCTGCAGGCCGACGGCGGCGGGGTGCCCGAAGCTGCTTTTCCGTGCCCCCGAGTCGAGCCAGGCGCTTGCTGCTTTCCTGGGCGATCAGGGCTTCGAGGCCACGCCGGACAAGCGAGGTCTTCTCCCTCACGCCCGTGAGCTGCATGGCCTTTTCCAAGGTTTCGTCATCAATGTTTATCGTGGTTCGCATACATATGTATATGCATGATTTGGATGCGCATGTCAATGGATACATGGATGGTGCCTCTTAAAAAATATCATCCCGTCTTCTGGGCCGGACATGAAGCGGAAGAAAAGCAGCCGGTTACCAGCCTCTGAGGAATGAACTCCAGCCTGATGTTTTGGTTTCAGGCGTCGATTTTCCTGTCCGGGAATCGGGAGTACAACTCCCTTCTGCAGGGCCGTTTGGGTAACGCCGGGTGAAATTGAAAGGGCTTGAAAGGAAGCCTATAAAGGCGGTAAACCACGAGTCTGTCGAAACTTCATGATGACTTCCACTCCTTCGGCGGGTGTTACGACATGGATGTCGTTGAAACTTTTCAGGTCGAGAAGATGCCTGTCTCCGGATACGATCAGTGCGGCACCGTTTTCCGAAGCCAGAGCGAGAAAAAGATCGTCGAAAGGGTCGGCCTTGATCACGTTCGGAATTGATGCGGGATCCGGTGTCATTACCACAAGATTGCGGTAATATTTGAGCACATTTTCAGGGGTTGTTTCGAGCGCCGTAAGGCGTTCGGTGAATTTGGCGTATTGAAGAACCTTTTTGAGTTCATTCAACGTCCCCGGGCAGGCCGGAATACGCACGGCCCCATCCCGTGCCCACCTCAGAATTTGATTGGGTGGTCCTCCCCAGAGCAGGCCTGAAACTGCGACATTGGTGTCAATTATGATTTTCAACCTGTTTCCCTGATCTTATGAACAATCGCTGAAATTTCCCGTAGATCCGGTTGAGCGGGATCCCGCGCGGTATCGGCCCGGTCGAGCAGATCGGCGGGTATTTCTTCGAATGGTACGACCCTGAAAGCCGGCTTTGATTTGTTCAGAACAATGATTTCTTTCCAGCGCTTGAGATCCTCCGGAATGGTAGGGATACGCTCTCGAAATTCCTTTGCACTGAGATATTGCGGCATCTATTTCACCTCCAGATAATTTTAAGAATATTTAAAAGTTAATTTAAAGTAAATTAAAAGTCAAGAACATGAATCTGCAGGCAAGGTAAAAGGAATTCTCTCTGATGAGAACCCGAAAGGTGAGCCGGAACCGTCCCTGGTAAGGAAATCGGGAGTACAACTCCCTCCTACGGGTATACGGGGCATTCGCCCCGGTGATCGGGATCTGGAGCTCCCTCCTACAGGAGAAAGAAAGGAAGGAATATGCAAAACGGAAAAATGATGAACGCGTTCTCTCTGCTTCTTTCACTTTTGTTTATTGCATCCGTCTCGGCGGCCGAAGAAGCCCAGGGTGACCTCAGATATCTGGTGAGCGGAAACACGGCGTTTGCCGTCGATCTTTACTCCAAACTGAAGGGAAAGGAAGAAAACCTGTTCTTCTCTCCCTACAGCATCTCCTCCGCGCTCGCGATGACCTATGCCGGCGCGAGAGGGGATACGGCAACTGAAATGGCGGAAGCACTTAGATTTTCATCCGATGAGGTAAATACACGCAGGGGGTTCGCACCGTTGAATAAAACCCTCGAAAAAATAGAGGGCATGGGCAGGGCCTTCGGCCCGGAAGCGGATTTTTCGGGAATGGATGGAACAAAGACGTTTTTTATCGGCTCGGTTCTTCACAAAGCATTTATCGAAGTGAACGAGGAGGGCACGGAAGCGGCCGCCGCCACGGCTGTTACCATGGCACGAGGTGTTTTTCAGCAAAGTCTGATGTTCCGGGCGGATCATCCGTTTTTGTTCGTTATCCGAAAAAACTCCACCGGGAGCATTCTTTTCATTGGAAGACTGGCGGATCCGCGTTAAAGAGGGGGCTGAAGGTATTGCCGTTTTTGCACAAAAGAGCGGCATGATGAGGAGGGGATGGTGTTGCTGTTGGTGTTACGCCGACGGGTCGTGTTGAAGTTGTTGCCGGTAGCCGTCGTGTTGAGGTTTTGAAGGAAGGCTATGATGGGTACCGTAGCACGGTGAGAGTTTCGGCGGGGGAGACAGTGAGGCTCCAGGTTGTATTGACGAAGGGTTTCTGGCCAGGCAAATACGAGTTTACGAACTGGGAATTCAGGAAGTTCCGCTTCTGTCACAACTCCGCCGCAATTCAAGATTACTGAACAAGCCAGGTAGGGTGGGCACAGCCGACTACAACAACAGTGTCTTGTTCCCTCGATGCTTTCTTCTGTGACCGGCCCCTGGAGTGCCGAAATGAAATTTTGGCCTGGCCCGCACGGCCGGTGTAAGTGTTGGTGTTGGTGGCGTCTACGGTGCGTGTCGGTGACGCCGCAGAGCGGCGGTGTAAGCCACGTCGGCTTGCGAAATCCGCATTCGTCAAAACTACGTTTCGACACTCCCACACTGCCGAGCGGGAATGTACCCTTTACTTGTTCATCAACGCGACATTGGGTGCGGGAAACTCGCAGCGCCAACCGTGAAACCTGGCAAGATGCAGCAGGGTTTCTTTCCGGTAGAATACCACATGAGTCGGATCCCGCCGGTAATACCAGTGGAAAAACCGCGCATCATCGGCCTGGAAAGCGGTCATCAGCCCCAGCCAGCCGCCCGGCTTGAGCAGAGAATCGAGCTTCCTGAATTCGTGTGACGGGCGGTGGAAATGCTCTGCCACCTCGGTGCAGGTGATAAAATCGTAGGAACGTGAGAGGACATCCCGATCCGTTGCGAAAAAAGGGTCAAACAGGGCCACCGAGTGGCCCGCTTCCCTGAGCATCGCCGCCAGCGCAGGCCCCGGTCCACAACCGTAATCCAGTCCCCGCTGTGCGGTCGGCAGACGACTGAGCAGGGGCTTGGCCAGCCGGTTCAGAAAGCTTCTGTAGCCCTCATCTTCAGGGTCGTTTTGATGAAGAAGGTATCGGGCGATTTCGGTATCCGCCGACGGCAGCTGTTCCGGGTCGACAAATGTTGCAAGGCACACCCCGCAACGCCAGTAATCCCGACCGTCGGCCTTTACGAAAAACCTGCAAGATGCGTTTTCACAGACCGGGCACAACATCATGAGTACTCTTCCGCCCTCGCACAGGTGATGCACAGAGCAGCCGCAGGGTCGAATTCAAGCCTGCGGGGATCAATCTCATTTTTTTCAGCCAAGAAATATTGGCAATAAAAAATGGTAACAATCATTGATCACTTCTGCAATTACAATAATCGAAAATAGAATACCAAAGAGCAAAGATCAAGTGGATGCCAATCCCGGTTTTCCGAAAGTTTTCCTTGACACGCTGGTTTAGCTCGTGCCTATCCAGAAATGCCGGATTGACATCCGGTCCTGAAACTACTATATTGCTAAAAATACATATGAACATTGTATTGACCCATTCTTGGGATATATTCAGGGTATCATATTGCTGAATATTTATGTTGTACCTGTTGGCGCAGGTTATGGAAACGCTTTCTTTCGGGGAGACAAACATGGAAATCAAGGTTCTGGGGCCGGGATGCCCCAAATGTCAGATGACTGAAAAAATCGTTAACGAAGTGATTTCGGAGACTGGAACGGACGCGAAGGTCGAGAAAGTGACCGACATCGGGAAGATCAGTTCTTACGGGGTGTTCATGACCCCTGCCGTGGTTGTCGATGGTGAGGTCAAATGCGTGGGGAAGGTTCCTTCAAAGGAAGAAGTGAAGGGCTGGCTCGGGAGTTGATGCAGCGTGAAGGAAACTGCTTTCAGGCAATCGCTGCGGCAGGTGCCTGCCATGGTTTTTCTGGCCGTGATCCTGGTCCTGGTTTCTGTCTCTTATACACATCTCCGAGCCC
>OMKS01004285.1_pt1 | contig 10824 bp, 9 predicted proteins | sample 1674721 | NCBI WGS metagenome assembly OMKS01 (sample SAMN06264996, study PRJEB25208) | sediment metagenome | isolation source: hot spring sediment | place: USA: California | collected 2014-09-02 | reverse complement strand
GGCGACGTGGTGACGCTCATGGCGACTGCCGACCCTGGTTGGACGTTCGCCGGATGGAGCGGGAACTGCACAAGTGGTGTGGTCACGATCACCGGCAACACCACCTGCACGGCGACGTTCACGCAGGACGAGTATACGCTCACGGTCAACTTAGTGGGCGACGGCGCGGTGACGCGCGACCCCGATCAGCCGACGTACCACTACGGCGACGTGGTGACGCTCACAGCGACGCCCGCCTCCGGCTGGACGTTCGCCGGGTGGAGTGGGGGCGCCAGCGGCGCGGCGACTGAGATCGCCGTCACCATCGAAGGCAACACAACCGTCACGGCGACGTTCACACAGAACGAGTACAATCTCGCGCTCAACACGGTAGGCGACGGCAGTGTGACGCGCAATCCCGCTCAAGCGACGTATCACTACGGCGACTCGGTCACCCTCACGGCGACCGCTGATCCCGGCTGGACGTTCGCCGGGTGGAGCGGGGATGTGGAGGAGACGGCGGCGACAATTACCGTCACCATCGAAGGCGACACGGCGCTCACGGCGACGTTCTACATCGAATCTGTGTGCGATCCGCTGACTGCTATCGAGATCGTTGGCCCGGTGTATGGCTATACGGATATCCCCTATACCTTCACCGCCGTTATGACTCCGACCGGCGCTACGGCACCCCTGACGTTTACCTGGATGCCGGAACCGTTGAGCGGGCAAGGTACACTGACGCCCACCTATCAGTGGGCCGTGGCGGGCGTCCACACGCTCACGTTGCGCGCCGAGCATTGCGGTGATGTCCTCACGGCTACGCACCACGTGACCATCGATGCGCCGACGGCTGTGTGTGAACCTGATGCGTATGAGGAGGACGACACGCCGGAAACCGCCAAACCCATCGCCGTGGGCGAGACCCAGGCTCGTAACTTCGTCGATGATGGGGTGGACTGGATCACTGTGACGGTTCAGGCGGGGAATACGTATACCTTTGCAACGACGGTTGAGGGCGTGAACGTGGATACGGTGCTGTCGCTCTTCGACCGCGACGCGCAGACTTTACTGGTGGAAAATGACAATGTCCCCGGTGCACCCTTGTCTTCGCGCATCGTGTGGCAGGCGCCGAGCAGCGGCATCTATTATCTCCGGGTGACGAATCGTACCGGATTTATCGGGTGCGAAACGGACTATACGGTGTCTATGAACGGGCAGAAAACCAGTTTCATCTACTTGCCTATGGTGGTGCGTAACCATACGCCGACCTCGTCGACCCAACCGGCGTCAATGATACCGTAACGTGAAACGTGGTTTGGAACTTACACAGCCCGGCGCATCGCCGGGCTGTGTGTTTTAGGAAGAGCGTTACACAATAGTTGTTTGTTCTTCATCCGTGAGTGGCGTAATTCTCCGCCTGGCCTTCAGTCGCTTGAGCCGGAACGTCTCCTCGCGCTCGCGTTCTTCCAGCGCGTTTTCGATAGCGGCGATGGCTTCCTCATATTCGGGGATGAAAATGTAGTGCAACGCGTTGACGCGGCGCTGCGTCTTCTGCAACTCGTGCGCCAATCGCCACGTGGCGGCAAGCGTCTCGGAGAGCCGGGGAATTTCAGCGAGGACATCGCGGAACTGTGTCGTTGCCTCGTCCAGGGCGACGGTGGTGCTGCCCAGGCCGTAGGGCGTCTCCGGCGGCGCTCCGTGGACCTCGACGCGCGGAATGACGACCCCCATCACGCTGTGCAGCTTGATCTCCACCTCGACGCTCTTGCTGACGGCGAGCGCCGTCCACATCAGGCGCTCGCGTCCCATCGAGAGCCGTGCCTGGGTCAGCGTGTTGTAGGCCGCGTCGAGTTTCTGCCAGACCTCCGTTTGCTGCGCCGTCGCATCGTGTGCCGCGCGGATCAGTTCGCTGGTCAAGACCTGCCGTTTCTTGTCCAGGATTTCGTATCCCTCCTGCGCTATTTTGAGCGCCTGGCGCATACGCAGCAGATTGCTGCGGGTGGGAGTGATTCGCTGTGACATCTTTTTCTTCTCAGAAAATGCTTACAGATTGAAAGCTAAGAAATCCGTTAAAATCCGTTCAATCTGTTGACAGAAAAATCTGCGTTCATCCGCGAAAATCCGCGTCCGTTGTCAGCCATCGCGCGATCTCGGCTTCGCTCACGCGGGTGAGTTCCTCGCGGGGCAGCAGCGCCAATGTCCGCCAGCCGGTGTCGAGCGTCTCCGCAAGGCTGCGGTTCTCGTCACGCCCTTGCCCGATGAACGTCTGCTCGAACGCGCGTCCGAACTTCAAATACGCTTGATCGACCTCCACCAACTCCTCCTCACCGATGACCGACGCCAGCGACCGTATATCCTGCACGCGCGCGTAGGCGGCGTACAGTTGCGCGGCAAGATGCGGGTGATCGGCCCGCGTGCGCCCTTCACCGATGCCGTCCTTCATCAGCCGCGAGAGCGAGGGCAGCACGGCGATGGGCGGGTAGATGTCACGGTGGAACAGTTCGCGACTGAGCACCGTTTGCCCTTCGGTGATGTAACCGGTGAGGTCGGGGACGGGGTGCGTGATGTCGTCGTTGGGCATGGTGAGGATGGGCAGTTGCGTGATCGAGCCATCGCTGCCCTTGATGCGGCCCGTGCGTTCGTACAGCGAAGCCAAATCGCTGTAGAGGTAGCCGGGATAGCCCTTGCGACCGGGCACTTCGCCCCGCACGTTGGAAATTTGCCGCAGGCTCTCGCAGTAGTTGGTCATATCCGTGAGCACCACCAGCACGTGCAGATTTTGCTCGAACGCGAGATACTCGGCCAGCGTGAGCGCCGCGCGCGGCGTGATGAGCCGCTCGATGGGCGGATCGTCGGCCAGATTGAGGAACATCGCCACACGGAGCAGCGCGCCGCTCTCGGTGAACGACGTTCGGAAGAATTCGGCGACGTCGTGCTTGACCCCCATCGCCGCGAAGACGATGGCGAATGATTGCTCGGCATCGCTTGCGGGGATCGTCGCCTGGCGCACGATTTGCGCCGCCAGTTGATTGTGGGGCAGGCCGCTGCCGGAGAAGATGGGCAGCTTTTGCCCCAACACCAGCGCGTTCATCCCGTCGAGGGCGGAGATGCCGGTCTGGATGATGTCGCGCGGGTAGACGCGCGCCGTGGGGTTGATCGGCTGCCCGTTGATGTCGGCCCAGCGTTCGGCCAGCGGCGGCGGCCCGCCATCGATGGGGTTCCCCAGGCCATCGAACGTGCGCCCAAGCATTTCCCGCGAGACCGGCACGCGCATCGGATGGCCCAGGAAGCGCACGCGCGTCTCTTCGATGGAGAGGCCCGTCGCGCCCGCAAAGACTTCGATGACGGCGACCGACGTTCCATTGGCGATTTCCCCGACTTCCAGGACGCGCCCGCGGCGCACGTTACCGCGCGCATCGATGACTTCGGCGACCTCGTCGTACCCGGCGTTATGCACCCCTTCGACGATCACCAGCGGCCCTTCGATGCGTGCTGCCCCCAGAATCTCCTGTCCTCCATATTCAATATCCATGCTTGTACATCCTTGAGAATTGTTTGCTCGGTCTGGATCGCCAGATCCAGACCAGAACGGGGATCTGGCGATCCCCTTGGAGCATTGAATTATGCATACTCCTGTTCCAGCCGGTCCATCTGTGCGTTCAGATCGGCCATGAGCGCATCGATTTGCTTGACATTGTCGTTCGGCACGGCAGTCTTCATCCGCACCAGCGTGTTGACGATGGGGAGCTGGTGCAAGATGATGATGGGGCACCCTTTGGCGACGATGCGTTCGGCGCGCGCGTGAAAGTGCAGGATGGCGCGCAGCATCCGCACCTGCTTTTCCACCGTCGCGTAAGCGTCCACCGGATCGAGCGCGTTCTGTTGCAGAATGCCCTCGCGCAGCAGGCGCGCCGTCTCCAGGATAAGCCGTTGATCGTCGGGCAGCGCATCCGGCCCGACGAGTTTGACGATTTGCTGCAGGCGGCTTTCCCGTTGCAGCAGGTCCATCGCCTGCGCGCGCAAACTGCGCCAATCCGTGTACCCCTTTTCCACCCACCACGCGCTCACCTCATCGACGTATTCGCTGTAGCTGTCGAGCCAGTTGATGGCAGGGAAATGCCGCGCGGCGGACAGGGATTTGTCCAGCACCCAGAAGCAGCGGATGAAGCGTTGGGTGTGCTGTGTCACTGCCTCCGAGAAGTCCCCGCCCGGCGGGCTGACCGCGCCGATGACGCTGACCGAGCCTTCCGTACCATTTAGCGTGATGACCCGCCCGGCGCGCTCGTAGAACTCCGCCAACCGCGAGGCCAGGTAGGCCGGGTAGCCCTCTTCGGCGGGTATCTCCTCCAGCCGTCCGGAGATTTCGCGCAGCGCCTCGGCCCAGCGCGAGGTCGAATCGGCCATCAGGGCGACGTGATAGCCCATGTCGCGGTAATATTCGGCCAGGGTGATGCCGGTGTAGATGCTGGCCTCGCGCGCGGCAACCGGCATGTTGGAGGTGTTGGCGATGAGGATCGTGCGTTCCATCAGCGATTCGCCGCTGCGGGGATCGCGCAATTCCGGGAACTCTTGCAGCACGGCCGTCATCTCATTGCCGCGCTCACCACAGCCTACGTAGATGACGACGTCGGCGTCGCTCCACTTGGCGATTTGCTGCTGGATTAAAGTCTTGCCCGCGCCGAACCCGCCGGGGACCGCCGCTGCACCGCCTTTGACCAGCGGGAAGAACGTATCGAGTACGCGCTGCCCGGTCGTCAACATCTCCGTGGGCGGCAGCCGCCGTCGATAGGGGCGCGGGCGGCGCACCGGCCAGCGTTGTAGCATGGCGATATCTTCGTCGCCGCGTGCCGTTTTCACGGTGGCGATGGGATTGACGATGGTGTATTCGCCTTCCGGCGCGACCCAGGTGAGCACGCCGTGAGCGATGCCGAACGGCACGCCCGCCATATCCGGCGGGACCAACACGCGATGTTCGATGAGGGCGCTTTCGGGGACGGTCCCCAGGAGCGCGCCACTTTCCACGTGATCGCCGGCTTTGGCGTGCGGCGTAAAAGTCCATTGCTGGCGGCGATACAGGGGCGTGGTTTTGATCCCCCGTCCGATAAACGCCCCGCTGCGCAATTCCAGGATTGGCAGCGGGCGCTGGATGCCGTCGAAGATGCTGCGCAACAGGCCTGGCCCCAGTTCCACGGAGAGCGGATAGCCGGTGCTGAAAACCGGCGCGCCCGGACGCAGTCCCGACGTCTCTTCGTACACCTGGATGGTGAGCACGTCGCCCTCCAGGCGGATGACCTCGCCTACCAGATGCTCGTCGCCCACCTCGACGACGTCGAGCAAGCCGACGCGCTCTGAGCCACGCGCGCGCACTACCGGCCCGTTGATCCAGATGACGGACGCTACCGGCGTTTTGTTGAGTTCAGCACTATGCATGGTGCATCTCCAAAAACAAACCACCAATCTTCACGAATTTTCACGAATAGAGAAAAAATTAGTGTGAATTCGTGAAGATTCGTGGTGAAATTTTCCACTCATCATGTCTCTCCCGCGAGAATGTGGTAGACCTCGGCGCGCAGATCGTCTGCGGCGCGAGCCAGCCGCGCTGCGAAGGTGTTGTCGTAGCGCCGCCGTCCGTCCGGCGTGGTCAGCACGATGCCGGCGCTGCTATCGTCGGCCAACGGTTCTCCCAGGCGCAGCGTGACGTGACGCTCGCGCTCGATCTCGGCCAACAACGCATCGGTCAAGAGCGCCTGCGTTTGCGCGTCTGTGTGGACGATGCAGGTATCGCTGTCCAAAACCGCGATGGCCTCATCCAGCAGGCGGCGCACGATGGCGGCGTAGCCGGCGCGTTGGGGCAGCGTCGACAGGCGTTGGCGCGTGGCGGTGAAGGTGCGCGCGATGACCTCTTCGCGGCGTTGCAGTTTGAGCATCTGCGCTTCCACCTGTGCTTTCGCCGCGGCTTGTTCGATGAGATGTGGGACTTGTTGTTCTGCGGCGTGCAGGATAGCAGTGCTTTCGGCTTCCGCACGCGCTTCACCTTTTTTGCGGATCGCGTCGGCTTTGCTGCGCGCTTCGTCGAGGAGGCTCTGCGCCTCTTTTTGGGCGATGGCGATGATGGCTTGTTGGAGCACCTGCACGTTGTCGGTTTCTGTCATAGCCGTATCCCGGTGGTGCGCCGGATCATCTCGCTGAGGTCCTGTTGATCTGCTTGCGGTCCACCCGGCCCTGGAATTTGCATCACCAGGGGGATAGCCGTGCGTGCAGTAAGCCGGTTCACTCGTTCGCGGACCAGCGCGGCGGCGTCGTCGGTGATGAGGATGATGCCGATGCTGGCGTCACCTAGCGTTTCATCGAGCGCCGCGTTGACCTCCTCGGCGGTGGCGGCGACGCGCCCTTGCACGCCAACGAGCGCGAATCCACGGACCGCGTCCGTGTGGCCGATCACCATGAGTTTCATCATGTGTTTTCCTTAAACGTGACGCATCAAGGCGTATTGGAATTCCCTTTTCAATCAGCAGATTTAGCAGATTGAGCAGATTTTTGACCGGTCGTGGATGCAATCTGCTAAATCGGCTTAATCTGCTGACAAAAAAGAACCATTTACCGGTTGAGGATGATGAACGCGATGATCAACCCGTAGATGGCGACGCCTTCAGCCAACCCGACGAAGATGAGCGCGCGCCCGAACACGTCCGGCTTCTCGGCAATCGCGCCGATGGCTGCCGAGCCGGTGGTGCTCACCGCGTACCCCGCACCGATAGAGCCGACCCCGACGGCGAACGCCGCCGCGATGGGTGTGTACGGGTCGGTGGCGGCGGCCTGCGCCAGCCCGGAGGCCGCGACCACGTCCGGCGCGAGGAACCACACCAGCCCCGCGCCCAGGAGCATTACCGCGAGTACGAAGTTGATGGTGGTCAGGCTGTAGGCCAGCTTGCGGGTGGCCTCTACCCGTGACCCGGCCCGTTGCCGCAGGACGAAAGCCATCACCGGCATCAAGGGCAGCAGCCCCGCCAGTAGCACAAGTATAGAAATCATAGTCTGCCTCCAAAAGTAGTCCAAAGTCACAAGTCCAAAGTTGAAAAATTCGTTGAAATCCGTTCAATCCGTTGACATTTTATGGCTTGGAATAAGCGTGAGTGGTTGGAACGCCACGCCGCCGCCGGAGAAGAATTTACCGAACAGTTCGTAGTATTCCAGGCGTAAGGTTTGGATGCTCACGATCATCCCCTCGAAGCCGATGACGAATAAGTTACCCAACACCACGACAATCCAGTAACCGAGGCTGCTCTGCTTGCCGACGATGCCCGCGATGATGAAGACTACCATGCTCAATGCGCCGTGTGCCACCGCAAACGCCCCCATCCGCACGTAGGAAAGCGTGTTGCTCAGCAAACCGATCAGCGTCTCGAAAAGCTCAACCAACGCCAGCGCCATATATAGCCCTACACCATCTTCGAACAGAGGGCGCCGGTGATCGATGAGGCGCTCGAAAAACGTTGCGAACGTTATCCCGACGCCGGAGATGAAGGCCGCGAGCGTCAGCACGTTGCTCGAAAGTGGGAGTGTGACCCCAAAGGCGCGCGCCGCCATCCCCAGTAGTGACCAGTAGAAGATCAGGCCCATCAATCCATTACGGTTGAAGACAAACCGCCCCCATCGCCGTGCCAGCGCAGCGTTGATGCTGTTGGCAATCATTCCCAGGCTGAGCAGTGCCGCGCCGACGCCGACGGCAAAGAGCAGGATGTCTGTGATTTCTTCCAGCGGGCGGAACCACAGTGCCGGGAACACGTCCTCGAAACCGAAGAGGCTGCCATAGAGTGCGCCGAAGAACATTGCGGCCACGCCGCACAGCGCGACGACGATCCCTGCGTTGCTCATACTTCGCAGTGCGGTAATCTTGCGACTGGCGAGCAGCAGACCCACCAACAACAGCAGCAGCCCGTGACCCACGTCCCCAAACATCAGCCCAAAGACGAGTGGAAAGGTTAGCGCCAACACCGGCGAGGGGTCCAATTCGCCGTAGCCGGGTTGTCCGTAGGTCGTGACCAGCCCTTCGAAAGCGCGCACCAACGGTGGGTTGCGCAGCGCCGCCGGGATGCGCCCGGCATCCTCGGGGCGCGGCTTGAGGATTTCGATGGCGACTTTGTCACTGACTTTGGCGATGGTTTGTTCCAATGCTGTATAGGAAGCTGTGGGTACCCATCCGGTGACGAGGTACGCGCGCCGTACTCTTTCATAACCGGCGATGGTGTGGGCCAGCGCACAACTGGCCCGCACGCGCCAGAGGAGATGGCGCAGGTGGCGAACACATGCTTCGTGCAGGTGTGCGATGGTGGTTTGGTGTTCGATGATGTGTTCGCGCGTTCGCTCGATGCCGGCGCGCAATGCAGCTATCGCCTGGGCGGGTGTGCCCCGGTAATCCTCGGGTGGGTTCAGCGGGTTGAGATAGGCGCTGCGCGCGGCCCGGTTCAAAATTGCCGCATCCTGTTGTAGCCCAAACAGCATCACCGTGGCGAGGTGATACTCACGGCGCAACGTGACAAGGACGAAAGGGATATACTCCAGACTGCTCTCGAGACGTTCGATATTCGCAGCAGGCATAGACCCCAGCAGCACAAAGGTGTACCGCAAGTCCCGCAAGGCGCCCAGGTCCACATCCAGGCCGGCGATAGGTTCGAGCTGGCTGACGTACTTTTGCAATTGCACCAACCGGCGCTGCGCCGCTTCCAATTCACGGACGGGCGTTTCGGCTTCGTGCTCCAGCCGCTCGATGTCTCGCTCGGCGACGCGCGGTTCGATGATGTGCGGCGTTTGCGTGGGCGGTGCTCCTTCGTCAATGTGCAGTTCTTCCATCACAATGAGGATGCGCCGTTCCAACGCGACGAAATCCGCGGCCCAGGTATGCCATTCGCCAGTGTGATCTGCGGGTACGGCAAGGTTGATCTGGCGAGTGGGGACGTGGTGAAAGACGCCCGACGCAGCCAGCGCCTCGGTCACCCGGACAACCTCCTGCTCCGGGATCAGTAACTCGACTTTATCCATAGCTTGCGGTTTGAACATAATCACTCACGCTAAATATCAATCGCCGCGGCGAGTGTTTCCACGGAAAGACCGGAAGCGTTGGCTTCCACAATCGCGGTCAAATCGCGCAGTTCGTACTCGAGTAGGATCAGATAGGCCGCCGGGACACCGACGTGGAAAGGGTCGCCGAGGAACGCTTTGCGACACAGGCGCGCGATGCGCCGGTTGAGGGCACGCTCTAGGGCTGCCAGCCGGCGTTGTGGCGTGACATCGTCCACTACCTCAAGATCGGGATACAGACGCCGTACCACTTTGATGATAGCGTTGAAATCCCCCTCGGCGCTTGTGGCGATGGCGCGAATGTCTTCGTCGCGCACCTGGTAGCCGAAAGGCAGTGTGTAGTTGATGATCTCCTGGGTGGAGAGCCGGTGATAGATGCGATAGCGTGCGGCCCAGAGCAGGTTATCCGAGTCGATGAGCGAACCTACTAGCCGCAAGGCGTGTTCGTGATCCACGCCTTTGAGGTTGTGGATGGCCTGCCATATCGCACGCCGGTAATCCAGGTCTAGCGCCACTTCGAGCGGGAACAGATTTTGCTCGGCTTCGTAGCGTTCCAGGGCATGGTGTAGCGTTTCGTAATAGGGCGTGTGGCGAATGCGTTCGATAGCCCGTGGAATAGCGCCGCTGGCGAGCATCCGTTGCATATCGTCGAGCGTCAGTGTGATGTGACGTGCCATCGGTGATAACAAGTGCAGGACTTCGTTCCACGATGCCCCGGTGGCGATGCCGCGCAGGGTGGCCTTGAGATTATCGACTTCATAGAGCCGCCACATCTGAATCAGCAGCGCGCAGCCTGGTTCGGGCGTCATCCGAATCAGCTTGTCGTAGCCCTGGGCGAGATGCCAGCGTAGTTGGTAGACCACGCGGCGTGGGGTGAGCGCCTGGCGGTCGAGGGTGAGGTAAGGCGCGTAGGCCGTGGTTGTCAACGTCGTCACGAGTGCGTCGAGATTGCGCGCCTGGATGAGCAGTTGGCGCGTTTCTGCGGTGAGCAGTTTTGAGTACAGCGCCCGCGTGGTCGCATTGACCGCGGCGTAGGCGGTGACACCGGCGTGGTTCATGGCTGTCCCGTAATCCGCGTGAGCACAAACTCGACGGCGCGCGGGAGGTTCTTGGCGGCTGAAGCATCCAGGCGTTGGGCCTCGCTGACGGCGTGGGCGAGGACCCATGCGCGTTCGGCTTCGGCTTTCTCTTGGCCGGCGGCGATGATCCGGCCGGCCTGCTGTTGCGCCTGTGCCATACGTTGTGCATACACGCGCGCCCCGGCCTTTTCCGCTTCAGCGATCAAACCGGCAGCCCGGTGTTGGGCCTCATCGTGTATTTTCACCGCGTCTTCTTCGACGGCTAAGATACGTACAACTGTTTCCTGACTCATGGTTTCCTGCAAGCTGGCGACAAACAATAAACCGCCGTCGCGTGAATTCTCGCAGTCCGGCGGTACACGCATTATAGTCCAAGTTAGCGCAAAATCAAATGCAGCATAGTACTAGGGCTATCGCATTTGCACCTTCCGGGAAGCTACGCGAGTATGACCTGCATCAAAACCCTGCGATAAAGCAGTTTTTTGCTCTTACAAGGCTGCGCTGAGCTTCCCGGAAGGTTGGAGCAGTCTAAATGCGATAGCCCTGAGCATAGTACTGATTACGTTTCCTGTTTCCGGTTATTATGGTATAATGTTTGTGAATGGCTTTTTACTTTTTATTGAGGCCATGGTCAACCCAAAGGCTGTCTCTTATACACATCTCCGAGCCCACGAGACCGTACTAG
>OMKS01004284.1_pt1 | contig 10824 bp, 10 predicted proteins | sample 1674721 | NCBI WGS metagenome assembly OMKS01 (sample SAMN06264996, study PRJEB25208) | sediment metagenome | isolation source: hot spring sediment | place: USA: California | collected 2014-09-02 | reverse complement strand
CAGGGCATCTCTGTGAGAATCCAAAACCGGTATCTGTAGTTCCATCGATCAGCTTGGCCGATCTAATGGCATTCATTGCGTTGGTAATGAAAATCTCGAACAGCGACATATAACTCGTGTCAGCAGTTCCTCCAACGATGACTTTCTTGATGTTAAGCATTACCTGATCTAGTTTGCTGATCTGAATATCGTACATTAGTTCCTGGATGGCGACATCAGTGGTAGTAGTTGCATCGAGAGTAGTAATGAACAACAGCTTCCCGGTGCAGGTCTCTATGGGAGTGAAGTAGTTCTGATCTACCATTCTCACATACGAGTCGTAATACTGCTGATCAAGCTTTGTGAGGATACTTTGGATCTCCGAGTCAATGGTATCTAGTTTTGCCGATATCACGTCAAGTTTTGCGTTGATTTCCTCAACCTGATTGAGGATTTCACTTATCATTTCTGAGGTTTCATCGCCCAGTCCGAACAAGCTTTTCATAACCCAGGATATTGCGCTTACAGCGACCTTAGAGACTATTCCGGTGGTCGTGCCCTTAAGGAGGTCTTTCGCAAGGCTGGAAATATCGATATCCAATGTGGCACCTACACCGAAATTGTATATCGCTCCGCCAGCGATAGCTTCGACAATAACCTCTATGAAGTCCCTATAAACTCCACCAAAATTGTCCCGCACGAAGTCCGAGAGCCTTTTCATCGAGAAATACGAGGTCTCGAATCCCGGGTGAAGCTGACTTAGCACATTTACCTCGGGGGGGACGTTCAAGGCGTCTCGGACCTCACTTATAGCTTCCGAGTAGCTGATCTGCTTCTTGAACATATAGGCGGCAAAAACCGAGGTGACGGGATTTACGAGTATTTGCTCCAAATGAAACGACTCTTCGACAACCGAGGCAAGGGCATCAGTCCTTTCCTGTTCTTCGGGGATATCGAAGGATGCCAGCAATATTACCGGGAACTTGAACCCGTTTGGTATGGGAATTGAGAATCTCCCGTAATTGTCGGTAAGGAACTCCCCTTCAATAACTTGATTTCCATCGAGATCAAAGACTTTTACTGAAGCGTTTCAATGTACTCGTCCGTGAAAACTGAACCTCGTATTGCGTTCGTCCTGATTAGCCCGACGCAACCCGCGAGAAGAAAGAGCAGCAAAACAAGAATGAAAAGATAGTACTTCCTCATTTCATCACCCCCAAATACCCTGATTAGTAAATCAGCTTATTACTGAGTCGCAGCGTATCCAGAGAATTTGTCACATCAAGAAAAGTTGATTTATCGAATTATTATATATGAGATTTATGGAAAATCAGTCATTTGTTCACACTGTGAAAGTCAAATTTCTGGTAGCGGGAACGAAACATTTCTTGGGGTTTCAAGTGCCTTAGGAATTCTGAGCTGCAGAAATCTTTATCGAGTATCTTCAGAAAACAGATTAGGCTTGAAAGCCGACTGAAGAGTTGACGATGAAAGAGAAAACCCCCCCTATTGATAAAATGGGAGTACAGAGGGTCTGTTTTTCGGATCACAGAAGGGCGAAATCTGATAGTCAAAGGCATTACCTGGAGTGATACGTCTCTGGAGCTGGAAGCTTTGGAGCATCAAACCGAGAATCGGAATTCTTTGGAAAGAGGTGCCTCTATGGAGATAGGGATAGTAGGACTTGGCAAAATGGGAGGCAATATTGCCAGAAAACTCGTTGCCGGAGGGCATACTGTTATTGGTTATAATCTCAATCCGGAGATTACAAAGGTTCTGGCTGAAGAGATAGGACTTTGCCCGGCCTTTTCTCTGGAAGAGCTTGTGGGAAAGTTGTCGCCGGTTCGGATTCTTTGGTTGATGATTCCTGCAGGCGTTCCAATTGAAACAACTATAAATGTTCTTAAAGACTTGCTAGATACTGGAGATATCGTCATTGACGGAGGCAACAGTAATTATAAAGACTCAATTAGGCGATCGGAGAGACTTTCAGAAAGAGGAATCAACTTCGTAGATGTTGGCACAAGCGGGGGAATATGGGGATTGACAGAAGGTTACAGCATGATGATTGGAGGCGAAAGAGAGATTATAGAGAACCTCGCGCCATTATTCACAACGCTTTCGCCTGAGCAAGACAAAGGGTGGGGAAGAGTTGGTCAAGCAGGAGCTGGCCATTTCGCAAAGATGATCCACAACGGAATAGAGTATGGGTTAATGGAGGCCTATGCGGAAGGATTCGAGATTCTTAGAGCAAAGAAGGAGTTTGATTTCGATTTGAAGGAAGTCACCGATATATGGCTTCACGGAAGCGTGATCAGGTCATGGCTTCTGGAGTTGATTGGCGATATACTGGCCGGTGATCAGGATCTCCGCAACATAGAGCCGTGGGTTGCAGATTCTGGAGAAGGACGATGGGCAGTTGTTGAGGCAATGGATCTCGACGTGCCCGCCCCGGTTATTACAATGTCTCTGCAGAAGCGTATTGAGAGCCGTGTTGAAGAGGATTATTCGGCAAAACTCCTTGCAGCCATAAGAAACAGGTTTGGCGGCCACGAAATAAAACACACAAGACAGGCGAGCAGAGATGGCGAAGACTGAGAATTCGATAATGATCGTATTCGGAGCTTCCGGCGATCTTACACAACGGAAATTGATTCCAGCCGTTCACTCCCTCGGTTGTGAAGGACTGCTTCCAGATCGGTTCAACGTTATTGGTGTTTCCAGGAGCAAGATATCGGACAAAGGGTTTCGAGTTAGGTTATTTTCTGGGGTTCAGGATTACTCCAGATCCGATCCAAAGATCTGCAATCTCTGGAAGGGATTTGAAACTAAGATCGAGTACTTGCAGGGCGAGTACGATCAAGAAGAGACATACGATGAACTGAAAAAAAAATCGAGAAATTGGAGAAGAACGAGCAGGTTAGATCAAATGTTATTTTTTACCTCTCTATTCCTCCCGAAATGCATTCGATCATACTGAAACACCTGGGTAAATTGGGTCTCAGTAGATCTGAGGAGAGGAAAGTTCGCATTGTAATTGAAAAGCCTTTTGGAAGAGATCTTGAAAGCGCAAAAGAGCTTACTGGGCTTGTTCACGAGTCTTTTAGGGAAGACCAGATTTTCCGGATAGACCACTTCCTCGGGAAAGAGACCGTTCAGAATATACTTGCTTTCCGTTTTGCCAATTCGATATTTGAACCACTGTGGAATCGTCAATACATTGATCATGTTCAGATAACTGTTGCTGAGGATATTGGAGTAGAACACAGGGCTGGATATTACGATACCGCTGGGATCTTGAGAGATATGTTTCAGAATCACATGCTTCAGCTTCTGACTTTAGTGGCTTTGGAACCGCCAGCGGTTTTCGAGGCGGATGCACTCAGGGATGAGAAGGTCAAAGTTCTGAGATCGATGAGCAAGTGTTCAGACGTCGTTCTAGGTCAGTATGATGGCTATCTTGAAGAAGAAGGAGTTGCCAAGGATTCAAAAACGCCTACATATGCAGCACTTAGGACGTATGTGGATAATTGGAGATGGAAGGGAGTCCCATTCTATCTTCGATCTGGCAAAAAGATGAAGAGAAAGGTTTCGGAAATCTCCGTCCATTTTAAGAGCGTTCCTCATATGCTTTTTGGGCAAACGGGAAATGGTGAAGATGTCAGTCCAAACATTCTATCTCTTTGTATTCAACCTGATGAAGGAATTAAGCTGTATTTCGAGGCAAAGATTCCTGGCGGTTCGATGAAGACGAGAACAGTCAAAATGGATTTCAGTTTTTCCAGCGGATTCGGTAATGACGTCCTCCCTGATCCATACGAGAGATTGCTTTTAGATGTAATGAATGGAGATGCATCATTGTTCGCAAGATCTGATGAAATCGAACTGGCTTGGAGAATAATCGACCCTATAATAAGAAGACGAGAGAATGGAGAAATCAAGTTGTGTACTTATGCAGACGGTAGTTGGGGTCCCGAAGAAAGCGGTTTTCTCGTTACGAGGGAAGGCCGGGAGTGGTTTGTCTGCTGTTGCGGTGAGGATGGAGAACCACCGGAGGAGCAAGATGGCGACGGCAAATAGAAGGCTGAGAATCTTCGACAACTTTGAGCAGCTATCACATGCGGCCGCAGAGAATTTTGCAGGACTAATCGAGAAAAGAAAAACTGTTCATGATAGATTCTCAGTAGCTCTTTCGGGAGGTTCTACGCCCGAGAGACTTTATGAAATTCTTGCCGAAGAACCTTACAAACAGGGTATTCCCTGGCAAAAAATCGATCTTTTCTGGGTAGACGAGAGATGCGTTAATCCCGATCACGATGAAAGCAATTACGGACTAGTGAAGGAACTTCTACTTAGAAGGATCGAGATTCCCGAGGAGAACATTCACAGAATCAAAGGTGAATTATCTCCTGAGATTGCCGCAGCTCAATACGAAAGAGAATTGATTGACTATTTTGGAAAGTATTCCACAGATTTCGATCTTATAATATTGGGATTTGGAGAAGACGGTCACACGGGGTCTATCTTTCCCGGTTCGACTGAGATTCACGATTATGATTCCCTAGTACTCACGAGTGAAGTGAGCTACGATGGAAGGCCCTCCAGAAGGGTTACTCTTGGTCTGCGAGCTCTGAAACAGGCCAGAAACGTCTTTGTTTTGGCCTTCGGAAAGGCGAAAGCAGAGATCGCCAGGTTGGTTCTGGTCCAAAATGATAGCGAACTGCCGATAAGCCTCGTATCTCCTGAATATGGAAAGCTCTTCTGGATGATTGATAGAGAAGCGGCTAGGTTTCTACCAAAAGACTTTCTTGATTAGCTTTGCTGTCGAATTGTTGAGCTTGCATTGATTAAGGCTATTCTTGAAACAGATAAACGGTCTCAAGATTCATCCAAAGCTGAAAAGCAGCAGCAAGAGATTCTTCGGAGATGGAAATCGACTGAGTACAGATTTCTTTCCAGAAATTCCATGATATTCAGCGGTTGTAAGATTTTCCTCGGAGTCTCCCCATCAAGAGCTATTGATTGGAGCTAAGCTCACATTCTAAAGAATGACCTTTCAGAAGAATTTCAAACATCGTAACTGTTAATTCCGTGTTTTTGCCTCTAGTTGGTTCTGGTCGGATCTTATTGACTTCCGATTATTGACTGTCAAGAAGTATAATTTCAATGAAAGAAATGACGTTTCAATAGATGAAATAAGGGGAGGCGTATTAATGGACGTTGTTGGCAAGTTTGGGAGGATACTCATACCAATGAGTACAGCATTTGCAGCTGATTATTCGATCGACTATCCTATGACCAGGAGGATAGCCAGCTATTTGATTGGAAAGAAGTACTGTGATTCTCTTGTAATAGCCGGAACAAACGGCGAGTTCTACTCAATGAGCTTTGAGGAGAAGGTAAGACTTTTCGCGGAAGTTAAAGAAGAAGTTGGCGACAGGGTACCGTTGATAGCCGGAACAGGTACGGCTAACACTTACGAGACAATAGAACTGACAAAGGAAGCAGCGAGGCTGGGATATGATGCTTCCATGGTAGTTGTTCCTTATTACTGTCATCCTACTCAGGAAGGAATCTACTATCACTTCTCTCAGATATGCAAGAATACCGATCTTCCGATCATGGTCTATAACATTCCTCTCTTTACGGCTTCGAATATCGATCCGGCGACTCTGGCCAAGCTAACTGAGTTTGAGAATATCGTTGCCGTCAAAGATGAGGCCGGAATTAATCCGTTGCAGACCTCTGCCTTCTTGAAGGCGACAAAGGGGAAGATAGTGGTTTATTCCGGAGACGACCTAATGGTTCTCTCGGTCATGAGCCAGGGTGGAATAGGTGTTATAAGCGGAGGTTCGCATGTAATTGGAGACATGATGAGGAACTTGATAGATGAGTTCCTCTCTGGTGATGCCACCAAAGCTACAAGCAGCTTCAAGGAGCTTTATGAGCTCTTCAGCGCTTTCTTTGGCAGAAATAGGCGGCTTACAAACCCATTGCCGGCAGTAAAAAAGGCCTTCGCGCTCCACTCGGGACTGGATGTCGCGAGAGTAAGGCCGCCGCTCATGGAAATTGAGGAAGACGAAGTGGCAGTACTGAAAGATACTCTCAGAAAGTTCGGGAAAATTTCCTGAGCCTCAGAATCAAAAAACCGAAAGGGGGTTTAGTGATGAAAAAGGGATTAGTCGTGGTTCTTGTTCTGCTATTAGTGAGCATTTGTTTTGCCGTGGAGGAGACTTATACGATACGGTTCAATACGGTAGCCGCGCCGACTCAACCTCAAGTTCTGGCGATGAACAAATTTGCCGAAGTTGTCGAAAATCTTAGTGGCGGCAAGATAGTGGTGAAGATCTTCCATTCGGGCCAGCTCGGAGATCAGCAGACGTCTCTCCTGGGTGTTATGAGAGGGGACCTTGAGATGGCTGGAGACGGTGCGCCATCATGGTTCGCCGATCTCGGAAACATGCCGAAGATGGGAGTATTGAACGCCGCTTACATCTTCAGAGATCTTGACCACATGTACTCTGTAATGAACAGTCCCATGGTAAAGGGATGGTTCGATGAATTGGCTTCGAATACTGGAATGAGGGTTCTGGATACATGGTATCTCGGCATGAGGCAGCTTAACACAACCGAAAAGGCGGGTCCCGTTTACAAACCTGAAGATCTCAAAGGTATGAAGATCAGGATGCCCAACAACGAAGCATTCATGGACATGGGACGCGCTATCGGAAGCAATCCTACCCCGATGGGTTTCGGAGAAGTGTATCTAGCTCTCAAGTTAGGAACTATCGATGGGCAAGACAATCCTCTCCCGACAGATCTGTCGGCGATGTTTGTGGAGGTCACGAAGTACATTGTTCTTACTGACCATTCAATAGGAATGATCAACCCTGTGATCAACGAGAAGTTCTGGCAGTCACTGCCCTTTGAGTACAAGACTTACATTATCAAAGCGCTGGAAGTTGCTCGTTACTACATGAATTATCTTGTTTTGGAACAGGAGTCAAGCCTTCTAAAGCAATTCGTTGACGACTACAACATGGAGATTGTAGTTCCCGACAAAGAAGCCTTCATGAACCTTGCAAAAGAATTCTATTCACAGGAGAAATTTGACAACGCCTGGGGCAAGGGGATGTACGAAGCAATTCAGTCGTATCCCTTGGACTGACAAGATAAGCTGTATTTCCTGGACCAGGGCTAGCCTGGTCCAGGTTATTATTTGCGGGGGTCTAACATGAAGAAACTCTTGGCGTCACTTTTCAAAGTCTTTCAGACTGCGCTGAATTTGATCGAATCCTGGGGCGGAACAGTATTTCTCGGACTGCTCTTCCTCAGCATCTTTTTCCAGGTGATTCTGAGGTATGTATTCAGTAGCCCTTCACCGGAATTATTCGAGATAGCGCAATACAGTTTCATATGGACGATTTTCCTTGGAGCGCCTTATGCAAGAAAGTTCGATGCACATATAAAATTTGACATTGTATTTCTCAGACTTCCCAGAAAGGCGCAGCTGCTTCTCCAGATAGCATTCGATCTCTTCTTCTGCATTGTGCTCTTAGTAACACTTGGACCCGTGCTCGGCGATGTTCTTTTCTACAAGATCATCAAATCCGAAGTCTTAAGGATTCCCTGGACTTATCTCTTCATGTGTTTCCCCATTTTTATGGTATTGACTTTCATTCACAACGTAATCTGGATAGTGAAGAGCTTCATAGAACTCTTCTCCGGAAGAATCGTTCCCAAGGAGGTTGAACCATGGGATTGATACTCTTTTTCATAATATTTGGTGCTGCCTTCGCCCTGGGTTATCCGATAGCGTTTGGAATGATCATGGGTGGCTTTGCATACTTCATCACTTCCGGAATGGACTTGGGAATCTTCCTCGACATAATGGCAATAGAATTGAGAGCTCAGGATGTCTTGTTGGCAGTTCCAATGTTCATATTTGCTGCAAACGTAATGAATGATACCGAGATAACCGACAGACTTTTCGGTTTCTTGAAACAGCTTCTTGGTGGCATGCGTGGCGGTCTTGCGTATGCAAATATTGGCGCGAGCATCATTTTCGCCGGCATGAGCGGTTCGGAAATAGCAGACGTTTCGGGTCTCGGAACAATAGAGATAAAAGCGATGATGGACGACGGTTATGAGGGCCCCTTTGCCTGTGCGGTTACGTGCGCTTCGGCAACTATTTCTCCCCTCATTCCTCCCAGTATACCGATGGTAATCTATGCCATGCTGACAGGAACCTCTCTGGGATACCTGTTTCTTGCAGGAATAATACCAGGGCTTCTTCTTGGCTTTCTTGAGGCCGGGATGGCCTTCTATCTCTCGAAGAAGAGAAACTACCCTGTGGGAAAGAGATATCCGCTTAAAGTACTTGCGAAGAGTTTCATCAGATCCTTTCCTGCTCTGATGGCTCCGATCATTCTCCTGGCCGGTATCTACGGGGGAATATTCACTCCAACTGAATCCGCGGCCGTTCTCGCTGCATATTCTATACTCGTCAGCATCTTCATCTATCGTACGCTTGGAGTCAAGAAGCTGAGAAAGATAATGCTCAAAACTGTTTATAATGTAGGTGCGATAAGCTTCATGATTGCCGGTGCCTTCGTTGTGAAATATGTGCTTGCAAGAGAAGAGATTCCTCTATTGCTGACGAACGCTTTCATGGATCTGGGACTTCTTTCCAGCGCTTGGGTGCTGCTTCTAAGTGTGAATATTCTCTTCTTCATACTTGGAATGTTCTTTGATGTGTCCGTCATACAGCTGGTTGTAATACCAATAGTCTTTCCACTTGTGAGGGCTGTGGGGATAGACCCAGTTCACTTCGGAATTGTGACTACTTTCAACCTGATGCTTGCCCTTGACACTCCTCCTTACGGGCAGACGGGTTTCATAACGAGCGCAATAAGCAAGACTCCTGTCGGCAAGGTCTTCAAAGAGATGCTAAAATACTGGATACCAATAGAAGTCATGGGACTTGTATTAATCACTTACTGGGCAGATTTCGTTCTCTGGCTGCCGAGATTACTTGGTTATGCTCACTGAATTTAAAAGCGGGGACTTCAAGATGCAAAGTGTTGAGAGGATTGTCAGAATAATAGGTTCGTTTAGTCTTTCAGAACCGAGACTGGGTCTAGATGATCTGACGAAGAAGAGCGGGCTTCCCAAAGCCACCGTGTATCGAATTTCGGAGGCTCTTTGTGAAGAACATGTGCTTGAAAAGGATGCAATAACTTCTACATACAGAATTGGGATCAAGCTCTTCGAGTTAGGGAGTTTATACCTTTCTTCCATGCGGATCAAGGATATTGCTTTTGGCGAGATGGAAAAACTGCACCTCGAGACCGGGGAGACTATCCACATGGGAATACTTGACGGAACTGAAGTCGTCTCTATTGAAGGATTTGAAAGTTCAAGATCACTGCATACAAAGCTTTTCATAGGAAAACGAGCTCCTCTATACTGCACTGCAGTTGGGAAGGCGATCCTGGCCTTTTTGCCAGAGAGCGACCGCGAGAAGCTGCTAGAATCACTTGAACTTACACGTCACACTTCGAATACGATCACCAACAAAGATTCGCTAAGAGATGAGTTAGAAAGAGTCAGGTCAAGAGGAGCGGCAATAGACAGAGGCGAGAACGAAGATGGAGTCGTCTGTGTCGGAGCTCCAATATTCGATTCGTCTCGTGAAGTCGTTGCCTCTATTAGCATATCCGGTCCGGTCTTCAGGATGGGAGAAGAAGTCTTGATACAATATTCCAGAATGCTGAAAGAAGTTGTAGAAAGAATCTCGGCTACTCAGGGATACAGATCGCAAGAACCATAGCATTCCTGCTAAAGGTTTATGGAAGTTCATGTGCAACTCCTTCAATTCTGTCTGGTTAGTTGCTTCGGCTGTGTCAGCAAAAATCGCCTTCCGAGCAGAAAGTGAAATGCAATGAAGCATCTTCAAGAGAAGACTCATTGAATCAAAATTCTCGGGAGTGATAAGAGACTTAATCGGAGTTAATACCTGTGGCTGTGAATGCAGAATCAGGATTCGTTGGCTTTGTCTAGCATCTGCTTTCCTGTCTGAGAATATCTGAGTCACAACATACAAGATTCTCGTTCTCTATTTGAAGTGAGCGGAAGTTTCTTCACGGTTAAAGTAGATACTCTACCATTTATAGAAATCCAGGCGCAAATCTGGCAGACGCAATTGCACCTCCGACAGTAATTGGAGCGTGAAGAAAAATCGTTTGCATAAGAGATGTGTTACGCGATTGATGAATGAACAGAGTCTACTCTCTCCACAATCCATAAGCCCAATTTGACAAATACGTGAAGATACGGAAATCTGCTTCAGTTACCGTCAACTCTCCGCAGAGTCTTAATAATGATTTCTTTCACAATCCATGAGGAATATAATTACGTGTAAGAAGACTAGAAGATATGTGGTTCACGTATCTTGGAGGAGGTTACAACGAGTATTGAATGTAGGGGAGGATTTATGATGCGAATAGCGGTGGTTCTATTGACAGTATTTACTGTTGTCTTTCTGGCTACAGGGTGTATCTTCAAAACCGTTACTCTCACTATGCTTGAACCAGAAAACGGTGGGGAGGTTCAGCCCCTTCCTGGGGTTCACAATTACCTTGCTGATACTGTTGTGAGCATCGAGGCAACCCCCGGAGATAACTGGGATTTCGATCGATGGGAAGTAGATGGAGGGTTCTATTCAAGCGAGGAAGCAACGACGATAAGGATTGACTCAGAGAAGAGAGTCAAGGCCTTCTTCGTAAGAAAGCCAGTCACTTTGACTATGGAAGAGCCTGTAGGTGAGGGAAATGTTGTTCCTGT
>OMKS01004280.1_pt1 | contig 10832 bp, 9 predicted proteins | sample 1674721 | NCBI WGS metagenome assembly OMKS01 (sample SAMN06264996, study PRJEB25208) | sediment metagenome | isolation source: hot spring sediment | place: USA: California | collected 2014-09-02 | reverse complement strand
TATTTAAAATCCTGCCTATATTGCTAATAAGCTTTTCATATAAAAACTGAGGTTAATCCCACGCTCTATGATCACGCCTGAGATAGCGAATCATATGCTGAAAATACTTCCGACGACAAAACAAATAAATAACGGGAACAAAACCTAAAGGGATGGCGAAATGATCATTTTGCCATCCCTTTAGGTTACCAAAGAACTTCTTCTCAATCCAGATTTAAGCAATTAAATAGGGAAGAAAAAACACCGCTATAATAACCACGCTGATTATCACCGAACCAATGATATAATACATCAATTTTCGGGAATCCCATTTCGCGCCAATTTTATAAATTGAAAAAATCACCCCAAGAAGAACAAATACAAGAAGAAGAAGCGCGGCGTGTGTCGTCCAGTGGTGCCCCAACGCCGCTTTCATAAAATTCATCACTGAGCTGCTGACTTCTTTAACAACTAAAATAACCGCGTTTAGCAGATTGGTCACCACCAGCGAAAGGCCAAAACCCAATAAATATTTATCCATATTTGTTTTATTTTTTATAACCGCCGTTTGAATATTTTTATTTTTCTTTATATTTGTTTTTTTCATGGCTTCACCCCCTCAATCCTATCGTTACGCCCTTGCTGATGATGCCGCCGGCCCCTTCCATGAACAAACCCAGCAATATAATCATCGCGCAAATTGCCAAAACCAGGTTTTTATTCTTCTTGTTGGTCAGGGGAGTATTTTTATAAACCGCTATCGGCAGATAAATGCCCAGCAACAACATGGCGAAAAAGATATGCTCTTTTACCTCCATGAAAAAATTATGAGCCCAGGGCCAGGCGCCAGCTTTTATAATATCTCTTTCGGCCCCATAATAGGTAACATACCAGTAACCACCTATGAGAAAAGAGATTACAATCAACACGGCAACAGCCAGACTCAGCATTTTAATTCTTTGGTAATTTTTCTCTCCGGCATTCAAGACATCCATGAACAACGCAACAGCGCAAAGGATGCCCAAAACGCCGAAAAGCACATGCGACATCATAAATCCCTGATTCAGCATTTTCTCTCCTTTCATTAACAATCAAATTATGGTTGGTTATTTAATTAACGTTTAAAATCAAACGCCGCAGTTTAGGTACCGCGCTCTTATAAGCACAAACATGTTTCGGAGTGATTCTAATGCGGAGAGTATATAAAAAACTGCCTGCTTCTGTCAATACGATAAAAACACAGCATATCAGATGATTACACCTGACCAAAAGCGTAATTACCGCAAAAATATTTTCCGGGCAGGTAATCTGGTTTTAATTTTGAATACTTATTCACTCAAAAAAAAGAGGCGTTCCATTGTCAATTATGCTAAAAAGTTCGCAGTAAAATAAATTGTTATTAAAGGATGTTTTGTGCAAATTCTCGCTGGCCTTAAAGTAATCGACGTCACGCAGTTTATTTCCGGTTCCCGCTGCACGCAGCTTTTAGCCGATATGGGCGCGGACGTAGTCAAAGTTGAACCGCCGGAAGGCGATACGTTAAGAATCAATTTTCAGCTGATGCCCGGCGCGGAGCGCTGTTACTCCGTTTTAAACCGCAACAAGTACGGCATCGCCGTCAACTGGCAGGAAAAAGAAGGGCAGGAAATAATGCGGCGGCTCGCCGCGCAGGCGGATATTTTCGTGCAAAACTTAATCCCCGGCGCGCTGGAACGAAACGGCCTGGGGTATGACGATTTAAAAAAATTAAAATCTGATATTATCTACACTCAAATTTCCGGCTTCGGCGCGGCAGGGATTAATCCCGAAAGAGCCGCCTTTGATATCATCGCGCAGGCCACCGGCGGCCAATTCTGGAACGACCAGGAAACATATCTGATGCCCGCCAACTACTGGGGCGATTTAATGGCCGGCGCCTACGCCGCCAACGCCACTTTGCTGGCGTTGATTCACAAAATGAAAACCGGACGGGGGCATTATATCGATATCTCCATGCAGGATGTTATGTATTTCAACAATTACCGCGCCCTGATGGATAAGGCGCTGGGAGAGGTGGCAAAGGACATCGAAAAAAGACTGGGCAGAAAACCGGAGGAGGTTATGAACTCTTCCGACCGCATGCCTTTCTACGGTTTTTTTAAATCTAAAGACGGGAAAGTAGCCATTGTTTCCGTAACCGCGCGCCAGTGGAAAACCCTTTCAGATGTAGTCGGAAGGCCGGAAATGGTTACCGATCCGAAATTCAATAATATTATTTCTCAAATCCACAATCATGAAGAAGCGGTCGCGCTTATCGAAGAGTGGACTTCGCTTCACACATCGCAGGAAATAATAAATATTCTGGAAAGCAAAAAAATCCCCTGCGGTATAGCCTACACCAACGAACAGGTAAATCATGATGAAAATCTGAAGGCGCGCGGAATGTTCCAAAAAGTTAAACATCAACAATTCGGCGACATCGAAATTCCCGGCGTCCCTTACAAATTTTCTGAAGCCCAAGGAAGTATCCGCCTGCCTGCGCCGTCTTTGGGCGAACACAGCAGGTTTATCCTCGAAGAATGGCTCAGTTACAGGCCCGGTGAAGTAGATCAGCTATACAAAGATAAAATTATCATCTAAGAATCAGTAAAAATCTTTTTGTAAAATATCTTTGAATTTTCTGAAAAGATGACGGTCTGATAAAATTGAGTTATGGTCACAATCGAAACTAAAAGTTTGCCTGGCATCTGAAACTGCCCGTTCATCCAAAGCCCGGCCTTCACAAACCATGTCGTTTTTACCGTAAAAAAGATAATAACGGATATTCCGCGGCAGTTTGGCGTTCATGGTACGGCGGATAAAAACACTCTGCGCGCCTATATCCATCCAGCTTGGCAGGCTTTTGTGCTGATACTTCTGTGAGGCGTCCGCCATTTCAAAACCGGACCACGGCGTGGCCAGGGTTACATAAACCTTGATGAAATTATTTTGCTTGTCGAATTTATACGTCGTTAAAAGAGAACGCGTAACCAGACCCCCGATACTGTGGGCGACTATGCACATATTCTTAAACCCGTGCCTTGCGTGCAGTTCCATTAACTCATCGTATAGAAGCTGTGAGGATAGAGAAAGATGAATGCCCGACGGATAATAAAAAAACCATGGCTGATAACGGCTGCGGTCGAGACGCATAAGAAAATAAACCCAGTTTTGGGGGCTGCCTTCCGCGCCGTGCACAAAAAGAACAGGAATTTTTTTAGGGTCATATTCTTCCATAAAATAGATACGCGCGCCAAAAGCTTTCATGAAAGCAGTAGGATTCCACCAGCCGGCTGAACCATTTTGCAAAGAAAATTTTTCGTCATAAATTTTTGATACCTGCCCGCTGTAGGTCAGTTGATTTCTTGCCTGCTTTTCATCAATGCTTATTTCCCGCGGAAAAACAATTTTGCCTGAATTATTTTGTGACGCGTAAATTTCCACGTCTTTAATCAAGCCTTCCTTACGCAAGGTTATTTCCCGGGGAGATGAAAGCGAGCCATAAACACCGGAAACTTCGTCCTGAGTGTAAAAACCGTCATTGTTAAAATCGGTCAATGTGTAAAGGTGATACCGCCCCTCGGATAAATACAGCATGAAAGGGCTTGTGCTGTTAAGAAGAATGTAATCGTTTAACTCGCCTTCGTTACTCCTTAGAGGATAAGCGATAAGCAGGTTTGGCTTTTTAACCACATCGGGGCTAATAACTTTGCCTTTAATGACCGCGCAATTATAGGTGAGATTTCGTTCTCCACCATAAAAATTAGGACGCGTAGCCGTGTTATCTTCACGGCTCATGCTTAGATAACTACAACCGGCGACAAATGCCGTAAGGCAAAACGCAAAAGCAAAGAAGATGATACTGAGATAGCTTTTTTTCCTGTTCATCGTTTTTTCATTATCCTGATCAGGTAATTTACGATTTCCGTATAGTTATTCTCCCGGGCAACAGCAAGAGCCGTTTTTCCTTTATTGTTTTTAACAAATACATTTGCTTTTCTGGAAACAAGAAGCTGCGCTATCGCCTTGTCACCTCTCAACGCGGCAATAATTAACGGGGTATCGCCTTTTTTGTCTTTGATATTGGGATTTGCCCCTTTGGCAAGCAAAAGCGAAACGGCGTCATAGTAACGCAAATTCACTGCCAGGTGTAGAGCTGTTTCGCCTTCGGAATTTTGAAGATTAACCGTTTTTTTAACAGCGGCCAACGCGGCAAGGCATTCCCATCTATGGTCATAAATCGCCCACTTCAGCGCGGTATATCCGTAAGAATCCTGAATGGTTGCGTCAGCCCCGTTTTCCAATAGAAATTTGACAACCTGTGTGTTTCCGGCGCTGGCGGCAATCATCAACGCGGTTTGGCCTTTTTCATCTTTACAATTGATATTAATCTTCTTTGTCAGAAAATATTCGATAAGCCCGTCGTGCCCATAACGCGCGGCATACATCCAGCCTGTCCATCCGAAACGGTCACGCGAGTTCACAGGAACAATTTTCTCTTCGACCAGCCTCATAACCAGTATGATATCGCCCTTCGACGAAGCATCGAAAAAAAGCGCCTGGGCGTCAGCAGGTGACGCGGGAGTATTAGTGTGGAATTTATGGATTTGCGGCGGTGAACAGGCAAAAACAAAAAGCGCGCCCATTAACAATACAAAATTGCCGATAAAACTTCTCATGACAAATAAAATCCTATTTTAACCGGTTATTTTGCGCAAATTAAGCTAGCATTAATTTTTTATGCGTTCAATATAAGAAATCATCCGTCAGAGTTTTTGTTTTTTAATTTAATCGATATTTCTTAACTCACGCCGCAGAATTTTTCCTACCGCGCTTTTGGGCAGTTCGTTCATAAGCTGAATGACCTTTGGCCTTTTGTATGCCGGCATATTTTCTTTACAGAAATTCATTAACTCTTCACAGGAAACAGCGTCTTCCTTTTTAAGCACAACAAAAGCTTTGACGGCCTCGCCGTAAACTGCGTCGGGAATTCCGATAACTCCCGCCTCCAGCACTGCTGGATGCTGATGAAGAATATTTTCTATTTCTTTGGGATAAATATTTTCGCCGCCACGGATAATCAGGTCTTTCTTCCGATCAGTTATAAAAAGATAACCGTCTTCATCCATATAGCCCACATCTCCCGTGTGCAACCAGCCGTTTTTCAGGACAGCGGCGGTTTCCTTTGGCTTGTTCCAGTAACCCTTCATCACGCAGGGGCCTTTAATTACAATCTCTCCTGTCTGCCCGGCCGATAATTCTTTGCCCTCTTCACCAAAAATTTTTATCGTGTTGCACTTTTGGTAACAGGTGCCGATGGAACCGTATTTGGGCGGCCTTCGCTGCGCGATATTACCGCAGTTGACTGTTGTTGCCTCACTCAGCCCATACCCTTCCCAGATGTCGATGCCGTATTTTTCCTTCCATTGGCGCGCCACGGTAAGCGGCATCGGCGCGGAACCGCAAATGCAGGTTACCAGCGAACTCAAATCATACTTGTGCGCCTGGGGGTGGTTAAGCAATTGAATATACATGGTGGGCACGCCGCGGAATTCAGTAATTCTATATTTTTCAATCCGTTTCATCGCCTCTTCGGCATCCCAGCGGGACATTAACACCAGTTTCCCGCCTGTTAAAAATTCCAGATTCAAGGCAAAAACACCGTAGCCATGAAACAGCGGGAGTGTTATCAGCGAAACCCTATTGCGGTTGACACCGAACACTTCGCTTTTCTTCATGGCGGCTTTATCTTGCCCGTCACCTCGCCTTTTGATTGTTCCTTTAGATACCGCACCCCAGGCATCAAGCAAAACAGTTTCATAATATCCGGTGACATGCGTGTACCAGTTATAATGAGTAAGCATCACTCCTTTGGGATCACCGGTGGTACCGGCAGTATAAATCATCACCGCGGTATCATCATTATCCGTTTCTTCAATAGTTAATTTATCCGATTCCCGCCTGATAAGCGTGCTATAGGAAATCGCGTCGCGGGGAATTTTCTTCCCCGTTAAAACTACATGCGTAAGCTGCGGCGCGCCCTGGCGCGCTTCTCTTATCTGCGTTATGTAATCTGCAGAACTGATCAGCGCCTTCATGCCGGCGTCGCGATAAAGATAAGCAAGTTCGTGGACACGCAGCGAAGGATTTATCGGAACCAGTATCGCACCGATTTTAAAAACAGCGAAAAACGCCTGCAGGAGCTCCGGGCAGTTCAGCATTTGCACGCCAACACGGTCGCCTTTTTCCACACCCAGGGATTTGAGCGCGTTGCCCAGGCGATTGGCCGCGACGTTGAGCTGCACGTTGGTATGCCAGCGCCCTTCGTAATTGACGAATTTGTATTCGCCAAATCTTTTAATGTTATCTTCAGCAAACCTGCCGATGTTCATTATTCACTCCCATCACTTTTTAAAAATCATCCGTTTTGGTTTTGCGCTGCCCGCATAATGTTGTTTTAGAATCAGCGGCCCCCGCAAATCATAATTTTTAGCCCAAACAAGAAAAAACTACGCATTTAGAAATTATCATGTTAAAAATCATAGCGTCAAGATGGGCAAATATCAACTAATGATTATAATATTCGACAGATAAGTTTCCCCGGCAAAGTAATATTAAGATTTGCTTGATTTTTTGGCAGACAATGCTGTATTGTTTATGACCGGTAGTTCTGTAATCGGAAAGGTTGTCACATATTTGTAACCTTTTGCTTCCTGGACAAAAACTTAATTCAGGCAGCATTGTGTAACAGGACAATAATTCCGCGTAAAAAATAATTTTAGGAGTGTGTTATGTCATTAAATCCGTTAATTGATTCAAGAGATGTTAGGTTTGTTCTTTTCGAAGTACTGGAGGCAGACAAGTTAAGCCAATACGAAAAATTTTCTGCCTTCGACAGAGATACCTACGAGGCCACTTTGGATTTGGCTGAAGAACTTGCTGTGGAACAGCTCTACCCCGCAAACGCCGAAGCCGACAAAACAGAAGCTAAGTATGACCCGCAAACCAAGACTGTTACTATTCCCGAAGGATATAAATCAGCGATGAATCTTTACCGGGAAGCCGGTTTCTCGGGGCTGGGTAATAATCCGGAGTGGGGCGGAACAGGCATGCCCGAAGTCATCTGCCGTGCCATCATGGACTATTTTTCCGCCGCCGCCGTGGCGTTCATTACTTATGATACGCTCAAAGGAGGCGCGTCCAGACTGATTGAAAATTTCGGCTCCGAGGAACTTAAGAAAACCTACTTGGAAAAAATGGTCTCGGGCCAATGGGGTGGCACGATGTGCTTAACTGAACCGGGCGCCGGGTCAGATGTCGGAGCCTTGAAAACAAAAGCGGTTAAACAGCCTGACGGGACTTACCTTTTGACCGGTCAGAAAATTTTTATCACCGCCGGCGATAACGATATGTATGAAAATATCATCCATCCGGTTCTGGCGCGCATTGAGGGTGACCCTCCCGGCACACCCGGCATATCAATATTCATTGTACCGAAGTATCACGTCAACCCCGATGGCAGTTTGGGCGAGCGAAATGACATCATCACCTCCGGCATCGAACACAAGATGGGCATTAAAGGTTCGGCTACCTGCTCATTGAGCCTGGGTGACAACGGCAAGTGCGTGGGCTGGCTTTTAGGCCAAGAGCGCCAGGGCATGAAAATCATGTTTCAGATGATGAATGAAGCGCGTCTTGATGTGGCCAATCAGGCATCCGGCTGCTCCAGCGCCGCGTACATGCACTCGGTAACTTACGCGAAAAACAGAATCCAGGGTTCAGATCCCGCTACAAAAGGGTCTCCCGCCCTGATTATCAAACACCCCGACGTAAAAAGAATGCTTCTGTGGATGAAAGCGCAGGTGGAAGCGATGAGAATGCTTACCCTGGTGGCCGCTTATTCCAGAGACTTGAGCCATGTAGAGCAGGGGGAAAAAGCAAAAGAAGCGCAGGCCCTGGTGGATTTTCTCATTCCGCTTTGCAAGGCGGGCAATAGCGATCTGGCGTGGTTAATTACTTCCGAAGCCATGAATGTATACGGCGGCTATGGCTACTGCTCGGAATATCCGGTCGAGCAGTTCGCGCGCGACTGTAAAATTCTGAGCATTTATGAAGGAACCAACGGTATTCAGTCGTTGACATTGACCATGAGAAATCTGCTAATGAATCCGGAAATGTTTAATTACAGTGTCTTCAAAAAGAGAATCGCCGAAACAATAGAAAAGGCAGAAGGAATTGTGGATGAAAGGTATGTGGCCGCTGTCCGCGACGGCGTTGCTCAAATGGATGCCACGGTAAAGAAACTTGCGGAGTTGCGCGACCAGAAAAAGATGCTGGACATACTGGCCATTGCCACACCGCTGCAAAACGCCATGCGCATACTGGCACACGCCTGGATGCATTTGTGGTCACTGACAATCTCTGTTTTGAAACTGAAAGAAATCGCGGGTGATATTGCCGGGGAAAAAGTGACCAGCATGGTCAAGGATAACGCGGAAGCCGCTTACTATTACGGAAGAATTTTATCCGCGCGCTTCTACCTGGGCTCGGAATTCAAGCATTATCCCGGTTATCTCGATTACATAACATCGGGAGAACAGGCGGTAGTGGAAGCGTTTGACGAAATATTTACCGGAGCCCTGCCCCAGTAAAAATAACTTTACCCTTTTTAAGAAGCCCCCGAAGATTACTTTGGGGGCTTCTTTGTTTAAAGCAAATCTACTGCTGCCCTATTTCATTTTTCCAGAAACGGCAGGGGTTTTTCCAGCCGGTAAACCAGCGCCTGGCAGACGGCCAAAAGCATGCCTTTATCATCAGCGGCGCGAATATCGTATGTGGCCGTTTTCTTGGTTCTGTTTATTTCCCTAGCTTCTGCGGTTAGTGTTGCCCCCAAAGCTGGAGAGGCCAGATAATTTATATTCATATTGAGCGCCACAGCCATCGTGCCGTGCGAATTGGAGGCCACTTCAAATGCGGCGTCGATGAGCGAAAAAACCGCGCCGCCGTGCGCCATGCCGAACATATTTTCCAATTCGCCAGTAAAAACCATTCCAACTTTAGCGTAGCCTTCATCAACATTAATAAGCTTTAGGCCTAATTTTTCAGCAAAAGGCTCCTGCGCTACTTTCTGTAAAATTGCTTTTCTGATTCTTTCATCCATTTAATTTGCCTGATTTAACTTATAATCACCAGCGCGAAATAAGGAACCAGATTCAGCATGAGCACAAGTATTTTCATGGCGCCGAGAAAACAATAAAGTATCGTATCGAATGATTTACGGGGAATTTTAAACCACCTGGTATGCATTTTGTATATCCAGTCGCCCGCAAAGCCACAGATTAAAAACGAGACAATCAACAGCCCCCCGTTGATAATCGTGCACCACATAAAAAAATCACGCAACACCGTCAAAGTCATAAACCTGCTCCTTTGCCTGGATTTAAATATATTTTTATAATCTTACGACATTAAAAGATTTTTTAAAAGATGGAATTAAAAATGGGAAAATCAATTTAAGAAAATTGCGGGTATTTATGGTTTTTCACTTTGTTCTGCGAAAAAAACAATGAAATACAAGCATTTAGCTGTAACATGAATGTTTACGGGACAATGCAGCCTCAGATTATTTTTTTATTTTGGATAAATATCTGCAGTACTTTGCAGGATTGGGGTGTCAGCAAAAAAAACGGCGGCTGGAAAAAATATTCTTTAAAGAAGACTGCATTTTGCCCGCTTATTTCAGCGCTGTTCATAAAATTGATTTTTTATAAAAGCCTGAAAGCAACAGAAGGCTGTAAGTATTTTCTGCAGCCTTCTTGTTCTGGTGGGCCGTGCGGGGATTGAACCCGCGGCCAACGGATTAAAAGTCCGCTGCTCTACCGCTGAGCTAACGGCCCACTCATATATTATTTTTGGACGTGCCCTATTAACAGCAACTCCGGTGAGTGTCAAGGAGAAACTGACACGATTTCAAACAGAAAAAGGGGCTACGGAAAAAATCTATCCGGTCTGACTTGCGCGCCGCGGCCTTCTAGAAACTAAACCACCCTCACCGCCACAACGCCATCAATGGCCTGGATTTTCTTAACCAGGCCTTCGCCGACATCGCCTTCCAGATCAATGATGTTGTAGGCCAAGTTTCCTTTGCTCTTGTTAATCATGTTCGCTACATTGAGCTTATTTTCCGCCAGCATTTTCGTTATCTTCTCAATCATCCCCGGCATATTATGGTTGGTAATGGTGATTCTCTTTTTGCCGTTTCTGTCGAGATTGCATTCCGGGAAGTTAACCGAGTTTTTGATGTTCCCGTTTTCCAAAAAATCCATTAACTGCAGTGCGGCCATAATCGCGCAGTTTTCCTCGGATTCTTCGGTGGAAGCGCCCAGATGCGGGATGCCGATAACCTTTTCAGTTTTAATAACTTCTTCATCCGGAAAGTCGGTTACATAGCATCTGACGATGCCGTCAGCAATTGCCTTCTTCAGAGACGCGGTATCCACAAGGCCGCCCCGGGCGAAGTTCAAGAGCACCACTCCTTTTTTCATAATCGCGAATTTGCCGGAATTAATCAATCCCATGGTGTCCTTGTTTTGAGGGACATGCAGAGAAATATAGTCGGATTCAGCCAGCAGACGATCCAGGTTCGGTGCTTTCTTGATGGTACGGGAAAGTTTCCATGCCGCTTCAATTGACAAAAACGGATCGAATCCCCAAACTTCCATACCCAGGGAATCAGCGGCGTTGGCCACCATCGTGCCGATAGCGCCTAAGCCGACTACTCCCAGCGTCTTGCCCTGGATTTCGGTGCCGACAAATTTTGATTTTCCTTTTTCGAT
>OMKS01004279.1_pt1 | contig 10833 bp, 6 predicted proteins | sample 1674721 | NCBI WGS metagenome assembly OMKS01 (sample SAMN06264996, study PRJEB25208) | sediment metagenome | isolation source: hot spring sediment | place: USA: California | collected 2014-09-02 | reverse complement strand
GAAGATGAGAGCATGTTTCTGTCGAGCGGCTTGGGAAGAGTCATGGCAATGCCGATACCGATCAGCAGGGCGATCAAAGGAGTGCCGACGAAGCTGACGCCCCGATAGAGGCCGTTCTGCCCCAGCGGATGGGTGGGATAATCGGCAATGGATTTCAGGACGATCAACACGATGGGGACGAGGATCGGAAGGAAGGCGTGAAACGCCGAGGGAGCCGTCTTCCGTCGGGCCGTGAATTCCTCTTCTGTCAGTTCCGGGTTGGGATCGATCGGAACGCGTCCCGCCACCTTCACCGCCCAGAACCAGCAGAAGAACAACGTCAAAAGACTCACAGGAATCCCGATCAGAAGCACCCAGCCGAGGTCCGCTTCCAGAATGCCGGCCGCCGCGATGGGACCGGGGGTCGGAGGGACCAGGGTATGGGCCACCATGAGCCCCAGGGCCAGTGCAATGGCCGTTGTCGCGAGAGACAGCCCCGCGCGTTTGGTCAACGTCTTGTTCAGGGGGGCCAGAATCACGAAGCCGGAATCCGCAAACACGGGAATCGAGACGATATAGCCGATCAGCGCCATGGCGGGTGTGACGTTCTTCCGGCCGATGACCTTCAGAATGCGTTCGGCCAGGGCATAGGCGCCTCCGGACTTGTCCAGGAACGCGCCGATGATGGCCCCGGCAACGATCACGATACCGATCCTCCCGATCGTCTCGCCAAAACCCCGTTCAATGGAAGAGACAACCTCGTGCAACGGCATGCGGGAACAGATTCCGAAGAACAAAGCCGCCGCGATCAGAGCCAGAAAGGCATGGAGATGGAACCGGGTCGTGGAAATCACGATGAAGAGAATACTCAGTAGCAGCAGTGCAACGATCAGCATGATCGCACTCCGTTGACATAAGAGAACCCGCTTGCCAATCTTGGTCAACACGTGGATCGGCAACGGCAGCAGGGTGGGGTACCTGGTCCCCTTAGACCCTCCCCGCTGCCCGAAACGCATTCGAGCCGATGCAGCATGGGCTCCGAGCCCATCCTACGGCTCTATCGCACGGCGAAGGTCGCCTGGGCGGGTTTCGGGGCGCCGAGGTCCGTGCCGCGATTGCCGGGCGAGCAGCCGCCGATGGTGACTCTGAACTGGCCGGGCTCAAGCCGGCTGTCGCCGTTCTCATCGACCAGCGACATCATCTCCGGGGTGATCGTAAACGCCACCTCTCTGCGCTGCCCCGGTTTGAGCCGGATGCGACGGAACCCCTTCAAGGCGGAGATCGGCGTCCGGACCGAAGCCTCGACGTCGGTCAGATAGAGCTGTACGACTTCATCGCCGGCGACGCCGCCCACATTCCTGACGGTGACGGTGGCGCGGATCGTCTCACCCTGGCGCGGCTGCATGTTGTCGAGCTTCAGGTCGCTGTATTCGAATCGCGAGTAGCTCAGGCCGAACCCGAACGGATAGAGTGGCTCGGCGGTCATGTACCGATAGGTGCGTCCGACCATCGAGTAGTCGTCGTAGGGCGGCAACTGATCGGTCGATCTCGGGAAGGTCAGGGGCAGCCGGCCGGCGGGGGAGACATCGCCGAAGATCACATCCGCTACCGCTACACCGCCTTGCTCGCCCGGATACCAGACGTAGAGGATCGCGTCGGCCAGTTCGTGCACCTCGGGTATCGCCACGGGGCTGCCGCCGGTCAGGACGACGATGATGGGCTTGGTGTTGCCCTGACGCAGACGGCGCAGGAAGTTCACCTGGTTGGGCGGCAGTCCGATGTCCTGGCGATCTCCCTTGTGGGGCGAGGCAATCGCGGCGCCTTCCTCGCCTTCGAGCTGGGGCGAGTAGCCCATGACCACGATCATGGCGTCGGCCTCCTTGGCGTCGCCGCTCGTCCAGTCAATCGGATTGACGTTCTCGCGATCCAGCAGGAAGCCCTGGGTGTACCCGGCGAAGCTGCCGGGCTCGAGCTTGCCCGTGATGCCTTCGAGGATTGTCACCAGATTGTCGCTGACGCCGAAGTAGTTGCCCAGCAGCACCTCGACGTTGGCGGCGCAGGGGCCGGTGACGTACAGCCGTTTCGCGTCCTTTCGCAGGGGCAGGACGCCTTTGGCGTTCTTGAGCAGGACGATGGATTCGGCGGCCGCCTTGCGCGCGAGCTGCTGGTGCTCTTTGGAGCGGATGACATCTGTGGAGATCTTCGAGTACGGGTTCATCCCGGGCGGATCGAACATGCCGAGCTTGAACCGGGTTCGCAGCAGGATCGCCAGGACCTCGTCGATGGTCTGTTCGCTCACGAGGCCTTGTTGCACGGCGTCGATCAGGTGAGGGAGGGTATTGCCGCAGTCGAGGCTGACCCCGCTGTTGACCGCCAGCGCCGCGGCCTGGGCGGGAGTTTCGACCACGTTGTGGCCTTGATAGAAGTCCACGATCGCCCAGCAATCGGACAGGATGTGACCGGCGAAGCCCCACTGCTCGCGAAGGATTTTGTGCAGCAGGGTCTTGCTGCCGCAGCAGGGCTCTCCGTTGGTCCGGTTGTACGCGCACATCACCGCTTCGACGTTGGCATCGACCAGGGCTTTGAAGGCGGGCAGATACGTTTCGTACATGTCCTTGAGGCTGGCCTGGGCGTCGAACTCGTGCCGCAGGGCTTCGGGGCCGCTGTGGACGGCGTAGTGCTTGGCGCAGGCGGCCGTCTTGAGATACCGGGGATCGTCGCCCTGCAGGCCTTTGACGAAGGCGGTCCCTATGACCGAGGTAAGATAGGGATCCTCGCCGTAGGTTTCCTGGCCTCGGCCCCAACGCGGATCGCGAAAGATGTTGATGTTCGGCGTCCAGAAGGTCAGGCCGCCGTAACGCAGGCGGCGGTCCTTGTCGATGGCGGCCTGGTACATGGCCCGGGCCTCGTCCGAGATCGCGGAAGAGACGTCGAAGATCAGGTCCTCGTTGAAGGTTGCGGCCATGCCGATGGCCTGGGGAAACACCGTGGCCCGCCCGGCCCTGGCGACGCCGTGCAGGCACTCATTCCACCAGTTGTAGGCGGGCACCCCCAGCCGGTCGATAGCCGGACTTTCGTGGGTCATCTGCGAGACCTTCTCGGCCAGGGTCATCCGGCCGATCAGGTCCGCCACCCGGTCGTCGGTGGGCAGCTTCGGGTCCATGAACGGCATCTTTGCGACCGCCGGAGTGACACGGCTCTGCTCAGGCACAGCAGCTCCCCGGCATGAGGTTGCGATCAGCAGGACGACCGGCAGCAAGATGATGAACAGGTATGCGTTGTTCTTCATGGCTCCATCCTTTCATTTGCAGATCAAAAGGCAAGAAGCAAACATCAAAACAGCGGAATCCGCCTGCGGCGGATGACTTCCACATTCCTGTCCGCCTTCGGCGGACTCTTTGATCTTTGCTCTGATCCGTTCGCCCCTACTCGGCGAAGATCTCGATGCCGCAGATCTGCGGGTTCTCGACGTTGGGAGTAAAGCCGATCTCCAACTGGCCGTTCTCGACGGATACGCCCTTGTACTCCTTGACCAGGGGCCTGAGCGGACCGACGGTCTCGAACAGGTCGAGGTCTTTGAGCACCTCGTGGCCCGGAACACTGACGGAGAAGACGCGCTCGGCTGGTCCCATGATGCCCTCGAAGGTTTCGGCAAAATGCAGGCGCACCGTGTACTTGCCGTTGGGCACCGTGAACTTGTACGAGTACATGCTGTATCGCTCGGTCTCGTAGATCCGCACGATCTCCGTGCCGGTGATCCCCACGTCCGGACGGTCGATGGTCATGCCGTTGTCCGCGCCCCAGGTCTTGCCGGCGCCCAGTTCCTGGTCCGCCGCCCAGACATTGCCGAACCGATCCTTGTACGGCTCGAAGGCGCCGCAATCGACCCGCAGCACGAACTTGCTGGCAGCAGTCGTCGGAGCCGTCTTGAAGATGTGTTGAGCGAACAGATACAGGTTGCTGGCCCACGTGGCTCCATCATGACCGTGGGAGTCCACGTGCCAAACGTGAGGGACGTCGTTTTCCTTGAGGTAATTGTGGAGACCCTGGCTGATGCGGATCAGGCCGTCCTTGTTGCCGCAGGACAGCCAGAGCAGCCTCAGCTTGTCTCGGGCCGCTGCCGGGTCGGGCACGAGTTCGGCGGCAGGTTTAGTGTTGGGGGCCGAGGAGAACCCGCCGACCCAGGCAAATGTGTCGAGGTTGCCGAGGCCGAAGTTCAGGGCCTGGCCGCCGCCCATCGACAGGCCCGCCAAGGCCCGGTTCTCGCGATTGGCATGCACGGAATACCTGGCCTCGATGGCGGGGATCACGTCCTCGAGCAGATCGCCCTCAAATGCGGCGAACGCCGGGGCGGTGGCGAAGACGTTCCCCTCGGCGCGGTCGTTCTTCTGGGCTCGGCCGTTGGGCATGACCACGATCATCGGCTGGACCTTGCCGTCGGCCAGCAGGTTGTCCATGATGTTCTCCGGGCGGCAGAGGCGCTGCCATTCCGTCTCGTCGCCGCCGATGCCGTGCAGCAGGTAGAGCACGGGGTACTTGCGGTCGGCCGAATAGCCGGGCGGCGTGTAGACGAGCATCTTTCGACGCGTTCCGACCGTCTTGGAGTCATACTCCACCATCGTCATCTTGCCGTGAGCGACATTCTCGCGCCTCGCATTGAACCCGGCGGGCGGGTCGGCGAAGGCGGGCTTGTCGTCCGGACCCAACTCGATCGATCCACCGAATCCGCCTTGTCCACCGCCTCGGCGGGCGTCTTGTTGCGGTGCCCTTCGAGCGGCCGGAGCGTTGTCCTGGAACAGCAGTGGTGCGAACTCGCGCAGGCTGCGCCGCCACGACAGAAACTCGTGGGCCGTATCCGGGGAAACGTAGAAGGCGCTGTGGATGCCGGCTTGCTGCAACGCGTCGGCGTTCGCCTTGGGATCACCGCCGAAGCCGCGACGACCGCCACCGAGTTCGCGGCTGCCGTAGCTGACGAACACCAGCTTGACCTTCTCCTTGAAACCGGGGGTGTTATTGACATCGTCCAGGGAGATGGACCCGCCGCTGAAGAGGCCGATGTGCGAGAACTTGTCGAGGTTCTTCAGGGTAATCGTCTTGGTCTCCATTCCACCCATCGACAGGCCCGCCATGGCGCGATTCGGTTGATCGGAGAGCGTGCGGAAATTGGCATCGATGTAGGGGATCAGCTCGTCGACCAGGACCGTCTGGAAGGGCCCGATGTCGAAATTCCTGAGGCCGCCGAACCGGATTTCATTCGTCATGCCGTAGGTCATCACGATGAGGAAGGGCTTCGTCTTGCCTTCGGCGAGCAGGTTGTCCATGATCAGATTGGCGTGGCCCTGGTTGCTCCAGGCGGTTTCATCCTCTCCCCAGCCGTGTTGGAGGTACAGTACCGGATATCGTTTGGTCAGGTCCTTGTCGTAGTCGGGCGGCGTGTACACGAAGGCGCGGCGCGAGGTATTCGTGCTCTCCGAAGGGAACAGAATCTGCTGCACTCGGCCGTGGGGAACGTCTTTGAGGGCGTAGAAATCCCGGTCATGGGCGGGAATTTCGATACCGCTTTCCCACCGCGTCGAACCGTAAAAATCCAACGTGCCGGGATCGTTGAAGGTCCCTCCATCTACCGTCAGATGGTAGTAGTGAAAGCCTTCGTCCAGCGGTCGTGCCGTGGTGCCTGTCCAGGCGCCGTCCTCGCCCTTCGTCAAGGCGGTGCCTCCGCCTAAACTGACGCTGACGCTTTGGGCCTGGGGCGCCACGATGCGGAACCGGGCGTAGCCTTGGGAGTTGACCTGTGGGTACTCCTGGCCGGGCTGGTTCAGAGTCGAGGGTTTCCAGTCATTCGCTTCCGCAGGCCGGTTCGCCTGCGCCAGACACATCACGCCTGAGAAGCTGGCGAACAACGCAAGTACAATCAACTTCTTCTTCATGATTCTTCTCCTTTAGTTCCTGAACAGAAGTAGAGCGAACTCGTGCAGGCCGCGTCGCCAGCTCTGCCACTCGTGAGCCGTCAGCGGAGAGACGTAGAAATGACTGTTGAGGCCAGCTTCTTTGAGTGCATCGGTGTTCGCCTTGGGATCGCCACCAAAGCCGGTTCTGCGGTTTTCGAGTTCCCGGCTGCCGTAGCTGACGAACACGAGTTTGATCTTCTCTTTGAAACCGGGTGCACCGCTGACATCGTCCGGGCTGATGCTGCCGCCGCTGAAGATGCCGACGTGGGAGAACGTGTCAGGGCTGGCCAGGGTGATTACTCTGGTCTGCATCCCGCCCATGGACAGACCCGCCATGGCCCGATGCGGCTGATCCGCCAACGTGCGATAGTTGGCGTCGATCGTGGGGATGATGTCTTCCAGAAGGGTCTTCTTGAAGTTGTCGGCCCAGCCTTCGGGAGGCCAGGTCCCGCGTTGCCCACCTTCACCGCGTCGGGGCGGAGAGGCCGTTGTCCAGGTGCCGTTGTCCATGACGATGATGAAAGGCCTGGCCTTGCCCTCGGCGATCAGGTTGTCCATGATCAGATTGGTCTTGCCCTGGTTGGGCCAGCCGGTCTCGTCCTCGCCGCCGCCGTGTTGGAGATAGAGCACGGGATAGCGGGTTGTAGTGTCCTTGTCGTAGTCCGGCGGCGTGTAGACGAAGCAGCGACGCATGCTGCTGTTGACCTTGGAGTAGTAGAGATGTTCGCGGATCTGGCCGTGCGGGACGTTCTTGAGAGCGTAGAAGTCCTGGTCCTTGGCGGGGACTTCCACGCCGCTGCCCCAGCGGCCGGCGCCATAGAAGAACAGGCTGCCGGGGTCCGGGACCTGGGCCCCGTCGATGTTGAGCTGGTAGTAGTGGAAGCCTTCGTCCTGGGGCGCCGAGTCGCCGACCCACGCGCCGTCGTCGCCTTTGGTCATGGGGTATCGTACGCCGCCGATATCGAGCAGGACGCTGTGGGCGTCGGGCGCGACGATGCGGGCCCGGACGCGGCCTTCGGAGTTGACCTGGGGATATTGCCGGCCCGGCTGATTGGAGGAGGCCGGCTTGAAATCGTCCGGTGTAGCAGATGCTGCCGCCTGCTGGGCCCAGCACGCCTGACCCCAGAGCACCGAGATCATCACCCACACCGCGAAGTTTTGTCTCATCATGATCGCGCCTTTCCCATTAGACTGTTCATGTCAGGCTGAATACCGTCTGTATAACACCGCTCGAAAAGACCGCAAGTGAGATAGAAAAAAGGATTCGCGCGTGATTTTCCATTCTCTCGCCATTTTTCATATCACATCTTGCGGTTCGTCCCGGTGACAACGTAGAGAGAATGGTACCGAAAACTGCGTGGGTTGGCTATGGGGCAGGACAAGCGTACTCTGGACTTTTTGGGGCTCTTCGTGAGGCACCAACAGGAGATCTACGCTTATATCCTGACGTTGGTCCCCCACGTCAACGATGCGGACGACCTGTTCCAGGACGGGATGACCGTAATGTGGCGGAAGTTCGACCAGTTCACGCCGGGGACGAACTTCGCCGCGTGGGGCATCCAGATCATGCGCTATCAGATTCTCGAATACCGTCGCAATCTGGCCCGCAGCAAACGAGTCTTGCTGGAGGATTCGTTGTTCGAGGCGTTGCTGGACCACATGCCCGCCATTCAGGATGAATTGGCCGCGCGGATCGAGGCGCTGCGCGCGTGCCAGGGGCGCCTGGACGACCGAGCCAGGCGAATCCTCAAGATGCGCTACGAACGCAACACCCCGGTCGAGGAGATGGCGTCCTATCTGAAGGTATCGCGCCGTCACGTCTACCACCTTCTCGGTCAGATCAACAACGTGCTGCTGCGATGCATGCGCAGAACGCTGGCGGAAGGGAGCCGGGCGGTATGAGTACAGTTCCTTTCCCGGATATGGACGAGCTGATCCAGCGCTTGTTGGACGATCAGATCGAGCCCGACGAGATGCAGCGTCTGGCGAAGGCGATCCGAGAGGACCCGCGGGTGCGGGACTATTACGTCGATAGCTTGTTGGTCTCTGCTGTGATCCGGCGTTCCAGCCAGGTGACCGGGGAGCTTTCCAAGTCGGACCTGATCCGGGCGATCTCAAGCGGCGCCAATCAGAGCGGTTCGCGGCGCGTTACGCGATACATCTCTTCGGTCGCGGCCGTCCTGATCTTCGGGGTGTTGATCCTTGCGTCTGTGACGTTGTTCCGACAGAAGGCTCAGGGGCCGGCGGTCGGCAGACTGGCCGGCGCCTACGAGGCGCAGTGGCAAGGCGCTCGTCCGCGTCCGGGCGAATCGGTGCACGTCGGTACATACGACCTGCGCGAAGGTGTGGCGAAGATGGATCTGGACCAGGGGGCGAGCCTCCTGCTCGAAGCGCCTTGCCAGGTCGAGCTGAAGAGCGTTGGGAAAGTGATCCTGCGAAGCGGCAGGCTTGCTGCTGTGGTCCCTCCGCAAGCCGAGGGATTTCGCGTGCGGACACGCACGGCCCTCATTACGGATCTGGGCACGGAATTCGGGGTCGTCGCGCGTCCCGACGGGAGCACCGAGGCCCATGTCCTGAAAGGCAGCGTGAGCGTCGCTCTCGATCCGAACCGATCGGCTCGGTCGAGGTCGCTCGTTGTCAATGAAGGGCAGGCGGCGGCGGTGGATGCCGCCGGACGGACGATCCGAGGCGGGCTGGCGGCTCGGGAGGATTTCTTCGTTCTTCAACTGCCATCGTCCAGCCGGCCTTCCGGTCGGGCGGGGCGACTGAATCTGGCGGATATCGTTGGCGGCGGCAACGGTCGCGGCGCCGGCCGGTTGAACCGGGGCATCGACCTGGGGACCGGCCAGGCATACAAGGGCCCCGCAACCACGATTCGACGGAGCCAGCGAAGCGAGTTTCGCCCGACGCCGCAGTTGCGCAGCGTTGACGGGGTGTTCGTGCCGAACGGGGCCGCCGGTCCGGTCGTAATCAGCTCCACCGGATTGACGTTTGCCGAATGTCCCCGGACCATGGGAAGCTACTATGGCGGTCCGGCAAACAGCGGCACGTTCTTTGACATCCCAAGTCGGCAGACCCATGCCGCCCGACTCGACGGCGTCAGCTTCGGCACGTCCGCGCATCCGGCCCTGACCCTCCATCCCAACGCCGGCATCACGTTCGACCTGGACCGGATTCGCCGGGACAATCCCAACATCCGGATCGACCGGTTCACCACCGTGTGCGGTGTCCCCAGGGACTTGCCTCAGGCGCCGTTCAGTCCCGCCGACGTTTGGGTCCTTCTGGATGGCGTCGTTCGCCTTCACCTGCACTACCCTGCCGAGCGGAGCGCCGTCGAGACGGTGGATGTGCCGATCCCCACCCGGACGCGATTCCTGACGCTGGTCGCTACATGCTCCGGGCGGGCGGACTATTCCTGGGTCCTCTTCGGCGATCCTTTTCTGGAGTGAGTGTTCGTTCACCTGAGGAGTGTCATTATGAAAGAACATCTTCGTCCATCCTGTTCCCGCACAGGGAGACTGACAAAGACCGGTCTGCTCGTCGGGACTCTGCTGCTGGCCGCGTCGGCCGCTTACGCCGATCCCATCAGGCTCACCGTTCAAGCCGGCGAGTCGGGAAAACCGATCAGTCCTCATCTGATCGGCATCTTCTTCGAAGATCTGAACTACGCCGCCGACGGCGGGCTGTACGCGGAGTTGGTCCAGAATCGCTCCTTCGAATACAGCCCCACGGAGCAACCGTCGTGGCATCCGCTTTCGTTCTGGGAACTCCAGAAGCGCGGCGGTGGCGACGGCTCGGTGAGCGTGGCCAATATGCGGCCGATCCATGAGAACAATCCGCATTACGCGCTGCTCCAGGTCCGCACGCCCGGCGAAGGCGTGGGGCTTGCGAACGGTGGATTCGGCGGCATCCCGCTGGAGGAAGGCGAAGTCTACGAGGCATCGTTCTGGACCTATCAGGCGTTTATGGGCATCATGTGGGGACGGGGTGACAACAGCAAACCGATGCCCGTCAGCTTGCGCCTGGAAACCACCGATGGCGAGGTGCTTGCGGAAGCCAGAATGGAGATCCTGGGCCGCCAGTGGAGGAAGGTGAGCGCGCGACTGACTCCGACCCGCACGGTCAACGACGCGCGCCTTGTGTTGCTGGCCCAGGCGCAGGGCGCGCTCTGCATCGACATGGTCTCGTTGTTCCCGGAGAAGACGTTTCGCAACCGGGCCAACGGGCTTCGCGCCGATCTGGCGCAGGCGTTGGCCGATCTGAATCCCAAGTTTGTCCGCTTCCCCGGCGGCTGTCTGGTTCACGCCGGCGGCATCCGGCGCTACTACAACTGGAAGGACACCATCGGTCCCGTGGAACAACGGCGGGCCCGCCCGAATCACGCCTGGGGCTATCACCAGACGATGGGGCTCGGCTATTTCGAGTATTTCCAGTTCTGCGAGGACGTCGGCGCCAAGCCGCTCCCCATTGTGGCCGCCGGTGTGTCGTGCCAGCACGCCGGCCATTCGCCCGGCCGCGGGCAGGAAGGTCTGCCCATGGAAGAAATGCCGGCGTACATCCAGGATGTTCTCGACCTGATCGAGTGGGCCAATGGCCCGGCGACGTCGAAGTGGGGCGCCCAGCGCGCCGCCGCCGGCCATCCGGAACCGTTTGGCCTGAAGTATCTTGGCGTCGGCAACGAAGAGGCTGTTACGCCCATCTTCAAGGAACGCTTCAAGATGATCTATGAGGCGATCAAGGAGAAGCATCCCGAAATCGTTGTGATCGGTACGGTCGGCCCCTTCGCCGGCGGGGAGGTCTACGACAACGGCTGGGCCTTCGCGAAGGAACTCAATCTCGCGATGGTGGATGAGCATTATTACGTGCTGTCTCTTATACACATCTGACGCTGCCGACGAAGAGGATA
>OMKS01004277.1_pt1 | contig 10838 bp, 4 predicted proteins | sample 1674721 | NCBI WGS metagenome assembly OMKS01 (sample SAMN06264996, study PRJEB25208) | sediment metagenome | isolation source: hot spring sediment | place: USA: California | collected 2014-09-02 | reverse complement strand
TTTGCACATATATTCAGGAGATTCCGGCTAAAAACATGCCGGAATGACATTATTAGTTAACAGTGCTGAACTATTACGATTTTTTTAATTGTTTATGAGTTCATGGACAGCCTGTTTACAGGCTGCATGGGGCTGTATCAAAAGTCAGAAACTCAATAAAGTCACAAAGCTCAACAAGGTTTCACAAACGGCACAAAGTTCTTATTTATTATAAATTACGCTATGTGTTCTCTGTGCATATTCAGAGTCCTCTGTGGTAAAAAATTTACTTCTGATACTGTCAGAATTCAACGATTGAATAGTGGACCTTACAAGTCCTCTGTGGTAAAAAACTACTTCTGATACACCCCACTCCAAAGTTATTAACAAAAAAAATTAAATTAGTGCACTATTATTTAAAAAACGTTCTATTGCTTTCTAAAATTGATACTTCATTCGTTATAATTTTCAGCCTCGTCTCAAGAAAATGCTGTTTGTAAGATTAGCAACCAAGCTGTAATTCTTCTCACCTTTTAACGGACAATCGCCAGCTTTTCAATCGCCGCTGCCTGGCGCTCTCCGGCGCGCGCTGTGATTTTATACAGATAAGCGCCGTTCGCCAGGGGATCACCATCAGCATCCAGTCCATCCCAATAAATTTGATGGTAACCGGCTTCGAGATGATAATGCTCAATCGCCTGTATTTTTCGACCGGCAGTGGTGTAGATCTGGATCGTCAACCGCTCCGCCGGTTGGGTGAGATGAAATGTAAAACAGGTGTTAGCAGAGAACGGATTTGGATAATTATACACTTTTTCTAAAGCCAACTCGCTAAGCACGACAAATTCGATCCGACGGGACGACAGATTGTCGCTGGCATCTTTGATGATAATATCCAAAGAATATTCGCCGTCGCTAAGGCGCGGGGTAAATCTGACCGTCCCCAGCAGCATTGAATCTTCACCTGCTGAAACCGGCAAAAAATTGATCACCGGTTCGTTTCCGCGAAAAGCAACCCGCTCGCCATTCAGCAGCAGATTAATTCTCGTGGTATCGTCTTGAATTGTCACCGGACTGTTATCAAAAACACGAATCAGCACCACCGGCGTTCGCGCCACATAATCGCCCGGCTGAATGTGCCGGCCGTCAAAGGTAACTTCAATGTTGGGCGCGACAGTATCCGGCAGCACCACAATTCGGTGTGAATAGTGGTTGTTTTGCTCACTCAGTTCATTAATGACGCCGTTCGGATCAATGTTGATAAAAAGCCGGCGGTTTCCTGAGACGCCCCTGGTATCCCATTGGCGCACAAACGGTTGGAAAGCTCCGGCTTCAATATGATACAGCTCGAACGTATCAAGGATGAACCGCTGTTGATTTGGATCGCTAATTGACAGCTTCACTTTCACTGTGTCTTGGGCTATATACCCCACATTGTGGACTTCTGCGGAAATTTTTACTGCGCTCCCGGAAATCAAACTATCCGGATAGATATCAACAACACCCGCCCCGATTGCCAAATCACTAACCGGGTCGTATTCAACCTGCCACCATTTTAACCGCGGTGTTACCGAAATATCCCGGCTACTCAAATTTCCTTTTAATTTTAAAAAAGGGTAGTGATTCGGATCAATAGTCGCTAAATTTTGTATTGACGGCGCTTGCAGACCCGACAGCAAAGTGTCCCAGGCAGCGGTTGTTTTATTATAACCTAACACATCGATGCTAACCGAGGTCAAACCGGATTCACCTTCCGCATTCCAGATCAAATCTTTCCATCCGTTTGCCGGTCCGATCTCCGGGGAAATAAAAACGCCCTGGCTCGACCTGGCAACCAGTGAATCCTCGACCACTGCGCTGCCCTGATACCGTGGGACATGTTTTTCCGCAACCGAGCCGATCGCAGCGCCTTTCCTGCCAATAATCGCCCAGCTATCGCGGAAGCCCACGTTGCGACAGAACTGACTGCCGATGCTTTCCAGCGCCTGATACGCCAGCTCGTTCATGGAATGTTCACCAGAATCCATAATGCCTACTAAAACATAATAGCCATGCGGCGTGTCATTGATGAATGCAGTCATCTTCGAAACATCGTCGGGACTGTCGTGAGTGTCGAATTTTCTGAATTCGATAAAATTGCCCGCAGCATTGCACACCGCAATATTATGTCCCCGCGTTGATGTCGCCACCGGGGTTGAATTTACAAAAATCGTGGCATAGTTTAAATCATCAAAGCCTGAGGATTCGACTCGAAAAACCACTTTATTTTTAGCCAGTTCAACTCCCTGATGCGTTGCGACCACATTTTCAAACCAACTGTCTGCAAATTGCTGTACACTGTGCTGACGCCAGCCAAAATTATCTCCTGTAGTAAAATCAGCGCTGACCCAATTTCCTGCGACACCATTGCGTAGCTCACGGGCGCGCCAGTAAAAAACAGAACCCACCGCAAGTGAAGACGGTCGCCAGTTGGTTACCAGTTTACCCGGCTCAATCAACCCGGATTGAATTTTCGCCGGGCTGTCAAAGGTAGCAACAGTATCCAGTTCGAAGTTGCAAACAACTTGTTGACCGCTGGCTTCAGGATTGTACACCTGCAACATCGCAGCATCGACCGGAACAATAGCATGGTTCGGCGGCATCGAGACCGATATTCGGGATGCGCCGATAAACAAGGGCAGGGTTATTTGGTTGTTGTTCTCATCCGCCTCCTCGATTCGCCGGTCTGGGTCCAGTTCAAACGTCAATTGATGTTCACCGGGTTGACCAGCAATGGGGACACCGATATCCAATGTTTCGGAAAAACCCACCGTACCCAGTTTCGAACGCATCACCTTTGGTGGCGCGGTTAAACCATACTGATGCTTGATGTCAACTTCCACACTGTCCGTAGTTGCCAATCCAAAATTAAATACATCCAGTTTGATATTCAATAACGAATCACTTTCCACCGGATTCTCCGGCTGATATGACAGGCTCCCTGGTTGCAGCGCCAGATCCGGTTTGTCCGGAAGCGTAATTTCCAACGCCGGATCACCCAGCAGCGAAAATTGGTGGACAATGCTCTCGGTAACCCGGGTGGGATAAAGCTGGGACCAAAATTTTATTTTAGCCAGCGCCAGCGCCTTTCCCATTTGTTGAACCGTATCCTTGAGCGTGGTTTCAAACAATTTTTCCGCGATAATTTTATCCTCGTAAACAAATCCCCAGCCCGATGAGCCGATAAAACCAATCGCTCCGGCGTCGGAATAGTTGACAAAATTCTCACCAAAATTTGTAACCTGTGGATTGGCAAATCTGCCAGTGTGACAGGTAAAGCTGGTAACCAGCGGTAGCCGTTCCGCGTTTTCAAGCTCGAAAACCTGTTGATCGTGAAACATCAATTCCCAGGTCCCACTGCCGCCATGTCCAATAAAATTGACCCACAGCTTTCCCGCATTGATTTCACTGACAATCTCGTCGCGTTTTTCTCCTTCGTAAAGCCCTTCCAATTCTTTGGAAATAACAACCGACTGGCAACTCGCCGGCGGAACCTGAACCTGATTATTGATAATATCAGCGCTTTGGCTGCCAAAAATATATTGTTCGGAAGCGTTAAATCCGCCGTTAATGAACAGCAGATATTTTTTCCACTCTCGAGACGGATAATCGGCGTACCTCTCCACTTTGCGCATCAACCGCTCACCTTCGGACTCGGACTCAATCGCCAGTCTGCCGATAAACATATCAGGCAGCAGATCGTTCTCACCGTCAAAGCATACCAGCCAATTGTCGGAAACCGGATTGCCATAGGTGGGAATATAATCGATCTTCACACTGGTCGGCGCATTCAGCTTCGGATCCCAACTGGCGTCGCCAATCAGCATGACGAATGCCGGCGCCGGGGGCTGCCAATTACGATAGGCATGGGCAAGAAAATTTTTCACCGCCTGCACATGTTTAATCCCGTAGTTGAACTCGTCGTAAATATCCTCGATGTTAACGATGCGCGTCCGATAATTTCGCTGCGACCAGAATTGTGAAAATTGCTCTGCTGTTATTCGAAATTTCGAGTGATAGATAAAAATATAGTCCGCACCGTTATCAGCGCCGGCTAAATTCTGATGCTGGTGGCGAACGATTCGTTCCGGCTGTTTGAGCGAATCGCTGCCCGCAATCAGCCAGCGGTCGCCGCGGATAAACCGGTCCTGAAACATCAGTTGGACCGAGCCGGGGTGAAACGTGAGCAAAGTATCCACCAACAGCGCCGGCCCCTGCCCGCGCGCCATCAGTAGCTCGGGCACTGTTCCCGGGGCGGCGCCCTTTCGCCCCAGCAAAACATAGCCATCGCGGAATTTGAGTTGGCGCGTCAGTCCGCTGCCCACCGATTCCAGCGCCTGATGCGCTGCCTCGGTCATCCGGTAGCTGCCCTCATCGCGGACGCCGACCAGCACCAGTTTTCCTTCCGGAATTGTTGCAATGAACGCTGCCATGCTGTCGGCGTTGGCTGATTTTTCATGCGTATCAAAAAAATAATTCCCGTCTGCCATGCCCGTACTGGTATCGAAAACCGCAATGTTATGGCCGCGCCTGCCGCCGTTGATCAGGTTGCTATTGTTCACTCTGATCTGGCAAAAATTGCCGTCATCAAAACCTGCCGACAGTAATTTAATAATATAACGTTGCGCTGATCTTTGCTCAACATCCGAAACATAATATTGTTGAGTCAGATTGTAAACGCTGAACGAATCCGCTGGTAAATTCCACAATGACAACCCGGCTTCGCGGTCCTCAGGCGCGTCAAATTCGGTGTAGCCATCCACCAAACTGAACGTCGCCGGAAAACTCAATTCGATCCAATCCAGATAAAACTTGTTCAAAGCGGCGCCAGTCTGCTCGGATTTGATCTTCAACTGATTCAAACCCGGTCTCAACAGCGAAGCGCTGAAACTAAATTCCGGAAACACCTCCTGCCGGTCATCAAAGGCTGCTCTGCCGATTTCATTGCCGTTGATACTCAGCCACGCCAGATGATCCGGCGATAGCGGGTCAATGGTGATGCCGCGCAGGCGTGCAGTCAGCGTGCACAATTCAACCGACTGCAAATCCGGATTGGTTAAATTAAACGAAAACACCAATTGGTCGTTAACAAAAAACTCCTTCCAGACCCAGCCCTCTCCCGGCATTGGTGGCGTTTCCAGCACCGACCGGCCATCGCCGCGATAATAGGTCAAATCGCGCTCAAAATGTTTTCGTTGACGATAGCCGGTCAACTCTTCCCAATCTCCCTCCAGGCTTTGTTTCTCTGCAAAACGTTTTCCCGGGCTACCGTTATAGCTCAGCCAATAAACATTGGTATCCGAATAGTCATCGTAAAATTCGGCATCGCCATAATTGCGCCGGCCGTAAAATTCGAGATAATCGCCACCATCAAACCTGCTGTCAGCTTCTCCGGATACTCGTACCGGAACCTGTTCACCCTTGTTGAAAATTTTTATCGTCTGCAAATCAACCACGGATAAATCCACACCACTGTTCAGCAAATCCGATCGGGTGAGCCGATAAAGACCGTCTGAAGAAACCAGCAGTTTGTAATGCGGATTTTCCGGCTGATACCACTCTGGCTGCACACCGACCTTTTCATGCGCTGGCGCGGGCTGGCGCCAATTTTTCGCCGCCGGATAATTAACAATCAGCTTTGCCAGTCCTCGGTCGAACCGGTCTTGCGCGACCGGAGCGGTTTGCGAGATGGGGGGGAGCTGGCTGTTGAAATTCAACTCGATTTTTAAAAAAGCAGCATGGTGCAGCAGCCGCTGCAGCGGATTGTAGCGAAACGGATAGATCAAAACCTTTGCGGTGCGCAATCCACGAATCGTTTCAATGGACACGATTTCCGCCAATTCCGCTGGAAAAAATTCGTCCTGCTGGTACATCCCCCCTCGAATGGGATCGGCCGGCTTGAAATATCCGCCCGCTGGTGAAGGCTCGAATTGTAGGTCTGGCGCCATGATCAGGTCAATGTCCGGGATTTCATTAAGCTGAGACTCCAACACCCGGATCTGTGGATTTGCTGTTGCGGGAATGCCCACCAGGGCGCTGAACACCGGCAATTGCGGCGCGCCGGGAATGGTGAGCCGGGTCGCGCCCGGCAGTGGTAAAATTTGCTGAAACTTTTCCCCATTGACATCAACCGGTTGCAGCCTGAATTGGGAGGCATTTACAGTCAGGATAATTTGGTTTTGCCCGGATTCGACCACAGCAACCTGAGCCCGTCCGGATGCAGCGCTGAGGCAAAACAACATCCCCCAAAATATGTGCGCAAATTTAACCATTAATTTTAAATTTTATTATCTGGCGGTTTTTCCGCTGAAAACACGGCGGGCATTTACCTTGAAAAACCAGTTACTGTTCTCATTTAACAAACTTTCAAAAGACCGGAGCGCATTTTATATCGGCGTCTTTGTGGTGAGTATTTTCACCGCCGAGACGCAAAGGACGCAAAGACTTTTTTTCTTTTCTTTGCGGTGATTTTTTTTCACCGCTAAGACGCAAGGGACGCAAAGATTTGTAATAATATTTTTTATTGGTCTATGCTACCAATTCGTGTCATTTCGTTATGATAACGTTTCACCTTACACAACTTTCCAATAGCCGCCTTTATCCGGACCGATACGTTTAACTCTTCCCTCTTTCTTCAGCTTTGCAAGAGCCAGTTCTATAGTCCTTGTTGTTTTATCTAACTTTTGAGCTATTTCGGGGATGGTAATCATTCTATCCTGCAAAAGAAGATCAATTATTTTCACCGAAGTTTTCACCGAAGTTTTCACCGAAGTTTCGGTGACATGCTTTAGGTCAAAATGTAAAATCGTTTTAAAGTTATCCTGTTCAAGCAGTTCAAATTTACTTTTTTTGGTATAAAGCGGTAAATAGGTGCGAATATTTCTTATTCCTGACCCCAATTCCTCAGCTCTGCCCAGTTGTTGAAAAAATTTGACAATAGCTGGATTTTTTGGATGAGGATTGAAATTGTCAGGATCAATGGGACCGCTCCCCACCGGATTGTTAGCGTTTTCAGTGATAAGTCTGTCCCGGTAAATGATTAACCGTGCAGGAAAGGCATTAGTAAACTCGCGGTGAATAAGGATATTAGCGATTACTTCCCGGAAAATTTTCTCGCGTAAATCTACCCGGATGTCTCCTTCCAGATAAAATTTATCTGGTAAATGAGCCCGAATAAACTGCATTAATTCATCATAGGCATCAATTAAATTGGTCCTGATTTCCCGTCGATCGTCATAATGATCCAAATCTTCCCGTCGCAGCAGAGCATCGGTTTTGTAAGCAGGAACGATCTGTCGTAGCACCTCATCTTTAGCAAACAATAATGCGGCTGCCAGAGTATATCCTTGCTTCCCGGTTTCAAAATCCTTCTTATACAAGCCAGCGCTTTTTAACATTTCAACATCAGAAATTGTTAACCAGGGGTGATCAGGACGGTGGCTTTGAATTAAGTTCCGAACCTTTGTGAAAACACGCGCATTAAAATCAGAAAATTCAAGATAAGGATAAATTTTATTTTCTGTAAAATAGGCGCTTTTCCGCTGATATAATCTGCTAATGGCTTCGCTTGTCCGAACCTTAAAATCACCTTCTTCGTTTCGATCAAAAATAAAATTGCAAGATTTATGAACCTGCGAGCTTTGCGGCACCCGGATATAAATGATTTTTTTACCTTCGATGATAAACTCTTCCGGGAACAGCATAAATGGAGGATCCAGTTTGTTGGGATTATTGGATAGGTTGACAAGGTCTTTTGATATCTGGCTGATCCGGTCAGGATCAACCCCAACCACTCTAGCGTCATTTTTTACACCCAATACTAAATCTCCACCAATTCGATTTAAAAAAGCACAAACTGTTTCAAAGACATTTCCAGGCAGTGATGAACGGGCTTGTTTGAATTCCGTCGAAATACCTTCTCCATTCATCAGAATTTTGGTTAATTTTTCTTGTGTCATTTTAGAAAACACTCCAATACAATGACTTCAGCAAACATCGCCAGCGGTCAGGTGTGTTTGATAAACTTGCGTTCTCCGCGCCTTTGCGGTGATATTTTTTTCACCGCCGAAACGCAAAATAGCGGGCATAACCCAGCCGTTTAATCCCCCAGATCAAAATTGCGGCGACCAGCAGCAGCAACAAAAAGCTGTACACCGATTGGCTGATTAGAATAACCACCGCAATCACGCCCCAGAGATAGCTCACCGAACTGATCATCACCACTGCCTGGCGCTGGCTCAAGCCCTGATTGAGCAACTGGTGGTGAATGTGTTCCCGGTCCGCCACAAACGGGTGGGCTTTTTTTCGGATGCGCCGGAAAAAAGCCAGAAACGTATCGGTAATCGGAATTCCCAGCACGATGATCGGTATCAGGATCGCCACCGCCGAGGAATCGCGGAATGTACCGTTAATCGAAAAACACGCCAGCATAAAACCGAGAAACAGGCTGCCGGAATCGCCGAGAAAAATTTTAGCCGGATTGAAATTGAAAATCAGAAACGCTGCCAGCGAGCCCGCCAATATCGCCGCCGGAAACGCCGACGCCAGATTGCCGAACCACAGCGATACAAACACCATCACACAAGCAGCGCCGAAACTGATGCCGGCCGCCAGCCCGTCCAGCCCATCGATCAAATTGATGGCATTGGTGATACCGGCGATCCACAGCAGGGTAAATGGCACGCTCAAAACCCCCAGCGACAATGTTCCGCCGAACGGATTGATGACCACCGATATTTTGTAGCCGAATAAAACGATGATCGTTCCGGCGAAAAATTGCACCAGCAATTTTTGAAACCAATGTGCGCCACGCACATCATCGTAAATTCCCAGTAGCACAACCAGAAATCCAGCCGTTAAAAAAACCGTCAACTCACGGACCAGCGCATGCAGCCCATCATCAGCAAAAATCAGCACCACAAAAAAACTGATCAAAAAAGCCACATAAATTGCAACGCCGCCCAGGAGGGGGGTCATCTTTTGATGAACCGCCCGTTGGTTGGGAATCGCACAAATCCCATGCCTTAACGCCAGCGCTTTCACCAGCCGGGTTAAAAACAGCGTAGCCAAAAAGGCAATGATGCAGGTGATGGTTAACAGGATCATGGTTGGCTCCAGGGATCTATCACTAAAAATTATTATCATTCAAAACTTTTTAAAGCGATTGTCGCCGCATCAATACTTTCATTATTTGGAGACTAATTTAACAATTATTAGTAAAAAAATCAATGAAATTTAATTTCTTGATAAACCTGCTCTGTTTTTTTAACAACGTTTTCGATATTAAATTCATTGACAACTCTGTCCTGGTTTCTTTTTCCAAAACGTTCCGCCAACTGTCGGTCAGACAGCAGCGTGATAATTCGATCCGCCAGCATTTCGTGATCACCCGGCTTTATCAAAAATCCGTTTTCACCGTCAAGGATCAATTCATTGTTTCCTTTAATGTTTGTAGCGACAACAGGTTTGCCCGACGCCATTGCCTCTAAAATCGAAAGCGATAATCCCTCCCACAATGAAGTTTGGACAAAAATATCGACCACTTGCAATATCTCGTTGACGTCCTTACGCCAGCCGAGAAATTTGACATTTTGTTCAATCTGCAACTCTTTAATCAGTTGTTCTAAATCCAATTGCAAAGGCCCATCACCGATGATTAAAAAACAGCAATCTGGAAATTGCTTTAAAACCAGCGGAACCGATCTTATGAAAGTTGCCGGATCTTTCTGCTTCCATAACCGACCGACGGAACAAATTGTTTGCTGCCGCTCACCAACTTGTAATTCAAGACGCTTTTTTAAAAAATTAACTTTTCTATTATAATCATTACCATTAATTCCGTTGGTGATCTTTATCAACTTATCCATCTTTGCAATTTTTTTGTTTAGAGCATAGCGATAGTCCTGATCATTTACAATAATAATCTTGTCCGAAAATTTTCCCGCTAATCGTTCTAAAAGCGTGAAGATAAAAACGCTCGATTTGTGGGAAAATTCATGAAATGCGAACCCATGAACCGTGTGCACCAAACATTTAACATTGGAAATTTTTCCTGCAACCCTTCCTATAAATCCCGGTTTTGAAGAATGGGTGTGTACAATGTCAAATTTGTTTTTACGAAATGTTTTAATCAAATTGACAAACGCCTTGAAATCATAAAACAAATTAATTTCTCTCTTTAGCGATGGCAAAACAATGAAAGGGATCTGACTTTTTGAAAGAACGTCTGTTAGTTCTCCCTCTGATTGACAAATTACGGTGACTGTAAATTTTTCTTCATCTAATCTTGAAATTAAATCAAACATTGATTTTTGGACACCGCTCATAATTGGAAGAACCTGAAGGTGTGCCAATTTTATCTTTTTGCCCAATCTGAAACAACTCCAAGATAGTTAGTTTTTTTTAAATATTTCATTATATACACGGAGGGTTTGCATTGCTGCTTTATGCCAGCTAAATTGTTTAACCCTTACCAAACCCTTTGAAATTAATGCTTTTTTCATTATTTCGTTGATTACGAGCTTTTTCATCGCATCCGCAATTTCAGTTTCTAGATATGGATTTACTTTCAATGCTGCATCGGATGCGATTTCATCCATCGCTGATATATTAGACGTGATTACTGGTGTGCCGCAAGCCATCGCTTCTAAAATTGGAATGCCAAACCCTTCATATATAGATGGAAAAATTAAACCATCAGCGTTCTGATAAAGTTCGACTATCTTATTTATGTCAACATGACCACTAACAATGATTTTATCTGTCAATCCGAGATCAATAACCAATTTTTCATAATCATTATATCTGTCTCTTATACACAT